>JAEEGL015310922.1_pt1 | contig 23878 bp, 26 predicted proteins | sample 9134231 | NCBI WGS metagenome assembly JAEEGL01 (sample SAMN16246548, study PRJNA631951) | gut metagenome | biome: gut microbiome; feature: rumen; material: fiber-attached | host: Bos | place: Iran: Karaj | collected 2018-10 | reverse complement strand
TGCCTATCGTGCCAAGATGGATACCCAGATCGGTATTGCCAATGGTGGAGGTCTGCGCTCCAGCATCAAGGCCGGCACTATCACTCTAGGCGATGTGATTGCCGTACAGCCTAACGATAATAATATGATTATCCTCGAGGTAACGGGCACTGAGTTGCTGGCCATGCTTACCAAATGTACCGCCAAGTGTCCTGAGGCCGACGGCTCGTTCCCTCAGGTGTCAGGCCTCCAGTACACCATCCATACCGGTAGTCATACTGTGACCGATGTGATGGTACAGGACGAGGGCGCCGAAACCTATCAGCCGCTCGATCCGAATGGCAAGTACACCGTTGCCACTATCGACTATGCCTTATCGGGTGGCTTCTATCGCACGCTGCAGAACTGTAAGCTGGTTAGCCTCACAGAGGTTCTCAGCCGCGATGCCCTGAGCGAACATCTGGTGGTCAACCTCAATGGCGTAATGCCCGACAAGTACAAAGACGTTGAGGGCCGCATCACGATACTTAACGATTAACAAACAACTATTACCCCACCAGCCCCACCAAACCCTCGATAAACACAGGGATTCTACCCATTTTGGTGGGGTTGGTGGATTAAAAACTAAAAGTTAGTAGTAAACTAAGTCATAGTTAGTCGTAATGTAACCACCAGTTAGTCGTAATGTAACTGGTAGTTTGCAGTAAGCAAAGTCATAGTGAGCAGTAAGCAAACCTCTAAATTCTCGAGGAAATTCAGAGGTTTACTCCGAGTAAACCTGGACTTTACTCGGAGTAAAGTCCCACTTTAGTCGTCACAAACTGCGAAAGATATTGTTTCACCTTGCGAAAGATATTCCTACGCATGATGGGAAAGGTTGTTTCACCTTGTAAAAGATATTGTTTCGTACAACAAAACAAGTTGTTTTGCACTCGTTCCGATATGGCTTTACACCCGTCCGAATATCATCTACGGGTCGTCCGAATATCACTTTACCCCCCTAAAGGATTATCTGGACACCTCGTAGATGATACTCCGACCACTCGTTGATGATACTCCGATCACCCGTAGATGATTAATCAGAAGAACTTCACGATTTCATCGAGATTCTTTCTATCGGGACGGTTAGGCTCTTCTGCACGATAGCCCAAAGCAATGACAGCCATGATTGTCTCACTTTCTGGAATGGCGAAGAGTTCTCTCAGTTTGTCGGCTTCACGCATTCCCATGATAAGCGTATCGAAGCCCATAGCGCGGGCTTTCAAGATCAGATAGCAGTTGCTCAGACCGTTATCGTAGGCTCCCCAACCATCGCCGACCTCGTTAGTCTGATTGCCCTGGAAGAAGCCAGACTTGCCGCGTTCAAAGGTCGAGACAATAAGCACTGGCGCATTCTTGATTCGATCCTTGTTGCCACCCACCATATCCTGCACTGCAGCCAGTTTCTCTTCACTGATGGCCACATAGTATTTGGTGGGCTGTTGGTTAGCCCACGAAGGAGCCTCTTGTGTTGCCTTCAAGAGATCACGAACCTCTGCCTCAGTAATTTTCTTCGAGGCATCGTAGTTGCGCACGCTTCTGCGTGAGGTTAATACTTCGTCGAACGATGGTGTTGACGTTACATTCTCGTTGCTGTTGCCGTTGTTGCAACTTGTCAGTGATAACAGGGCCATAGCCGCACCAAAAATCATCTTTTTTGTCATAGTCAATTCGTTTTTGTTTATTGTAAACTTGGGCACAAAGATACGAATAATATAGTGAATATGAGTACCTTTGCCCTCAATTTTAATAAGAATTTTGAAATGAGGGAGTACAAAGTTGGTTGGATAGAAAAATAGTTGTACCTTTGCGCCCGCATTTGCAAATTATAATTATGGACAAGATGAAATCGAGATTTTTAAGTGTATGGATGCTGGCTGCCATCCTTGTATGTAGCCTTCCCCTGACCTTAGTTTCATGTAGCGACGACAGTGAGAGCTATCAGGAGGTGACTGGTGAGGACAACTTTCAATGCCAAGCTATCAGTAACCAACGATCCGCGAAAGTTCTTCCGTGCCGCTCGCTTTGCAGCGAAATATAACTTCAAGATCGACAGCGAGTTGGATAAGGTCTTAAGGGAGAATCCCGAAGTGCTGGAACAGACTCGCTGAAAGAATACGCAGATTATTGGAAATAAAGGTAATAAAGAAAAGAGCTTAGCAAGTTGCTAAGCTCTTTTTGCGGAGAGAGGCTAGTAGGTCACTATACTCGTACACCAAAAATATTGTGGAGGACATAGGATATAAAGGATACAATATTAAAATCTTCTTCCTGCTTATTCTGGTTATCCTCATTAGGATCCCCTTTGACTCGGATTTCAAGATTGTCCCCTTGCGTATTCTCTTCGGGAAGTGCGTTTGCATTGGTGGTGAATACGAATGAAAAAACTACTGCTGCAACTGTGCTCATGAGCATCTTCTTTGCATTAAAATTCTTTGTTGTCATAACTGTAATAATTAAAAATTTAAATGTTTATAATTTTTTATCTCTGGTGCAAAGATACGATGAATAATTATCTCTTTCCAATTATTCATGTGTTTTTCTTCTCGTTGTGTTGCGACAACCACTTGAAATAGCGACAAAGTTCGGGAGGGAGGCCGAAATCTGTCGCAATAAGCGGAACGCAAAAAAAAAGAGTCCAACGATTAACTCATTGAACTCTTAGCGGAGAGAGAGGGATTCGAACCCCCGGTGCCTCTCAGCACGGTAGTTTTCAAGACTACTGTAATCGACCACTCTACCATCTCTCCAGTGCTCTGATGTCTCGAAAGCGGGTGCAAAGGTACGAGTTTTTTTGGAAACCAACAAATTTTTAAGCAACTTTTTGCATATCCAAGTTAAAAATTGTACCTTTGCAGCGTGATTTATCCGAATAACTTTGAGCGGAAGCTCGGATTCGACGAGATACGGAGGTTGCTGAAGGAGCGCTGCCGCAGTACGCTGGGCAAGGAAAAGGTAGACGAAATGGCCTTCTCTACAGATTGTCGTGAGGTGAACGAATGGCTGGCTCAAGCGCGAGAATTCCGAAGAATTCAGGAGGAGAAGGATGATTTCCCGATGCAGTATTTCTTCGATGTAAGGGAGGCTGTAAGTAGAATCCGTCTGGAGAACACGCATTTGGAGGAAGATGAGGTGTGGGATCTGAGGCGTTCGCTTGAGACGATTGCTAATATCGTCAGATACCTAAGAACCTCTCCTAACCTCAACCAAGGGGAGGAACTGGACTCCGAGGAGGGTCTGGATAAGGTGCCCTACCCTGCCCTATACAGGTTGACGGAAGGTGTGGTGACATTCCCCGCCATGATCCGACGGATAGACTCCATTCTCGACAAGTTCGGAAAGATTAAGGATTCGGCCTCGATGACACTGGCTGGTATCCGTCATGACTTGGAAAAGACTCAGGGTAGCATCTCGCGTACCTTATATACTATATTACACGCGGCACAGAAAGACGGCATCGTAGATAAGGACGCCACGCCTACCATGCGCGATGGGCGACTGGTGATACCTGTAGCCCCATCGATCAAGCGCAGGATCAGCGGTATCGTTCATGATGAGAGTGCGACGGGAAAGACGGTGTTTATTGAGCCAACGGAGGTGGTGGAGGCGAACAACAAGGTACGCCAGTTGGAAGCCGAGGAGCGTCGCGAGGTGATTCGTATCCTGACGGTATTCACCGACGAAGTGCGCCCCTACGTCAAAGAGATACTCGACTCGTACCAGTTGCTGGCACAGATAGACCTGATACAGGCGAAAGCGAAATGGGCAGAGTTGACAGACGCCTACGAGCCCATCGTGGAGGATCGTCCACATATCGATTGGATCCGCGCGATTCATCCGCTGTTACAGCTGTCGCTGGCGAAAAAGGGTGAGAAGGTAGTGCCGTTGGATATACGTCTGCAAGGAGACAGGGAAAGGCTACGGGTAGGGACAGAGAGACAGGGAGACAAGAATATCGGACGCCTTCTGATCATCTCGGGTCCGAATGCGGGTGGCAAGTCGGTTTGTCTAAAGACGGTGGGACTATTGCAGTATATGTTGCAATGCGGCTTACCCATCCCTCTTGGCGACAGGAGCACAACTGGCATCTTCGAAAGCATCATGATAGACATTGGTGACGAGCAGAGCATCGAGAACGACCTCTCTACTTACTCCAGTCATCTGATGAACATGAAGCAGATGATGAAACAAGCCAACGCGCGTACCTTATTATTAATAGACGAGTTTGGTAGCGGCACAGAGCCCACCATCGGCGGCGCCATTGCCGAGGCCATGCTGAAGCAATTCTGGAAGAAGGAGACGTTTGGCGTGATTACCACCCACTATCAGAACCTGAAGCATTTTGCAGAAGATCATCCTGGCGTGGTGAACGGAGCGATGCTTTACGATCGTCATGAGATGCAGGCCCTCTTCCAACTCGCTATCGGGCAACCAGGTTCTTCGTTTGCAATCGAGATAGCCCGTAAGACGGGTATTCCCGAGGAGGTGATCAAGGATGCAAGCGACATTGTGGGCTCCGACTATATCCAGAGCGACAAGTATCTGCAGGATATCGTGCGCGACAAGCGCTACTGGGAAGGTAAGCGCCAGACGATCCATCAGCATGAGAAGCGGTTGGAGGTAAGCGGTAAGAAGTTAGAGGATACTATCGAAGAGATAGAATCGGAACGTAAGGAGATTCTGCGCAAAGCAAAGGAGCAGGCTGAAGAGCTGCTGCGCGAAAGTAACAAGAAGATTGAGAATGCTATCCGCGAGATACGTGAGGCTCAAGCCGAAAAAGAACGGACACGCAAGATTCGTGAGGAGCTGGAAGCCTTTAAAGAGGAGATTGCTGATGCGGATACCTCCAATACCGACGAGGCCATTGCCAAGAAGATGCGCCAGATTCAGGAACGAAAGGAACGGAGAGAAAAGCGCAAGAAAGAGAAGTTAGAGGGGAGAGGTGAGAAGCCAGAGAATTCTCAGTTATCAGACCAGTCTCTCACCTCTCACACCTCACCTCTCACCCCTTTGGCCCCTGGCGATACCGTCCGCATAAAGGGTCTTACCAGTGTGGGCACTATCGACAGCATCGATGGCAATAAGGCTGTGATCATCTTTGGCGGAATGAAAACCAAGATGCGTGTAGACAGACTGGAGCATGCAGAAATGCCCAAGACCACCATGACAAAAGCCGAAGAGCGCAATAGCAATATAGCAGGATCGTATGGTATGGTTTCGAAAGATACCCGCGAAGTCATCGATAACCGTAAACTGAACTTCAAACAGGACATCGACGTTCGGGGTATGCGAGGCGACGAAGCCATCAGTGCCATCACTTATTTCATAGACGATGCCATTCTGGTAGGCGTATCCAGAGTGCGCATTCTTCATGGTACAGGAACGGGAATTCTGCGCCAGCTGATACGCCAGTATCTGAGTACTGTGCCCAACGTCAGCCACTTCCGCGACGAGCATGTTCAGTTCGGTGGAGCAGGCATTACAGTAGTGGATTTAGATTGATTCTGAGAGCGTTTTTGGCAAAATCTGCATCTTGATTTAAATCAGTGTGCGTACACAATTTTGCTAAAAAATCAAAAAATATTTGGCTAACTGCCTGATACTTTGTACCTTTGCACCCGAAATCTAAAGGATAACGCGGTTCCTGTGACAGGTGTCCGCCTAAAGTATAGAATTATGAATAATTTAGTTAAGAAAGCATGTGTGAGCCTGATGGCTCTAATGCTGGTCAGCCTTAACGCTTTAGCAGGAGGCGCCACAAAGAGCAACAAATCATCAGGTTTTGACTGGAATCCAGTGATGGATGCAATCATCCAGGTAGAAAGCGGAGGAAATCCCAGAGCCGTGAGCGGCAATTCCGTGGGCGCCATGCAGATTACTCCTATTCTCGTGAAGCAGTGTAACATCTACCTGCAACAGCAGAAGAGTAAGAAGCGCTACACATTGGCTGATCGCTACAACGTAGAGAAGTCAAAAGAGATGTTCCTCTTGATTCAATCAGTTCTTAACCCCCAGAATAGCATTGAGAAAGCTATTCGTATGTGGAATGGAGGACCGAAGTACAGTGTACGAGCAACTAACAGGTACTACCAGAAGGTTATGAGCAAGATGAAATGAACGATCTAATTTTTAGATTAATAAAGAATCCGGTTGTCAAGCAAAACTTGGCGACCGGATTCTTTTTGTGGGAAAACGAAGGGATTCTGTTTGAGTATAAAAAAAGAACCCAAGCAAAGCTTGAGTTCCTGTAGTTGCGGAGGCAGGATTTTCATATATATGAGAAAAACACTGTATTTACGCAGAAACCGGATACTCTATTATACGTTTTTGGATAAATTTTCGTCCCAATTTCGTCCCACTTTTTGAGACGGTTTATATATATGGTATATATAAGACGAAAGCCTGCACGAGGCAGGCCGTCCTATATATGTCCATTACTTATCAATACCCTCTTTCTTAAACTGATCCATCAAGTACATTGCCTGGCTTACAGATAGCTCGGCAATGCACTGCTCGTATGTTTTGTTTTTCAGTGTCTTTTCATCAAAGTTAGGGTTTGCTACCAGCAGGCTCTGCATGGCCATCATGGATATCTTGCGGATCAATGCATTTCTATCACCATTTGCATTGCTCTCGCCATAGAATTCCCCCATGGTCATGCCAAGTATTTCTGCGACCTGTTCAATTACTCCCGACGCAACACTCTCCTGTTTGAAGTACGTCGTGAACTGGGTAGGATGAATCCCCATTTTCTCGGCCAATTCCCTTTGTTTTATGCCCGACATCCTGATCCTTCGCTGTAATTCTTTTCCGTTCATAAGCGATTAAAAATATTAAAAAGTGCTAAATAATAGACTAATAATTCTATAAATAGAATAATTTGTTTATATTTGCACCGTAAATTTGTAAGTTTACGCTACAAAGTTAGTTATTTATTTCAAAAACAAGGTTATTTAAACAAGAAAAATTTAAGAAAATGGTATTTAGCGATTACATGAACAGTCTTCCGACAGACCTGGTTAGCGAGAAGCGTAAAAAGATCAACGAGATCTGTGAGGCTTGCTGCGTGAAAGAAATAACAGTGTGGGGATGGATTGCAGGACGTGCCAAGCCGAACGCTTTGGCTCGAAAGACAATCAGTTCGGTACTGAACATCCCAGAGAGAGAATTGTTCCCTGAAGACAGCAATAGTATTTAATTGTTATGGACAAACTGGCCAATATTGAGTTCTTTAAGACTCCTGAAGGCGACGTGATGTACAAGCGGCAGGGGGAAGGGGTGAGACAGCTGGATGAGCATGACCGCGAGACAGTTGCTTCTCTCCTGTCGCTCATTCGAATCCGCTACCCTGAGGCCTTCGCTGCTCTGAGCGATGTCTACAGCAAGAGCGAGAAGAATCGTGCCTGGTATGAATTCCGGATGGTCAGCCGCTTTATCCGTTGCAATCTGGGCGATTACGACACCCAGAGCATCGATATCGACGACGACGGCATAATGCACTTTGAGCAGATGAAATGTCCGCTGATGGGTGCTGGCGACTGTCGGTATGAATGTGTAATCTGCCGCCCCACCCTCTCGACGGGACTCACCACCCGCGAGCTGGAGCTGCTGCCTCTCTTCGCAGAAGGTCTGCAGAGCTGGGAGATAGCCGAGCGGATGTGTATCTCAAAGAATACGGTAGACCGTCACCGCCAGAACATCCTGGCGAAGATCGGTAAGCGCAGCGCTACGGAATTGGCGGCCTACTATCATAGCCAGATAAAACCCCAATTGAAATAAGGTATGACACTCAAGGATGCATATACGGAATGGGCAGCGATTCCCGAGAACACGGCGCAGGCGGCCAGGAACCGCAGTGCCATGGATTCCATCCTTTTGTTGAAATACGGCAAGAGTGATGTCTGCGAGTTCACCGCCTTTCGTGTGCGCAAAATCATGAGTGAATACAAAGAGGTAACAGAAAGCATCAAAGGCATGAAGATACGAACCGCATCGATCCTTGCGCAAGTGCTCACCTATGCTGCCAGCAAGGGAGCCTGTCTGAAGCCCGAGTTTGATTATACCATTGTCAACAGTTCCAAAGACTCTAGCACAGTTTCTACCACAGATACCAATCCGGATAGTCCGACCAAAGGTTCTACCCCTAAGAACAGCGTTCAGCAAGAGAGGTCCTCGGAAGCCTCGCAAAAGGTGTTTGGCCAGGAGAGCTCGGAGGGTGCCATAGCCCCCGAGCCTCCTTTGCGGAACGAGTTCGGAGAGTTCAAGAAAGGTCATAAGCCCTGGAACGCCGGTAAACATCCTGGTCAGTTCGGTGGTAGGAAGAAGACTCCAGTAGTGCAACTGCATCCTGAGACACTCCAGATCGTAGCCCGTTTCGACAGTCTGCACGATGCTCGGATCGAGACCGGAATCTACAACATCGACAGAGCCATACAAGATCATAAGATGTCGGGCGGATATTACTGGACTCACCCCGAAGGAGTAGAAGGTTTCAAGCCCGGTTATAAGAGAGGTCCGAAAACAACCACCTGGAGCAGGAAGAAGAAAGAAGTTACAATAAAAGCTGTCGCCAAACAAGCTAATAAAAAAGGCTCTCGCATGTCTGAAGAAAATGAGGTCGTAGGAAAACCTGTCTCTGGAGGCCCTGACAAAAACTGCCCTGCAGTTGGCCCTGGGAAGCCGCTGGATAAGTCGGCGACGGAGAGAGAAGGTGCGATGCCGCAAGCGGCAAATGCGGCTGTCGTGGAACGCACCCCTCTCTCCTCTTTTACGGACGATGAGCTGAAGGGAGAGCTCTGCCGTCGAGGTTGGTACGGCACTCTCTATCAGCAGCTGGTGTTTCCTGCATACCATCATGATGACAAATGATTCCCAAAAGAAGAAATGATTCTTTCATCACCTGCAGCCCATCCGTGAGGCTCGGCTGCTTTTCCCAAGAACTTAAAAAAAACGAGATATGAAGACAGTAGATTTTGAGAAGGCCATCGAGGCACTGAGCGTGAATGAGCTGGAGGTGACGAAGTACTCCTACGGCATCAATGGCCAGGTGGTGGCCGTGTATGCCAAGATGGGCGAACGTACATTACTGAAGTGGGATTATTGCGGGCGGGGCTTCTGCCTCGATATCGATGAAGAGATCGACGTAGACGGCCAGGCCATTGTTCCTGAAGTGAATCATCCTGAACTCCTGGACTACCGCCGTGATGCAGACTTTGACCTAAAATTCGAGTAGCGTATGGCATTTATCAGTGAAGCAAGAGAAGACCATCTTCACAACTGGAAGATGGTGGCATGACTCGAGAAAGAGGACTGTGAACTTATATTATCAGCAATAGGTCCGCTGGTAGGTCGGCTTCTTAAATCCTACGAGTACTACAAAGATATCCATGATGGAGGAGAGGCCACACCAAAGCAGCAGGATAAGCTGATGGAGGCTGAGGAGAAATTCGAAAGGATCGTCAACATCCGGAACACCATTGTGAAGTTCGTAAAACAATGAAACAAATTACAATTCTTATCGACGGAGAGGCGTACGAGGCCGTAAAGGGCGAAGACGAAAGTCCTTGCGGACACTGCGACCTTCACGGGTTGTGTGAAGACCTCTCCATGCAGGCTCTTCCCTGCTTGCTAGGAATGGATAAGGTAGAAGACCTCTACGTAGTCTACTTCGAGAAGATACGCGTAAAGGACTCTGTTTTCTTCAAGAAATCACCGGAAAAGAGCATTTCTCCATCAGACACCTATGTACTATCCATCGCAGGTTCCGAGGAGAATCAATTAGTGACAGGAAGGGATAGAGCACTTGAACTCTACGAGGGCCATAAGGTTCTATATCCAAATGTAGACGTCGAGCTTTGCACAATTGAAGATTATCTTACCCGAAAAAAATAACAATAAAATTAATGGATTATGAAAGTACGTGAAATGATGGCCGAATTGCTGGAGAAAGATCCAGACGACGTATTGGAGATGGAAGTAAAAGTAAATCTCTACGTAAACGATAAGAGTATAACTAAGGTAGTTAGATCGGTGCCAGTGACAGATGTAGCCGACGGCAATACGCCGGTGTTACTGAAGACGGATTTGGCGATTAACCTTAACTCAACGCTGGAAGTATATTAAACGCGTGAAAGAGATCCGATAATGAAGCAGCTATCCATCAATATCAACGGCGAGGTTTATGAGCTCTGCGATCTGGGTGAGCAGAAACTATCCAGCTCTTATCTGAGAAGTGATATCTGCTACCATTTCTGTGATCTCTTCAAGCAGTGCAGCAAGTTTCTCTATAATGCGGCCACTCCATGCCCGCTGGCCATGGATCATCCGGATGAAGGAACGGGGTTTTACTTTAGGAAAAAAGAGAGTTTAATTAAAAACTGTAAGTAATCTATGGAACATTATTATATCGAGGTACGGACCTATAAGAGCACGAACAAAATGGGTCTTGAATTGGGAGAGTTCGTCGAGCAGGAATTCAATCACAAGGTCATAGACGAAGAGAATTTCGAGTGCGTAGTGATTAATTCCATCAAGGAAAAGATGACTATACTGGAGAAGAAATATCCTCGCTGCAGGCCGTTTCGCTATGTGCAGTATGATCACCGCGATCTTCTCAAAAAAGAATCACCGTATATATATGTGAAACCCGAAAGTACCTTTAACGACAATGTGGTATTCTCCCTTGATACTACGGTCATCCGGAACAAGGTGAATGTCGAAAGCTTCCTGACGCTATGAACGGAGTAATTGATATACTGGAGATGTATGTGCCGGACGTGATTTCGGCTAAGTTGACCATTGACAAAGTTCTGTCGAAGACTCAGATAGAGGATAAAATCCGTCAGTTTGAATTACTGCTTGGCGGTATGGTCCTTCACTACGAATGCCATGGTCGTGAACTGGAATTGTATTACAGCCCATCGATGAAGAAGCTCTGGGATGAGAAAGGTATTGCCGGTTCTAGGATCAGGTTCATACAGAAGGATGTCAAAGGCAATGTTATTGAAGATATGTGCCGCGACGGTGTTCTCATGAGTGGTGGAACGTTCTTCGTTTCGTGCGACCGTTGTGTTTCCGTCAGCTTTGGCAAAGGAAGTGAGGCCTATGATATCACAACCATTCAAATAATGGAAGGATGAATATTAAAAGAGTTACAAAGACCGAACATAAGCGCTGGACTCAGGAGGATATCTCTTTCCTCACTGAGCACTTCGGGTTGATGCCTGTAGAAGACATTGCGGATGCACTTGAGCGTACGGTAATGTCCGTCCGCCTATACATTCATCAGCACCGCCTGGTTCCGGCTGGCCAGCGCACTGTAAAGAAGAACCTCCTCGTCGAACTGCTGAAGCTGAGATTCCGCCACCTCGAGGACTTCAAGCCTTCGAAATACTTCTATGCGGAATGCCATATCACACAATTCCGTTATGCCGACCTCTTCTACGGCAGGAGGCAGATCAAGCCGGAGGAATACCGGGCCATTGCCGACTATTTCAACATCACGGCAGCCGAGGCACTCGAGAGTTGCCAGCTGGAGCTGTTCGATCCAGAGGAAATGGGAGATTCTACCCCCCCCCCACCGACCTAATCCCTGAAGACTGATATATTGACTTGAAATAACAAACAATCGAAATGAATGCAGAATTACAGACAGTAGTAGACAAAATCCACGATGCGGCGAACATCGTCGACGTGATCGGTGAGTTCCTGACGCTGAAGAAGGCAGGCGTTAACTACAAAGGCACTTGCCCGTTCCACGATGACCATACGCCGTCGTTCTTTGTGTCGCCCTCCAAGCAGTGCTACAAATGCTTCGTCTGCGGTGAAGGTGGCGACGTGTTCACGTTCCTGCAGAAGCATGAGGAGATGACCTTCTTCGAGGCAGTGGAATGGCTTTGCAAGAAGTACAACATCGATCCGCCCAAGCGCGAGATGAGCGAAGAAGAGCAGGAGTCGTACAAGAACCGCGAGGCGCAGCGCATTGCCATCAAGGCTGCAGCCGACTTCTTCCGTCGCAATATCGCCCAGGCGCAGACCTTCCTCAATCAGAGAGGCTATGAAACCAATGATCCCATATTAGAGAAATACGGCGTCGGATATGCCCCTGCAGGGAATGCCGCTCTCACGGAACTGTCACGCTCCGGGTACTCCAAGGACCTCCTGAAGGAGGTGGATGTCGTACGCGCCTCGGAAGACGGTCGGGAGTACGACACGTTCCGCGACAGGGTGGTGTTCCCTTTCTATGACCGGCGCGGCAATATTATCGCCTTCAGCGGACGTCTTGTGACGGCCAGCGACCATCTCCCGAAGTATCTCAACACCGGCGAGACACCGCTGTTCTCCAAGGGCCGTCACCTTTTCGGATTGTACCAGGCCAGGCAGGCCATATCCAAGAAAGGCTTTGTGTACCTGGTTGAAGGGCAGTTCGACGTGATGACACTGGCCCGCTATGGAGTGGAAAACGCCATCGGTGGTTCCGGAACCGCGTTCACCCAGGATCAGGTCCGGCTTCTGCAGGGCCTTACCGACGAGGTCCGTCTGATCTACGACACCGACAAGGCCGGTCAGGCTGCAGCCGTCAAGAACTGCGAGATCCTGCTGCAGTCCGGCTTCGTGGTGAAATGCGTCCTGCTGCCGAAGGGTAAGGATCCTGACGAGTTCGCACGTGCCAATAAGGAACTGACACAAAAGCTGCTCGACGACTATACGATGACCTTCCCCAAGGCTTTCCGTAAGATGATGATACCACGCGGCTGTAAGGACGAGAATGTCACGGCCAGGGCCATCAACGATATCTGCCGTCTGGTTGCCTGCGTCAAGGATGCAGGCCTCCGTCTGGAGTACATGAAACAGATGGCCAAGGACTTCGAAACGAAGATGACCATTCTTGAGTCGAAGATCCGCGAGGCGCGTACGAAGTTGAATGCCACGGATGCAGAGACCCGCCCAGGCCTCTATGGGCTTGACGAGCTGAAAGAGCACCTGGAAGAGGATCAACCGGCCATCCTGACGTCAGACATGGCCACGTTCCTCGATCAGTACGACGACGCGCCCATCGTTCTCTGCTCCGGAGTGGTACCGGACGGTGATATCCTGAAGCTGCGCTCCATATACAGTTACTTCATCACGGCGGATACCGGATGCGATATCGACAACGAGACAGGATTGGAAAGCCCCTATCTCAAGACGCTCGCCCAGATGTTCCGCCAGGGGATTACGGAGATCAAGGTTGTCAGCGGCAACGTCGAGGAGTCGTTCATCACCTTCTACGTCCGGCAGACCGGACGCATCATCGACGGGTTCCGTGGCGACCGCGATATGCTGGTGAAGCGCTGCATCGAGCTTACCAGCTTTGCCGAAGATTCCGTCATCACCATCAACAGGGGAAACTACTGCAGCCATCTGAAGCTTACCAGGGGCCAGTTCGATGACCTGCGCCGTCCTCACGTGCAGGCCCGCAAGGCCTCGATGAAGGTCAGTCTGCAGAGCGGAGGAGGACTCGATGACGGAGAGTATTTCGACCCCAACGATCCGCCGCAATACGTTAAGGACAATGCCGACTATATGAATATGTGGCGGGAGTACGGATTCTACCCGCGACTGAACAAGGACGGCGACCCTGTCTGCTATATGTTCAGGACCAAGGAGGGTAACGGCATGGTTCAGGTGGCCGACTTCTACATGACCCCGCTGCTGCATATCTTCAACGACGACTACGATCAGAACAAGCGCGTGCTGAAGGTGAACCGCCGTCACCGCAAGACGCCTCTCTATATCGAGGTGGTATCGAAGTCGCTGCTGAAGATGTCGAGCATCGAGGAGGTGCTCTGTAACTATGATGCCGTGAACTTCTCAAACGGCGAGGAGTGGAAATGGAAGAAGATCAAGGAATACATGTCGCTCCATTATACCACCTGCCAGGAGGTGAAGGTGTACGGGAACCAGCAGGCGGAGGGCAGCAGCCGGAGGCCTGATGAACAGTTCTTCGCCTTCGCCAACGGCATCGCCCACATGGAGGGCAGCCATATGGCCTTCGTACCTATCGACTCCATGGGCGTAGTCACCCACAACTCCCAGAACTACTACCTGCCTGCCTTCTCCACCATCTACGCTGGCCAGGGCCGTCAGAGCGACAAGTACGAGTTCATTTCGCAGCTCGTCTACCGCGAGGTTCCCGTTGAGAAGCAGATCAGCTTCGAGGAATGGGCCGACCTGATGGGCGAGGTGTATAAGATCAACCACAACGGATGGTGGGCCACCATCTTCGCAGTCATGTGTGCCTTCCGAAGCAACATCCACTGTATCGACCGTATCTTCACCGCCCCGTTCTTCATCGGCCCCATGTCTTCAGGTAAGACGCAGATCGCCGTCAGCATCCGTTCCCTCTTCATCTCCCCCCATCAGAGCATCTTCAACCTGAACACTGGTACCGACGCGGCCATGCAGACCTATATGTCGGCCTTCAGGGACGTGCCGGTGGTGCTCGATGAGTATAACAACAACGATATCTCCAACATCAAGTTCCAGGCCCTGAAATCCATCGTCTATGACGGTGAGGAGAAGCTGAAGCGCAAGGGCTCCAACGGCAAGGACTTCGAGAGCGACAAGGTCTACACGCCTGTCATCGTCTGTGGCCAGGAACAGCCCCAGCGTGACGACAACTCACTGATGAGCCGCGTGATCATCTGTGAGGTGCCTAAGCCCAAGGACCGTACGCCTGAAGAGTCGGCCATCTTCGAGCGTCTGAAGATGCATGAGGACCCGAACCGTGGCGGTGGCCTGCATAACATCCTGATGCAGATCCTGGCACTCCGTCCGGCAGTGATGGACCACTACCGCCCCCTGCGTCAGCAGGCCTACGAGGAACTCAAGGTAGGCGTGGTGAACTCAGGTGAGCGAGACCGTCTGATGAAGACCGTATCCCTCTTCCTGGGAATGGTGAAGCTCATCGAGCAGTACAGCAAGCTGAAGCTCCCGTTTACATACGAAGAGTTCTTCAAGATCGCCCAGGAGAAAATCGACTGGCAGCTGTCGCTCATACGCAACACCGACAAGCTCGGACAGTTCTTCAAGGCCGTCGATACGATGATCAACAACCACCAGGTACTGCCGGGCCGCGACTACCTCATCGAGCAGCCGGGCAAGGTTACCGGAAAGAACGCCGATGGTCAGTCGCAGACGTTCGTCTTCGAGCCCGGCAAGAAGATCATGTTCTTCCGCCTGCAGAGCGTGTTCAACGAGTTCTCACGTCTCGGCTACAACACGGAGAACACCACGTTCTCGACCCTCGACCAGAATCTGCGGTCACACTCGTCGTATGTCGGTACCGTGCCCTCGCGCCGTTTCGTATGGTCGGAGTTCGTAGAGGAGATGAACGCAATGCTCGGCAAGGCGGTAAGGGTGGAACAGGCCCGCAGCACCAACACTTCTGCCGTCATCATCGACTACGACGCATTCATGAGGGCCTACGGCATAGATTTCCGTCGCAACGAGGCTGCAGAGGAGAGGGAGATCGCCGACACACAGACGTCAGCATCCTCCCAGTCTGAAGACAATCATCCTACTCAGGATCCTGTAGACCAGGAACTGCCATTCTAAGCATATTCATTTCCGGCTCATCCAGTCGCCGGACATTTTTCAAGTCAATAATCCTTCCCTCCCCCTTCGTGAGAATCGGGAGGGCTTTTTCTGTCGGTGTGCCTTCAGGCACGACCGCGAAACATATCAAAGACTCCCCCTCCTGCAGAACAAGAATACACCCTTAAATACCTATTTAAGGTATATATTCCCCCAATTTACGATGCAAAGATACAAAAGTCAAGCGATAACACCAAGAAATATCGCCTGTTTTTCCGCGTGACTATCATTTTACAAATCCGGTAGTCTCGATGGCGCAAATTCCCCCGCACCCCCGAATTTCGGAAAGAAAACGGTTAAAAGGGACCATTTCAAAATCAGAAATTCAAAAAAGTGCTTCCTACATTCCTACAATCCTACAAAATGCATTTCGTTTCAAACATTAATTATAACTTAACTATTTAATAATCAATAATATAGATAATAAATCAAGGTTTGTAGGACTGTAGGAAACTTGTAGGACGCTGTAGGAAACACCCCTATTTTTGTAGGACGCTGTAGGAAACGGTGTCTCAGGCCTGTTTTTGGGGAAATTCCCCCATATTTTCCCCAAATTACCCCAAAATGGCCGTTTTTCATGGTTTGTAGGTCGGTTTGTAGGTCGTGTAGGAGGCATTGTAGGACATATATTTATTAAATTTTTACTTAAATAAATTTGTGTAACTCAAAGATTTTTTGTAATTTTGCAGCAGAAGTCTAATAACCTTGTAGGATTGTAGGACGGTAGGAAGCAATAAATCAACTCTTCAACGATGGAAAAAGAAAAGTATAACCAAAAGAAGACTGTAAGCATACTCGTAGAGCCTTATCTGGCAGAGTATGCGCGAAAGAAGTTCGCCATCAGCCCTAATGGTGGTGGAATAAAAATACCTTACACCTATGATTTATACCATTGCATCTTCAACAGAATGCAGAAACCACCGTTAGGCGCTGTCATTGCCAAAGGCGGGAACCTGCTGATAAGCCTGCCGGACAGCCGTGCGATGACGATGCGGAAACCGCCCCAGATCTGGAACTATCTTTCAGCCGAGGCCATGACCGACATCGAGCAATGCCTGCGCCAGCTCTTCAACTACGACTTCCATCAGCAGATGATGGATAATGAGAGCCAGGGACGGCCCCGCCAGCAGATCGAGGTCGTAGAGAACTTCCTTCGCAGCTATGGTATTGAATCCCTTACGCCTTCAGCGCTTCTGAAGAACTTTCAGCGCTACAGACAGCGTATTTCACCCCGCAAGAAGCGCAAATACCAAAAAGTTGCCCGATTTTAATATTTTTTAATTTGGCAGACATACCCTTTTTTGTCCTTTCTAAAAAAAACAGAGATTATGATTGAATTTACAGGCCACATCCAGGTAGACCCTATCGACAGCAGCAGCGCATCAGGTATCACCTCCGGTTCATTCGACTTCATGGCAGAGCAGTTCGATTTTCAGCCGGTGGTCTCCGACGATTCCTACGGAGTCAGCTATATCTGCGACAAGACGTTTATTATCGACCTTCCAGGAAGTCAGGTGCTTCAGTATTTCAGCATCCCGAGGTCATGTGTCGTCACTCTCTATTCAAACAAAGGCGACAGTTACGATATCGGGACCAAGCACATCCCCGCAAGTGTGCTCATCAGTCGTCATCTGAACCGTGCACAGCTGCAGATCCACTGCAGAATGCTCAGTAATCCCCTCAGATAGCGGTCTTTCTCCACATTATTATATATAAGTACCTTTGGGCGTGAATAATTATTCCTACGCCCAATGAACGAAATTCTTTCGATCCTCCTTTCAGAACGGCCACTGTTCATCACCAGCGAAGGCTACCGCCAGATGGTGATGGCGGTGCTGCCGTATATGAAGCCTTCGGATTCTGCAGATCTTTCGAAGGTGAAGAGCTTCTTTTTCGATCCTCCGACATATAAGGAAGAGTGCGATAAGGCTGTCACTAGATTACAGAAAGCATTGGCTTCCGACGACACCACGAAGGCCATCGAGATCACCAACGACTTCGAGAACCAGGAACTCCCTGCAGACTCGATTGCCTACCATCGTGTCTACGGTTTCATTACCGGTGGCTCACGCTACTGTTTCTCCAGTAAACAGATGGAGCAGGACCTGTTGGCTGCCGAGCGCAACCCGCAGATCTGTGCCCACCTGATGCATATCAACAGCAGCGGAGGCGAGGCCTGGTATATGGACCGCCTCAGTGAGACGCTGCGCTCACTCGCCAAGCCCGTGCTCACACTCTGCGAGGGCTGCATGGCCAGCGCAGCCTACTACATCGGCTGTCATGGCCGTAAGGTCTATGCCGTCACCACCGGCGACTTCATCGGCTCTATCGGTACCATGGTCTCCTTCCATGACTTCGAGCCATACTATGCCAGTCTTGGCATCAAGCTCATAGAGGCCAAGGCAGACAAGAGCGACCTGAAGAATAAGATGGCCGACAACCTGATTGCCGGAAAGCCCAAACAGTACATCGACGAGGTGCTCAACCCCATCAACGAGGAGTTCCTCAGCGAGGTACGTTCCCAGCGCAAGGCCCTGGCCTCGATGGATCAGGATCATCCTGTGCTGCGTGGCGAAGTCTACCTGACGGCCCGTGCCCAGGAAGTGGGACTCATCGACGGTACCCGCACGTTCCCTGAGGCCGTTGCGGAGCTCATGTCCATGGTTACCGGAAGCCGTGAGATGAGCTTCATCCTTGATCATGTTTAGCCATAGTTATAATTTTTAGTTATTAATCTTTTAAGTTTTAAGTTATGAATTGGAGAGAAAAACTCAAGAGGATTGCCGAGTTCCTCAAACTCGACAAGAAACTCGAACAGAAGTCCCTCACTAACGAGGAGTTCCAGCAGATCGTCGATGCCTATCAGAAGGAATACGCAGTATCCCTCCGTGACGACGTGAATGCCGAAGCCCAGCAGCAGGCCCAGCAGCAGGCCGCACAGGAACAGCAGCAGCTGCTCAACCAGATCTACGAGGCTGTTGTGACCGCCGGTGGCCAGAAGCCCGAAACCTCTCAGGAGCCCGCTGCCTCTCAGCAACCCGCCACCCAGCAGGGTATTATCGAGGCCATCAACAACCTCGGCGAGCGCTTCCAGCAGATGGCATCCCGTCCGGATGACGACCATGCCGCCCAAGAGGGTGCAGCCGTGATCGTCCCGATCAACGGCATGGCCCACACGCCGGAATTCCTCTTCGGCATCAATGCGCCCATGTTCTCCATGGAGCTGCGTTGGAACCGCATCATGGCCAACCCGTCGGCAGCAGCTGCCATGGGCACTCCCACTCAGGAGCAGGAGCAGGCCTTCCATAAGGCTGTACGCGGTTACGGCCAGTCGCTCATGCAGCGTATGCAGTACCTCGTAAAGAACGGTCTGACCGACCTGAAGGCCTTGGCTGCCGGTGAGTTCTCTACGAACTATGCCGGTGTCGACAACCTCGGTGACATGGGTACCCAGTTCACCGTCCGCCGTCAGGACGCCATCATCGCCCGTGTGCTCTCTACCCGTGCCATGACCGACTTCTTCCCCGTCCGTTACGGAATTCAGGACAATGACCTGATCTTCAACGCCTTCTTCGACGAGGTGTCTCAGGCATGGCAGGCCGGTCCTGTCTATAAGGGTGGCATGAAGATCGAGAACGAGCGCGGCTACGTTGACGACGCCATGATCAAGATGACGTGGGGTCCGATGAAGGAGCTGGAGCGCAAGTACATCGCCTACCTGAACACCTCTGGCAGCGATCCTATCAAGTGGACCATGATCGAGTACCAGCTGCTCAACTCCCTGCTGCAGGCCCAGCGTGAGCAGAATATCCGCCGTATGCGCGGTATCTACGTGGCACCTGAGACCGGCGTGGCAGGATCCTACCTGCACACCTCTACCGGTATCCTCTACCGCCTGATCGACTACATCCACTCGAACAAGCTGCTGGTGACCGACGACGAGAACAAGACCTACCGCACCTACAACGAGAGCACCATGCTCGCTACCGTGAAGGCCTTCGTCGACGACGTTGTGACTCACCTGGGCGAGGATGAGAACCTCAGCGGCAAGTTCCTCTATCTGAACGAGCGCCACAAGCCCTGGTGGCTCAAATGCATCCGCACCCAGTTCCACCTCGACAACGATTTCACCGGTGTGGAGAGCTACGCCAACGTCGTACCCGACACCGAGGTGCATATCATCTGGCTGCCTTACCTGGGCAACACCAAGTTCATGATGATCCACGAGCCGGGCAACCTGCAGTTCCTGGAGTTCCTGCCTGGTGAGATGATGGCCATGCAGATGGAGCAGCAGATGGAGATGGTACGTGCCTGGAGCACCTGGAAGGAAGGTACGGCTGCCGCATTCCTCGGCAAGCGCTTCTCCAGCAAGGCTGCACTCGTGGCCAACGACTATGAGTTCCAGCAGATCTTCCTCAACAAGTTCTGCGTGGACCTGTCGAACGGTGCCACCAAGGCCAACGCCAAGGACGGCTTCTGGTTCGAGACCGGAGGCAGCGACGACACCTACGACTTCACCTCATACAATCCGGAGGACACCTCTGAGCAGTGGGCTACCGGTAAGGTCAAGATTCTCTCTCGCGAGAACAACAAGACCCTCGTAGAGGTGGTCGAGAACTCTGTAGAGGGCTTCGTTGGTAACAAGTATATTGTGAAGACCGCCTCTGCTAATCCCAACACGCTCTATGTGCTCTACAATGAGGACGGTACGACTCCTGCAGGCGTCAAGGTGAAGATAGCAGCCACTACTGCTTCTGCCATCACCGATATCGAGAACGCCAAGGCTGGTGTGGCCTACATCATCGAGTGCGGCTCGACGAGCAACGCCACCACCATCGCCAAGAGCGGCAAGTTCTCTGAGATCAGCGCCGACTGGGTTCCCCAGGCCGAGGGCGACTACATCATGGTTGTGCTGAACGTGGCAGGCACCAAGTTCCTCGAGCTGGAGCGTATGGTTAATGGTGTCCGCACCATCAACGACACTCTTAATCCGCACTACGTGGGTTGATTGTAAAAACGCCACTCTTAATCCGCACTACGTGGGATGATTGTAAAAACGTAAAAAAGTGAAGAAAATGAAAAAGAATATCATCGTTAATACTGGGCTCTCTAAGAAGGGAGCTCAGTATGAAACCCGCAAGGCCCGTCAGATGTTCAAGGTCATTATGGGTCTGATTGCCATCGTTGCCTTTGTATGGGCCTGTGTTGAACCAGCCGGTGCGCATGCCGGCTACGGTGTCGGCTTTGCCACTATGACACTCATCGGTTCAATCGACGATGTCAGTGACCGTGACACCCATGGCAACGAGATCGCCTACCAGGTCGTGCTGATCAATACAGCCCAACTGGCCGACCCGTTCAACTTCCCGCAGCCTAGCGCTACCGACCGGATAGTAACCATCGGTAAGAGTATCCTGAAGCCTGGTGAGGCAGCCCACTACTTCGAGGCTCACACCATCCCGACGCTGCTCTCCAGTACAGAGAAGGGGGATATCACCACTAATGGTACCAACACTTTTGTGGTCGTGATGGGTGGCGACAGGAATGCCCTCAAGAATTTCATCGAAGAGTTCTCGGGCGGCAAGTTCATTATCCTCTACAAGCACATCAAGGATACGGTGTGGCACATCATCGGCGAGGCAGAACGTCCGATGATCCTCGGCAATACCGAGACAAAGGATGATGCAGACGGTCGCTACAGCACCCTCACTTTCACCCGTCAGAGTGTCTATCTCGACTGCCTGGTTGAATTCGATTACGTCACAGGATCTTCTGGCACCAAACAGACCATCAACGATCTGTTGACCGGCAATCCAGCAGTGAATAACGGTCAATAAGTAGCGTATGTATAACGAAAGAGAAAAACTGTTCCATCATCAGCAGCTGCACTCCCCCAAGGATGCAGCCGCTGATTTGGCGCTCCTGAAGAAGCTGAATCCTTACCATCCGCGTCTGAAGGAGTTCGAGTTCTCACCATCGCGCAGTGCTGGTGATATCCTGTTTGTTCTGCTCGGCATCGTCCACCGTGACGATATCGTCAAGAACCGTCTACAGTTTAAGCAGGTATCAGAGCCGGAACCAGCACCAGAGCCGGAACCCACTCCAGAGCCGGAACCAGCCCCTGGTGAAGAGGAAGATCCCGATAAGCAGGAACTGAAGGATCAGCTCGAAGAGAAAGAAGAGGAAGTGGCAGACCTTCAGGATCAGTTAGAGGAGAAGGAAGACCAAATTGCTGATCTTGAAGAGAAGCTGGAGGAAGAAAAAAAAAGCGAGACGCCCGTGAAAACTCCCGCCAAAAAGCCTGCAGCCAAGAAGTCCACAGCCAAAAAGGGCGGCTCCAAAAAGAAGTAGAATACCCAAAGATCGACTGGCTGAACCTGTCGGATCCTGACGTTCAGACGGCGACCATCCTCTACAACGACCGCATCAATACATGGCGGCGTATGACGCAGCTCGACGAGCAGCTGGATAAGGAACCGACGGAAGCGGCAGTCAAGGAAATGGCCGAGCTCCGCATCAGGAACCTCCAGGCGTTCGACGAGTTGCGTTCTTTCAACGACACTGGCAAGTTCCGTTATGACCATCCGCTGCTCTCCAGCCACTCTGAGTTCTCGAAACTGCTCGATCTCTTCCGCCGCGATCCGGCAGAGTTCCTGCACCAGCACAAGCTCGTGCTCGACAACATCCGCCGGTACCAGAGTTACCTGAAGCGCAAGGACCGCAAGGATAAGCGTGCAAACGATCGCGACAACCTCACCCGCCATCAGGAAAAAGAGCGCCTCTTCAGGATGGTGCTCGAACAGATAAAATAAGTATAGGTTATTTATCAATAAGTGGTACTTGATTTTCGTTAAGTGCCACTTATTGATCAGGGTTCACCAAGCGCTTCGATGATGATTGCCACCTGCGATGGCGTAAAGCTGCGTTCATGCCCGGTGTATCCCATATCCATAAGCATTTTCCTGAGTCCGGGAAAATGGTCGATCCATTTTCTCAGTTTCTTCCATGCACTCTCCGGTGTAATATCTGGAGAGTATAACATGGCCAGCTCAGTGCGTCCATATTGTCGTATCCTGAAATTCACGGTGCAAAGGTAACAATAAAAAAGCAGATACTTGTAGACAAGATCTGCCTATAACCGGATATAATTGGCTTTGTACTCAAAAAAAAGGCATACCTTTGCACCCGTGGAAAGTCCACAGAGCTTCATACAAGCTTAATACCAACTTAATAATCTAGTATCATGGCAGTTAAAATCTACCTTTCAAAGAACAACAACCAGTACAACTCCAGCTACGGAAAGTACTACGCCTATGCCGACAACGAGACGCCCATCGACCTGGTGGGCCTCGCCGAGCACATGGCCCACCACAACACGCCGTTCTCCGAGGGCACCATCATCGGCATCCTGCGCGACATGGTGAAGTGCATCCGCGAACTTAACCTCGGCGGCCAGCCCGTGAAGATCGACGGCCTCGCCATCTTCTCCACCCACATCGAGAACGTGGGCGGATGGCCCTCGCTGGCGGATGTCAACCTGACCGTCGGCGCCACCGACGCCCAGGGCCGCCCCATGGGCATCCGCGCCCTGCGCCTCTGCGCACAGGCCACCGGCGAGTTCACAAAAGCCGAACTCACCAAGTACGGCACAGTGATCCTGAACCGCGAGTGGCGCGATCGTGTGCAGGCCGCCAAGCGCGCAGCCGGACAGCCCGACACCCCTGCGCCCTCGGGCGGCAATGATGCCGGCGATGCCCCTACGAATCCTTAGTGGGTGTGTAAAAAACTGCAAATATCTACCTTTTTTGAAAGTTTTTCCCGAAATCTCTTGCAGGTTTCGGGTTTTTTGTTTATCTTTGCAGCGTTCAAATAATACACTGCGACATGAAGTCGCTGCCACACCAGGCGGCTATTTTTATGTCATGACTTGAAAAAAAAGATAACGGCAGCAACCGCGTCGGGAAGCCGAAATGCCCCCGGAGTCACGCAGTGTAGACTTGAACAGCGCGTAGTGCTGCTTTTTTTTATTGTTCAAAATTTACACTGTTATGAAACTTTATCAAGTTCAAACCGAGGAGAGAGTTAAGAACGTAGACGCCATGTTTTTCTGCCGTCTGCAAGTGAGTAAGAAGTTCGCCAAGACCGCCAATGCGTGGGAACTGCTGCTGATCGACTGGATAGTCAGCAACCTCGACCACCGCACGCTCCATGGGGGCGCGGAGGC
>JAEEGL015049789.1_pt1 | contig 23879 bp, 20 predicted proteins | sample 9134231 | NCBI WGS metagenome assembly JAEEGL01 (sample SAMN16246548, study PRJNA631951) | gut metagenome | biome: gut microbiome; feature: rumen; material: fiber-attached | host: Bos | place: Iran: Karaj | collected 2018-10 | reverse complement strand
TCGTTCAGAGATACGAGAACATGACATTTTCCGAGGCTGTCAGGATGCTCGCGGATCGTGCAGGTATGTCGCTCCCTCAGAGTGATTCAAAGGAAGCGCGTGAGCGCGAAAACAAAAGAGCGCAGCTTCTGGCTATAAACAAAGAAGCAGGAACGTATTACTACGCGCAGCTTCGGAGCGAGGCGGGATCGCGGGGACTCGAATATTTCCGAAAGAGAGGCCTGTCCGATGAGACGATGCAAAAGTTCGGCCTCGGGTTTGCCAGATCCACAAAGGACGAGACGTACAGATACTTAAAGAGCAAAGGCTTTTCCGATGAACTTCTTCGAGAGAGCGGCCTTTTTAACTGGCGTGAAAATCAGGGAATGACGGACAAGTTCTGGAACCGCGTGATATTCCCGATCATGGATACGGGAAACCGCATCATAGGATTCGGCGGAAGAGTCATGGGAGAGGGAGAACCCAAATACCTCAACTCACCCGAGACGGCGGTGTTTGACAAGAGCCGTAATCTGTACGGCCTGAATATAGCCAAGTCCTCAAAGGCAAAGAACATAATAATCTGCGAAGGATACATGGATGTCATAGCACTGCACCAGGCAGGATTTTCGCAGGCGGTGGCATCTCTCGGGACGGCGTTCACGTCAGGGCACGCGAGCCTTATCGCCAGATATGCAAGAGAAAACGTCAGGACCGATGAGATAACAAGATACAAGGATATACTTCTTTGCTACGACTCGGACGGTGCGGGAGTGGATGCCGCAAAGCGCGCACTCATTACTCTCAGCAATGCAGGCCTTCGGGCCAAGGTCATAGACATGAGACCTTACAAGGACCCCGATGAGTTCATCAAAAACCTCGGCGCCGATGAGTTTGAAAAGCGGATGGAAGACGCTGAGAACGGCTTTATGTATGAGATCAGGATGCTCGAGAGCGAGTACGATCTTACGGATCCATCGGGCAAGGGAAGGTTCATAACCGATGTCGCGACAAGGCTTCTTCGTTTTGAAGATCCGATCGAGCGCGAAGGATATGCGAAAAAGATAGCATATAAATACGATGTATCCGCCGATTCGGTCGGTGAGGTCATCAGAAAACAGGCGATAGCCGGCGACAACATCAGGATCGCCCCCAAACCCGTTCCGACGAGGGAAGAAGGCAAGGGGATCGATGAAGCATCAAAGCTTCCTCAGGGAAGGCTGCTTTCATGGATATGCGAGTCGCCCGAAATATATAAGATCGTCAGTAAGTACATAAGTGCGGATGATTTTTACGATCCGCTGTACAGAAAGGTCGCGGATCTTCTGTTCAGACAGATAGAGAGCGGACCGCCCAATCCGGCTGATATCATCAGCATGTTCACGGAAGAGGAAGAACAGAGGCAGATAGCCGAAGCGTTTCACCAGAATGTCGGGAATCTCGAGAACGCCGCTCAGAAAGAGAGCGCACTAAAGGATCTGATGCTGAACGTCAAGCGCCTGTCACTGACAAGAGAGGATCGTGAAGATAACGATCTGAACACCGTGATAAGGATACGGCAGGAACTTACCGAATTACAGAAAGCGCAGATAAAACTTGGCGCGGATCAATAACAAAGAGGAGAAAGAGTAAGATGGAAGAAGAAATGCAGAAAAAATTTGAGGACCGGCTGCTGGAACTCAAAGCTTTTGCGAAGAAGAAAAAGAATGTGCTCGAACCTGCGGAGATCGCGGATTTCTTCAGCGACTACGAACTCGATGACGATAATTTCGACAGGATATACGAGTTCATGGAGCAGAACGGGATCGACCTTCTGAAGATCGTTGAAGACGACGATGATGACGACATTCCGGAGGAAGAGATCGATCTGTCCGAAGAGGAAGAGGTTGATGTCGAGAACATCGATCTGTCCGTGCCTGACGGTGTGTCGATCGAGGACCCGGTCCGCATGTATCTGAAAGAGATCGGTAAGGTGCCTCTTCTTTCGGCAGAAGAGGAGATAGAGCTTGCAAAGCGTATGGAGGACGGCGACGAGGAGGCCAAGAAGAGACTGGCCGAGGCAAACCTGCGTCTCGTTGTTTCGATCGCAAAGCGTTATGTCGGCCGCGGAATGCTGTTCCTCGATCTTATCCAGGAAGGAAATCTCGGCCTTATCAAGGCTGTAGAGAAGTTCGATTATACAAAGGGATACAAGTTCAGTACATATGCAACATGGTGGATCCGCCAGGCGATCACGAGAGCTATCGCGGATCAGGCAAGGACGATCAGAATACCCGTTCATATGGTTGAGACGATCAACAAGCTGATCAGGGTATCAAGGCAGCTCCTTCAGGAGCTCGGCCGTGAGCCGACCCCCGAGGAGATCGCGGCAGAGATGAACCTTCCGGTCGAGCGTGTGCGCGAGATCCTGAAGATTTCGCAGGAGCCCGTATCGCTTGAGACACCTATAGGTGAAGAGGAAGACAGTCATCTGGGCGATTTTATCCAGGATGACAACGTTCCCGTGCCGGCCGAGGCTGCTGCTTTCACGCTCCTTAAAGAGCAACTCGTCGAAGTACTTGAGACACTTACCGACAGAGAGCAGAAGGTTCTGCGTCTGCGCTTCGGCCTTGACGACGGAAGGGCACGCACGCTTGAAGAAGTCGGCAAGGAGTTCAAGGTTACACGTGAGCGTATCAGACAGATCGAAGCAAAGGCTCTCAGGAAGCTCAGACACCCGTCACGATCAAAGAAACTTAAGGATTATCTGGATTAAACATGCCGCCTCTGTCGGAAAGATTAAAAGCTGTTGCAAATATGATAACACCGGGGATCCCGGTCGCGGACATAGGGTGCGATCATGCGTATCTTCCGATATGGCTTGCGAAGGAAGAGATCAGCCCTTATATCATTGCGTGTGACATAAACGCAGGTCCGATCGAGCGTGCAAAAGAAAACATCGAGGATGTTGAACTGACGGAGCGCATCGATGTCAGGCAGGGAGACGGACTTGCGGTAATAAATCCCGGCGAAGTAAAGTCAGTCGTAATGGCGGGAATGGGCGGCAAGCTCATGATACACATTCTTGACGAAGGCAGGGACGTTCTTGAGAAGGTGTCCGAGATCATTGTGGAGCCCCAGTCTGAAGTTGCGGCCCTGAGGCATTATCTCCAGGATAACGGTTACAGGATAATCAGCGAGAATATGGTCAGCGAAGAAGGCAAGTTCTATCCGCTCATCAAAGCGATACCGGGGCAGATGAACTGGGACAAGGAAGTGTATTTCCGCTACGGCAAGATACTCCTTCGGGAAGAAAATCCCGTCCTTCACGAATTCCTTCTGATCGAGAAAGATTACTGTTCAAAGCTTTTAAAAGAACTGGCGGAGAATGAAGATATACCTCATGTATTTGTGAGGATGGAAGAGGTCAAAACAGACCTGGCACTCAATGCGGATGCACTGCAGCTCGTGTCTGAGCCCGGACTGTTTGAGGATATCAGAGAGTTGTCCTAAGAAGGGGCCCGCTTGCGGGAAGATTTCTCAGGACACGGCGACATCGACGAAGTCGATGTTGGTTGTAAATGATGGAAATAAAGGTTGCATAGGAGGGGTCACATGAGAAAGGTAAAGGTTACGATCCAGAACAAAGAATACGAGTACGATGCAGGCACGCCGTATGAGCAGATCGCGAAGGACCATCAGGACAAGTATGACGCGAAGATCGTTCTTGTTTCGGCAGACGGAAGGCTGAGAGAACTCCACAAGATACTTTCGAATGACTGTACGCTCGAGTTCATAACGCTCTCCGAGAAGATCGGTATGGAGACGTACAGAAGGAGTGCGACATTCCTTCTCGTCAAGGCTGTTCATGATGTGATAGGTTCGGACAGCACTAACCATATCGTTGCCCAGTACACTGTGGGTCGCGGACTTTTATGCAAGATAATCGACCGGGAGATAACGGAACAGTTCATAAGAAGCGTACATGCAAGAATGGACGAGCTTATCTCACAGAACATCCCGATATGGAAAACGTCTTATTCGGTGGAAGAGGCGCGGAGGATTTTCGCGGAAGCGGGAATGGAAGACAAGGTCAAGCTGTTCAAGTTCAGGCGCGCTTCCAAAGTCAATGTTTATTCGATAGGGGATTACAAGGATTACTATTACGGATACATGGTTCCGTCAACGGGTTATATAACCCATTATGAGCTGTATCCTTATGACGAAGGTATCATCCTTCAGCTTCCTTCAAGGCATTCGCCGAACGTTGTTCCGGAGCTTACTGTTTCACCTAAGCTGCAGAAGACTCTTCAGGGTACGAGTGACTGGGGAGCGAGCATCGGTATAGAGAACGTCGGTGACCTTAACGAGATGATATGTAACGAGGGCGTCCAGGAAGTTGTTCTTCTTCAGGAAGCATACATGGAGAGCAAGATCGCCGAGATCGCAAAGGATATCGTTAATAAGGGCGGCAGGAAGTTCATCATGATCGCCGGACCTTCATCGTCGGGTAAGACTTCGTTCTCGTACAGGCTGTCGATACAGCTCCGTGCGCTCGGACTTCAGCCACATCCGATCGCACTTGATAACTATTTCAAGAACAGGGAAGATACTCCGAAGGATGAGAACGGCGAGTACAATTTCGAATGTCTTGAGGCGATCGATGTTGAGCAGTTCAACCAGGATATGCTCAAGCTCCTTGCCGGAGAGACGGTCGAACTTCCTTCGTTTAATTTCAAAACGGGACAGCGTGAATACAAGGGCGATTTCAAGAGACTCGGAGAAGATGACATTCTCGTCATCGAAGGAATACACGGTCTGAATGAAAAGATGTCGTATGCGCTTCCTGCGGAAAGCAAATACAAGATCTACATTTCCGCACTCACAGCCCTCAACGTTGATGAGCATAACAGGATCGCAACGACCGATGTGAGACTGCTCAGAAGAATGGTCAGGGATAACAGGACGAGAGGTACGAGTGCATCGGGAACACTCAATATGTGGAGCAGTGTGCGCCGGGGTGAAGAGAAATACATTTTCCCGTTCCAGGAAAGCGCTGATGCGGTGTTCAACTCCGCACTCATATACGAGCTGTCGGTATTAAAGCTTTTTGCGGAGCCGCTGCTTTTCGGGATCAGCAAGGAAGATCCGCAGTATTATGAGGCAAAGAGGCTTCTCAAGTTCCTCGATTATTTCCTCGGAGTGACGAGCGAGGGACTGCCCAATAATTCACTGATCAGGGAATTTGTCGGCGGAAGCATATTTAACGTATAAAATATCAGGGATCCCTGTTTCGCGTTTTGAGCCGGACAGACGATCGCTTGAGATACAGAGGAAAGTCCGGGCTTCGCAGGGCAGGATGCCGGATAACGTCCGGTGGAGGCGACTCTAAGGAAAGTGCAACAGAAAATATACCGCCTGCATTGCAGGTAAGGGTGAAATGGCAGTGTAAGAGACTACCGCCCGTGTGGTAACATGCGGGGCAGTGTAAACCCCATCCGAAGCAAGACCAAGCAGAGGCTATACGGTTGCCCGCCGTGCTTCAGGTAGGTCGCTCGAGGTTACCGGTAACGGTAACCCTAGACAGATGATCGTCACGGTTTATCCGTACAGAACCCGGCTTATCGTCCGACTCAAAGTGGGAAACAGGGATCCGAAAGAGAGAATAATTGTATACCATCCTACTCACATTACAGATCATAGCGGTTGTATTCAGTCTCCTGTGTGCGGCTGTGCTTCTTGTGCAAAAAGGCACCGAAGTCACGAAACTCATACTGGTAGGATGCCTGTGCGCTTTTGTACAGAACGCGGGATATCTGCTTGAGATGATGAGTAACAATCTGTTCGAGGTCATGACCGCGATCAGACTGGAGTATATCGGAACGGCATTCATCGGTACGATGTCAATGCTGTTCGTGTTCAGATACTGCCGTGTACCGATCCAGACATGGCTCAAAGTGACGCTTCTTTGCATCGATATTCTTGTTCTTACATGTGTTTGGTGTTACGAATTCGTTCCGTTCTATTATTCACATGTCGCGTTTGTCTATAACGGGATTTTCCCTCATGTGATCCTAAGCAAGGGATTTTTGTATATCATTTTCATGGTGACGATCTATGCCGAGATCATCGCAGGCCTTGTCGTCTCGATGGTGTTTGCTATCCGTACGACGGATCCGAACATGAAGAAGAATTACCGCTTTCTTATTGCCAGCAATGCGGTCCCGCTGCTTTTCTATATTGCGGGCGTGTGCAATATGATCGACGGGTACGATCCCGCGCCGATAGGCGGTGCGCTCGGGCTCATGATCTTCTGCGGTAATCTGATCTTCAGACGTGTATTTGATGTTGTCGAGACCGCACATGAAAACATCCTTACCGATCTTGACGATGCGATAGTCGTACTTGATTACAGAAAAGGTTTCCAGGAAGCGAACAGGGCAGCTATCAATCTGTTCCCGGAACTTGCCGTAACACCTTACGGCGAGCTTGTTGCGAGCAAGAAGTTCTATGACCTTTTTGACAAGAAAGACAATAACGAAGTTGAGATCGACGGAAGGTATTATACCGTTCATATCAATGATCTTTACGCAAGAAGCGGTATAGAATCAAACTTCATCGGTTATTCGATCATTTTCTTTGACATAACGGATTCAAAAGACCAGATAGCGAGGATGAACGAACTGCGTATCGCGGCCGATTCGGCCAACCAGGCCAAGTCCGCTTTCCTTGCCAATGTTTCGCATGAGATACGTACGCCGATCAATGTCGTTCAGGGTATGAGCGAGGTCATCACGCGTGATTATGATGACCCCAAACTTCTCGAATATGCCGACAATATCAGGACCGCGGCCGATCAGCTTCTGGATCTGATCAACGGGATACTTGATTTTTCAAAGATCGAATCCGGAAGGGTCACTCTCGCGAATGCGGAATACCGTGTCGACGATTTCTTAAGGGATATCATCATGGTATTCGAGCATAAGGGAAGTGAAGGTAAGGTTGCTTTTGTTACGGATATCGCAAAGGATATACCTCTGACACTTTACGGTGATGCGGTAAGGCTGAGGCAGATCGCAACGAATATACTGACGAATGCTTTCAAATACACGCGTGAAGGAAGTGTTACACTCCGCGCAAGATTCGAGAAGATGACCGAGGAAAAGGGAAATCTCATCTTCTCGGTCGAAGATACCGGTATCGGAATACGTAAAGAAGAAGTTGATAAGATATTCGAGATGTTCGTACGCCTTGACGAGAGGCTCAACCGTGCGGTCGAGGGAACAGGGCTTGGTATGAACATAACAAAGAGTCTTGTCGATCTGATGGGTGGAGAGATCAAGGTATACTCCGACTACGGGAAAGGTTCGGTGTTCACCGTGATCATCCCGCAGTTTATCAGAAGCCGCCACGGTGAGACGGTCGGTGAGCTCAAGCACCAGAATGTCATCAAACAGCATGTTGCCGTGGGATTTGAGGCACCCGAGGCAAGGGTACTCATCGTTGATGACAGCAAGACAAATCTGATCGTTGCGAAAGCGCTTCTTCGCGATACGAAGGCTCAGATCACTACGGGAATAAGCGGTGACGAGTGCCTTGATTATGTCATACGCGAGCATTTTGACGTGATATTCCTTGACCACAGGATGCCGGGAATGGACGGAGTTGAGACGCTTCACAAAATGAAACAGATGGATCACAAGTGCATGGACACACCGATCATAATGCTGACGGCCAATGCGATGAGCGACGCAAAGGATTATTACCTGAAACAGGGATTTGCGGACTTCATATCGAAGCCGATAACGGAGCAGTCGATCTGCCGGATGCTGCTCAAATATCTTCCCGAGAGTCTTGTGCACAGGACGGAAGAATAGGGAGAACATCGGATGGGATTTGACCTTATCGAAACAGGAAAGAGAGCAAGAGAGGCTGCATATATACTGCAGTCTCTTTCGACTGATAAAAAGAATGAAGGACTGCGTTCTGTTGCGGCCGCGCTTGAAAAAAACAGCGCGAAAATCCTTGAGGCAAACGCCGTCGATGTCAAGGCCGCAAGGGATCGCGGGACAACGGATGCAATGATCGACAGGTTGTCTCTTGATGAAAAGCGTATCAAAGATCTTGCGGACGGAGTAAGAGGAGTGTGCGATCTTCCCGATCCGATCGGAGAAGTGCTAAGCAGTGCAGAGCGTCCGAACGGGCTGAAGATACAGAAGGTAAGGGTGCCGATGGGTGTTATCGGTATCATCTACGAATCGCGCCCGAATGTTACGTCGGATGCGTTCTCACTCTGTTTTAAGACGGGAAATGCATCAATACTTCGGGGCGGAAGCGATGCGATCAATTCGAACAAAGTCATGGTTTCGATCATTCGTGAAGCGCTGGAGTCGGTTAACATAACTCCAAATGCAGTCAGTCTTGTGGAAGATACATCAAGAGAAGTCGCATCGGCGATGATGAAGCTTGATGATTATATCGATCTTCTCATACCACGCGGAGGTGCAGGACTGATAAGGTCTGTCGTTGAAAACTCCACGATCCCGGTGATAGAGACCGGAACCGGAAACTGTCATATCTTTGTTGACGAGAGTGCGGATATTGATATGGCGGTTAACATAATAATTAATGCAAAGACCCAGAGAATGGGTGTCTGCAATGCAGCGGAGTCGCTCCTCATTCATGAGAAGATCGCGGATAAAGCGATCCCCGCCATATGTAAGAGCCTGAAGGCAAAGGATATTGAGATAAGGGCAGGAGAGAAAGCGTTCACGCTTGCTCCCGGATCTGCACAGGATATGAAGACGGCCACGGAAGAAGACTATGCAACGGAATTTCTCGGACCCGTGATATCACTTGCCATAGTATCGTCGGTTGATGAGGCTGTGGCGCATGTCAACAGATATACCACACATCATTCCGAGGCGATAATAACGAACGATCCGGCAAATGCGGAAATATTTTTAAACGGTGTCGACAGCGCATGCGTATACGTCAATGCCAGCACGCGCTTTACCGACGGATTCGAATTCGGGTTCGGAGCGGAGATAGGAATAAGTACACAGAAACTTCATGCAAGAGGTCCGATGGGACTGAATGAACTGACGTCGTATAAATACAAGGTCTACGGAAACGGACAGGTCAGATGAACGCTGAAAAGACAGGATTGTACACCAGGATAATAAGATACGTTCTTATGGCGATCCTTGCGGCAAATATCGCGGTCGTGCTTGTCGCTTTTTTTGACACGAACAATTATGACGAAGCAAACATCGGGTCATTCGAAACGGAAGGTTTTAATGACGGCTGGAAGTTACTGTACAGGAATGAAACGATGGAAAATGTCTCCCTGCCGATGTATGTCAATGTCGAAAGGGGCGAAGAGATAATAATATCAAATACACTCCCTTATGACATCAGCGATGGGATGAACATAATGCTGAGGGCTTCGATGGAGGATGTCACTGTTTATATCGACGGAAAGAAGCGCGAGGAATATTCCACGAACTCCGTCAGATTCATGCGATTTTACATTCCGAGTGCATATGTTGTGACCGCGATCGGAAAGGACGATGCCGGCAGGAAGATAGATATACATTTCACCGTCAAGACGAAGGGAAGTATAAATGCCATTACGATCGCCCACGGAAACAACGGGTGGTTCGACGTGGTGCGCCGGGGACTTCCCGTCAGTTTTATCGCACTTGTTGTTCTCATTGCCGGAACGATCACAACGATCGTATCCGTTTTCCTGGGGAGAAAATATAAGGCCGCCGCAGGCGGATTCCTGGGTATTCTCGCCATAGACGTCACGATGTGGATGTTCTCCGAATCGATACTTCGTCAGCTCTTATTTTCACGGCCTTCGCTGTCGCATTATTTTTCCTATTTTACACTTGAACTGATAGGCGCCCTGGCATGTATGTATTTCGATGAAGTACAGCACAGGATATACCACCGCAGGTACCTGGTACTTGAGACTGCGGCGGCAGTCGTGATATGTGTCGGGTTCGTGCTTGAACAGATCCGCGTTGCCGAACTGTATGACACCCTTCCCGTCAGCCACGTGCTGAGTGTGTTATGTGCGATCACGATAATCTTCAATATAATCACGGATATCAGGACGGGAAGAATCCGAACATACCGTTTCAGTATGATGGGCGGGATATTCTTCATCGTGCTGTCGATGGTGGAACTGTCGAGATTTTATTATTCGCAGTTTGTGGTATTCGGCGGATATGTCTGTATCGGTCTGATCGGTCTTCTGACCGGAACGATAGTACAGACGGTTTCCGATGTTTTCGGCGAGTTCAGGGAAAATGAAAAGCGTCGTACCGTGATGATGAACAATACTATCGAAACGATAGCCGGAGCGATAGATGCAAGGGATGAATATACCGGAGGTCATTCGGAACGTGTCGGATTGTATGCGCAGAGTCTCGCAAGACAGATGATGGAAGAAGGCGGATATGATCTTACACAAGACGATGTTTTCAGGATACATTACATCGGACTCGTACACGACATAGGCAAGATCGGTGTTGCCGACAGCGTGCTGAACAAGGCGGGTAAGCTTACAAGCGAAGAGTTCAGTCTCATGAAGAGACATACCGAGATAGGATATGAGCTCATGAGCTCGATGGGTAATGAGATAGAAGGCGTTCTTGACGGTATCAGATTCCATCATGAGAGATACGACGGCACCGGTTATCCCGACGGGCTTTCCGGAGAGGATATCCCGCTCGTCGCGAGGATACTGTGCCTTGCCGACAGTTATGACGCGATGACGTCAAACCGTGTTTACAGGAAGAGACTGACAAATGAAGAGGTCAGGGAAGAACTGAAGAGATGTTCGGGAGGGCAGTTTGATCCGAAACTGACTGCCATGTTCATAGAGCTTCTTGATGCGGGGAAACTGTGTGAGAGCACGGTCGAAGGAATGGCAGCAAATGAAGAGGGAGTCGTCACCACCTCTTCAATGCTTGAACACAGACTGCAGAGCGATCTGCTGGAAGGAACAAGGATACTGCATCCGTCGCACGTAAGGATGCTCTGCTATGTCATAAAACTGATCGAGAAGAAGGGAAAAGAATATCGGGTATTCTTTGTCGGACCTTCGGATGCGTCTCTTGAGGGAGGCGAGCTGTCAGGAGCCGTCAAGAAACTGTCGAATGCGATCTCACAAAACATAAGCAATCATGATCTGACCGTAAGGTATACCGAGCAAAGGAGTATCGTGGCGCTGTATGAACGGACGGAAGATGAGGCCGCATCGTTTGTTACCAAACTGAAAGAAACCTGCCCGGGTATATCTGTTGAAGTTTTTTGAAATGAAACCGCAAAGAGAGAAATGGCTTGATGCCGCGAAGGGACTGGCGATAATACTCGTCGTTCTCGGGCACTGCCTGAACCATTTTGACAATGAGATATTGCACAGTCTGTGCGAGATAATATATCTGTTTCACATGCCGCTGTTCGTTCTGCTGTCGGGTTACAGTTTCTACTGGGTAACTGTCCACAACAGCTGGTTCAGAAATATCACGGACAACATTGCGATCTACGTGATCCAGTCGGTAGTCTATATCTGCTTTAACATCGCAGTTCAAAGGTTCATCGAAACTTCAAACCGCTACACGGCGCGTGATCTTCTCACGTTCCCCGTGATCCCTGTCGCACACTTCTGGTACATCCAGGCGATCATAATCTACTACATCATCTTTTTCCTGTATGAGCGTTTTGTAAAGGATATTCGTTTAAGAAGGATCCTTGAAACGGTCACGGTACTTATCATCTTTCCGATCAACCGCCTCACGGACAATGAAACGATAACAAGGATATGCTATCACATATTGTTTTTTGCGATCGGATGGCTCCTGCACGCCTTTCGGGCAAGATCAACCCGGGCATTACCGGGGTCACTTCCGGATCTTCGCTTCCTGTCATTTCTCGGCGTGAACTGCCTGTGGATATATATATTCCATCCGTACGCAACGGCCTTTGTCAAAGCCGCTCTTTCATTCACGGGAATTGCAAATGTTTATGCAGGGCTTTGCATCATGTTGACCGCAGGCATCGGACTGCCGCTTGTGTTGCGGCTCCTCATGATGAAAACAGGAACCGCGTGGATCGTCACCCGGCCGGTGAGTAAGTTTCCTCGCAGTACTTGCAGCGGTAAGTCTCAGTCTCGGGATCGGTGAGTACGAATATGTGATCGAGTTCCTGTTCAATGCTCGTTATGCATCGAGGGTTCTTGCACTTGATGACATTCTTTATCTCTTTCGGCAGATATAAACGTTTCTTCTCAACGATATCCCCGTCCTTGATGACGTTGACTGTGATCTTATGGTCGATGAAACCGAGCACATCAAGATCGAGCATGTCTATTGGACATTCCACTTTAAGGATATCTTTCTTGCCCATCTTTTCGCTTTTTGCGTTCATGATCATCGCGACGGTGCAGTCGAGTTCGTCGAGTTTCAGATCGTGATATATCCTGAGGCTTTCGCCTGCGTTCATATGATCGAGAACAAATCCTTCTTCTATCTTTCCAACGTTTAACATGAGTATTCTCCTTTACACAAGTTCAAGCAGTGTCAGTATCAGCGCCATCCGGATGTACATTCCGTATCTGACCTGTTTGAAGTACATCGCACGCTCATCCTCATCGACCTCGACTGATATCTCATTAACCCTCGGGAGCGGGTGCAGCACCATCATATCAGGTTTTGCAAGCGCCATCTTTTCTTTATTGAGTATGTAAAAATCCTTGAGTCTTACGTAGTCTTCCTCGTTGAAGAATCTCTCCCGCTGAACTCTTGTCATATAGAGGATATCAAGTTCGGGCATCACGTCATCAAGCTTTATGACTTCCTTGAACTCGATATTGTTTTTGATCAGAACGTCTTCCCTGATGTAGTCGGGGATGCGAAGCTCGGGAGGAGATATGAATACGAACTTCACGTTTTCATAGCGGCACAGTGCGTTGATGAGAGAGTGCACGGTGCGTCCGAACTTGAGGTCTCCGCAAAGACCGATCGTCATGTTCGAAAGGCTTCCTTTGAGCGAGCGGATCGTCATCAGATCGGTGAGCGTCTGGGTCGGATGCTGGTGTCCGCCGTCGCCTGCATTTATTACCGGGATCCAGGACCTTGACGCCGCGACCATGGGTGCGCCTTCCTTCGGATGCCTCATCGCGCATATATCGGCGTAACTTGAGATTATCCTTATCGTGTCGGATACGCTCTCGCCCTTTGCGGCGCTGGATGAATCCGCCGAAGCAAATCCGAGTACCTGTCCGCCGAGCCGCAGCATTGCGGATTCAAATGACAGCCTCGTCCTTGTTGAGGGCTCGTAGAAGCATGTGGCAAGAATACGTCCGTCGCACTTGTGTGCGTAGGAAGCCGGATCCTTCTGGATCTTTTCGGCAAGGTCCATCAGGGCGTCGAGTTCTTCCACGGAAAAATCCATGGGGCTCATAAGGTGTCGCATTGTTTTGTCCTCCTGTTATCTCAAAAAAAAGTTCCCTTTTCAGGGAACTTAAAAAAATCATTTGTAGGAAAGCAGATCCGATACCGATTTCCTCTTCGGCATTTCGGGCGCCTCGGCGGGATGACCGATGCAGATTATATTAACGAGTTCCTGACCTTCGGGAATGCCTATGACATCGGGAAGAGTATCGTCAAATATTCCCATGATCACGGTGCCGAGCCCGTACTCGTGAGCTGCGAGACAGAAAGTCTGTGAAGCGATGCCCGCATCGAACATCTGCCATGTATCCTTGCGGTTCGTCGTATATGAACCGTCTTTTTCGAAGCCGCATCTGCCTTTGACAACGCATACGGCAATGAGCATCGGAGCCGAGTCCATTGTGCCTGCATTGTACGTAAATCCCGTTGTGCAGTCCCTGGCGATCTTCTCTTTAAGAGCGGGATCTTCGATAGCGATATATCTTACTATCTGTGTATTCTTCCATGAAGGAGACCATGAAGCCGCTTCGACAATCTTTTCAAGAGTTGCATGATCGACCGGCTCGTCGGTAAATTTGCGGATACTTCTGCGTGTGCGGATATTCTCAAGTGCTTCCATGTGTACCTCCCACAATATGTTGTATGGTTACAGCCTATCAAGAGATATGATAACCTATATCGTGTAATTTTGCAATGAAAACCGACATGTAATATAATTAAGTGAAAATACAGTCCGAAAGGAGCATAAAATGGCGGAAGAGAAGAATATCATCGACGAGACCAGAGATAAAGAGATGGCGGAAGTTGAACTCAAATATCAGGATGAGGTGCCTGTGTTCAAGGAGAGAAAGCGCTGGCTTTTCTTCGCTCTTCCCTGGACGTTCACGAAGTACCTGTTGAAGGAAGAGATCCTGACGACTCAGACGGGATTTTTCAAGACCGTCATCAACGACTGTTACATGTACAAGATCGTTGATGTGCAGCTTGAAAGATCACTGATGGAGAAGATGACGGGCCTCGGAACCGTTTTATGTTATACGTCCGATACGACAGACAAGGTATTGAGGATCTCGCATGTCCGTCATGCCGAGCAGATCAAGAACTTCATTCTGGAGAAATCCGAGAAGATGAGGATGAAGCGCAGAACGCTCACGACCATGAGTCTTAATTCGGATGCCGCTGACGGAGTCGACGACATTGGCTGAGAATCTTGATTTTCGCGAAGCGTGTTCATACGTTGAAGATCTGGGAAGACTCGGGAGCCGTCCCGGAATGGAGCGCATTGTCGGATTATGCGCGCTTCTTGGCGATCCCCAGGATGATCTTCGCTTTATTCATATAGCGGGTACAAACGGAAAAGGCAGCACGGGGGCCATGATTGCATCGGTTATGGCGAAAAGCGGCGTGAAGACGGGCATGTATTATTCGCCCGCGATGTGCTCCATATCCGATCATTACATGATAAACGGCGAGCAGATCAGCGACGCCGAATATGCGCGGGGTGTTTCGCTCGTTGCGGCCGCAAACGAAAAGCTTATATTAAAGACGCAGGAGAGTGCGACGCAGTTTGAATTCGAGACTGCCGTCGCATTTGTAATTTTCCGGGAAAATCATTGCGGTGCGGTCGTTCTCGAGTGCGGAATGGGCGGGCGCGATGACGCAACGAATATCGTGAAGAACAAGATATGCTGTACCTTTGCATCGATATCGTATGATCACATGCAGTATCTCGGAAACACACTGTCGCAGATCGCCGATGTTAAATCGGGGATCATAACATCCGGATGTCCTGTCATAGTGCTTGACTCATCCGAAGAGGCGACGGATGTGATAAGAAAAAGATGCGAAAAGACAGGGAGCCGGCTGTACGTTGTCAAACCTTCCGAAGTATCATCAAAGGAAATGTTCCCGCGCGCTCAGAGTGTTACATACAAAGAATATGAAAACGTTGAGATACGGCTCTGCGGAACGTTTCAGGATGAAAATGCGGCACTGGCGCTGCAGACGATAAACGCGATAAGAGATAACGGACTGATCGGGGATTGCGATCTGTCGGAAGAGGTCATAAGAGCGGGTATGAAAACAGCGCGCTGGCCGTTCAGGTTTGAGGTCATATGTGAACATCCGCTTACGATAGCAGACGGTGCACATAACGCCGATGCCGCGGTCAAACTGGCCGATTCGATACGAAGCTGCCTTAAAGGATATGAGATAATACTTGTCATGGCCGTGTTTGCGGACAAGGAGTACGATAAGGTCGCTTCTTATCTTGCACCTTTGGCAAAAGCGGTCTTTACAACACAGACTCCTGATAATCCGCGCGCACTTGATGCGACAGAGCTTGCCGGATGTGTAAGAAAATACTGTGATGATACAAGAGCATGTGGTAGCATAGAAGAGGCATATGACCGGGCGAAGGAAGCGGCCGGATCCGGCAGGAGCGCTATCGTTGCATGCGGATCGCTTTCCTATCTGAAATCATTTTCGGATATAGTTTTGAAAAGAACTGATGGACAGAGTAAATAAGATTTTACAAAATGAAGATTTTAAAAGGCTCGTCGCAGATGTGGAAGAGCTTGAGAAGGATCGCATCTTCTGCCGGCACAACATGGATCATTTTCTTGATGTTGCAAGGATCGCTGTCATAATGGCAGCTGATGAGGGACTGATCCTTGAACGCGGGATCATATATGCGGCGGCTCTTCTTCATGATATCGGAAGAGGTGAGCAGTACAGAAGCAAAACGCCCCATGAGGAGGCAAGTGCGCGTCTTGCCCCTGCGATACTTGCGGATTGTGATTTTAGCGATGAAGAGATACGCAATATATCGGAAGCGATAAGACAGCACGGAAACGAGGCGGTAAAGGATGAGCCGGATCTTACGGGGCTGTTGTACAGGGCCGACAAAGCCTCGCGCAAATGCTTTATGTGCAAAGCAGTTGATCAGTGCCACAAGAAGCCGGAAAAACGTGTCATGACGATAAAGTACTGACCGTTGAAAACGTACGGAAGGAAACATATCCATGAGGATCAGAAACTCTGAATTTGATCTTGGGAAAATGACATATGTGATGGGGATACTCAACGTGACTCCCGATTCATTTTCTGATGGTGGTTTACATAATACAGTCAACAGTGCACTCGCCCATGCAGGGAAAATGATCGAAGAAGGTGCCGCGATCATAGATATCGGAGGAGAATCGACACGCCCGGGGTTCGAGAAGGTTTCGGAAGAAGAGGAGCTTGAAAGAGTGATACCCGTGATCGAATCCCTCAGAAAAATATCCGATGTACCCATATCGATAGATACGACAAAACCCGGTGTGGCAGCTGCCGCGATCAGTGCGGGAGCAGATATCATCAACACCGTGGAAGGTGTGGATGCGCCCAAAGAGATGCTGGAAGCCGTGAAAGATTCAGGCGCATGGTTTGTGATGACATACGAAAAAAGTTATGTTAACCAATTCGGCGAAGCTATGGCAAAGATGGCAGAAGGGGCTGTATCTTCCGGAATATCGCGTGATAAGATAATCGTCGATCCGGGTGTCGGATTCGGAAAGACCACGGAGGAAAACCTCCGGATAGTTAACGAGCTCCCCCTGATCACGCAGATCCCGTATCCTGTTCTTCTCGGATGTTCGCGCAAATCGATGATAGGAAACGTTCTTAACGCTGCGATCGATGATCGCCTGAGCGGAACGATCGTGACAACTGTTCTGGCGGGACTTGCGGGTGTCGGGATAGTAAGAGTTCATGATGTTAAGGAAAATGTTCAGGCGCTAAAAATGCTTAAGAGCATATGTGAGGTATGATGATGGACTGTTTGTATATTGAAGATCTTGAAGTGTTTGCCAATCACGGAATGTTCGAGGAGGAAGTCAATCTCGGGCAGAAATTCCTTGTGTCGGCAAGGTTCTTTTTTGACTCGTCGGCAGCCGGAAAAAAGGACGATCTGAACCTTTCCGTGAACTATGCGGATGTCTGCGCGGATATCACGAACTGGATGAAGACGAACAGATGCAGGCTCATCGAGACCGTTGCGGAGCGTCTTGCCGCAAAGCTCCTGAAGGATCTTCCGATAGTACGTGAGGTTGAAGTGACTGTCAAGAAACCGTGGGCACCGATAGGACTTCCCGTTGAGTGTGTCGGAATAACGATATCGCGCAGATGGCATACCGTTTATCTGTCGATAGGATCGAACATGGGAGACAGGAAGAAGTATCTTCTTGACGGTATTGAGTTTATAAAAAAAGATGAGAACGTACGCGTTCTCAAAGTGTCGGAACCAAAAGAGACCGCACCTTACGGGAATACCGAGCAGGACGATTTTCTCAACGGGGCGGTAAAACTGGAGACGATCCTGACACCACATGAGCTGCTCGATCTTCTGCATGGTGCGGAAAATGCGGCAGGCCGCGTAAGGAAAGAGCACTGGGGGCCGAGGACGCTCGACATGGACATACTCCTGTATGATGATATTGTTCTTGAGGATGATGATCTTGTGATCCCTCATCCGGACATGATGAACCGTGATTTTGTGCTTGAGCCGCTGAAAGAAATAGCACCGAATGCTGTGCATCCGGTGCTGGGAAAACTATTCGGTTGAGATCGGGGCGAAGCGCGATGACTGCGCGCCTCCGAACGTGTATGTTATATATGTCGCATCTTCTTTGAACGGCGAGTAGAATGTGAAAACGCTCGTGCAGTTTATGTTCTCATAATTCCCTTCCGCGATCACGACCGCGTCTCTCCCGTCGGAATTGACTCTTATGAGGGCGGGCTCTTTGTTCCTCTGATAGAAGATCACTCCCTGGTATACGTTGAAAGTATCGACGCGCTCATCCGTTATCTTTGTAAGGGAGCCGTCCGAGAGCGAGTACCTGTAGAGCTTGTAATCATCGTTCATGTTCATGAAGTAAAGATCGTTGCCGTCGACTACGGGATTGTATACGGCGTAGTCCATAAAGACGCGCCCTTCGGTCGACCCCGGCCTGTATATCTTGAGGAGCTGGGAATCCTGCTCGCTGTAATATATATCGCCACCGATGACGCAGGCGGGATTGATGATCTCCGGCACGGCCAGGCCTTTGTCCTTTCCGTCAAGCGAAGAGTGATACAGCTGCATTCCGTCGGTATTGTCGTAGTGCTCGTAGTACAGTGTGCTTCCTATAAGGTTCAGGACGCCGGATGTGCATTTGTCCAGACAAACGAAGTCTTTTTCACCTTTCTTGAGACGGAATATTCCGCTCATCCTGCCGGATACGCCCATGAACTTCGTTCCGCCCGGATCATCGAAGTAGAAGTAGAGATAATCGCCTGCGGCGTTTATGTACGATACCGGAACGTCAATGAGCTTTTCGGGATCTGATCCGTCTGTCTTCATACGGTAGAGATAATGGTTGTCGGAAAGATTGGAAAAGTATATATATCCGTCGCTTTCGCAGACGAGTCCTTTGTTGTTGAGATTGCCTGAGGTGTTGCCGACCGTTTGCGGCGGATTGTCGGGAATACGCGACAGATACTGAACGAGAATAACGGTTCCGATGATGGCCGCTATTATGAATACCGATACAATAAGACCTATTACGCGCTTATTCATACACCCACCTCCTTCACGTATATTATACCATATAAATAGTCCTTGACGAACAGGAAGATTACACCTAATATATAAAAGAATCAGATTTCGGACGTATCATTTCAGCCCCGTTTTCAGGGCATTTTCCCATACGGAAAATTTTTTGAATTTAGTTGTTGACAAAATCGAACAAATGTTTTATGCTCATATACAGAACAGATGTTCTTGTATGGGGCGAGTCTATAATTGGTAAAGGAGAAACATATATGGAACGCGAAGACAAGTTAAAAGCATTGGATGCAGCATTGGCACAGATAGAGAGACAGTTCGGAAAGGGTTCTGTCATGAAGCTCGGCGATCCGGGAACGCAGATGAACGTCGAGACGATCCCTACCGGATCTCTTTCACTTGATATAGCACTCGGGCTCGGCGGTATACCTAAGGGAAGGATAGTCGAGATATACGGTCCCGAGTCGAGCGGTAAGACAACCGTAACACTTCATATGATCGCAGAAGTTCAGAAGCGCGGCGGTATTGCGGGATTCATCGATGCTGAGCATGCACTCGATCCGGTATACGCCAGAAACATCGGTGTTGATATCGATAACCTTTACATTTCCCAGCCGGACAACGGCGAGCAGGCACTTGAGATAACCGAGACAATGGTAAGATCGGGTGCGATAGATATAGTCGTTGTCGACTCGGTCGCGGCTCTCGTACCAAAGGCAGAGATAGACGGTGAGATGGGAGATTCCCATGTGGGACTGCAGGCGCGTCTGATGTCGCAGGCACTTCGTAAGCTTACGGCCGTTATAAGCAAGTCCAACTGTACCGTGATCTTCATCAACCAGCTTCGTGAGAAGGTCGGTGTAATGTTCGGTAATCCCGAGACAACGACCGGCGGACGTGCACTCAAGTTTTATTCATCCGTACGTCTTGATGTCCGCCGTATCGAGTCACTTAAGCAGGCCGGAGAAGTCATCGGTAACAGAACGAGAGTCAAGGTGGTCAAGAACAAGATCGCGCCTCCGTTCAAGGAAGCAGAGTTTGATATCATGTTCGGTAAGGGTATTTCAAGAGAGGGAGACCTTCTCGATCTTGCAGCCAATGCCAATATCGTTGCCAAGACGGGCGCATGGTACGCATACAAAGGACAGAAGATCGGACAGGGCAGGGAGAATGCCAAGCAGTATCTTCTGGAGAATCCGGATATATATGATGAACTGGAGAAGACGGTAAGAGATCATTATTTTGCTGCCGGACAGGAGCAGGAAAGCACAGGCGCAAAGAGCGCTGCTTCGACGAAGGCCGCTGATAAGGAAGAATGATATGGCATGCATGACGGTAACGGCTATTGAGCCTTACATGCGTGGAAAGGGTAGAGTTGCCATCTCCCTGAACGATAAGTTCGCCTTTGTATTATACAAAGGCGAACTTTCTGGGTATGGGCTTGATATCGGATCACTGATCGATGATAAGCTGTACGATCGTATTATGACTGAGACTGTTTTTCCGCGTGCGAGAAAGCGCGGAATGAACCTTCTGAAGACAATGGACCGTACCGAGGCGGATGTCAGGCGCAGACTTTCGGAGGGCGGATACCCGCCGGAAGCTGTTGATAATGCCATAGAGTATCTGATGTCTTATCATTATATCGACGATGGAAGGTATGCGGCGGAATACATCAGATGCAAGGTATCGTCCATGAGCCGTAAACAGATCAGGGCCAAGCTTGTCGAAAAAGGGATAGACAAAGCGACAGTTGAGGACGCTTTTAGCGCATACGACGAAGAGAACCAAACAGACGCCGATGATACCGAAGGCGAACTGATACGCAGGCTCATTAAGAAGCGATGCCCGAGGGGTACAAAGGACCTCGGATATGAGGAAAAGCAGAAGCTTTTGGCGTATCTTTACGGAAAGGGATTTTCGCTTTCGGCGGTGGAGAATATACTGATGGACGCTCACCGATAAGAATTCGACCTCGTCGAATGCGGCTCGCGGTGAATTAAGGAATCCTCCCAATTCGTTTTACGAATGGGGCCCCTCCTTAATTCATTACTTGACATAACTTGGACAAGTGTATATTATTTAAATGTTGTATTATTGCAAGTACATGTATACAATATAAATTTTTGTACTATGACAATTTTATAAGGAGGTAAACCGTGCCAGATTTAGTTTGGATTGGTGTCGGTGTACTTCTCGTTGCTGTCGCTTTCTTTGTGGCATACAAGATCGGATATAATGCCCGCAGCCGTGCGGATGAGGGCAGGATCGGCAATGCCGAACAGAAGGCACGTGAGATCATAGATGATGCTCTCAAGACAGCTGAGACGAAGAAGCGCGAGAGCCTTCTCGAGATCAAGGAAGAGTCGATCAGGACCAAGAATGAGCTCGAGAAAGAGACAAAAGAGCGCAGGGCAGAGCTTTCAAGGAACGAGAGAAGACTTCAGCAGAAGGAAGAAAACGTTGACAAGAAGCTCGAGCAGATCGAACGTCGTGAGCAGTCGCTTTCAGCAAGAGAAGATTCACTGAACAAGAAGAAAGAAGAAGTTAACAAGCTTAACGAACAAAGGGTACGGGAACTTGAACGGATTTCAGGTTTAACCTCTGAACAGGCAAAAGAGTATCTGTTAAAAGTCGTTGAAGAGGAAGTAAAGCACGAGACCGCATTGAAGATCAAAGAGATGGATATGCGTGTCAAGGAAGAAGCAGGTAAGAAGGCAAGAGAGTATGTTGTCGGAGCCATCCAGAGATGTGCTGTCGACCATGTTGCAGAGTCAACGATCTCTGTTGTCCAGCTGCCAAGCGATGAGATGAAAGGCCGTATAATCGGACGTGAAGGAAGAAACATCAGAACGCTCGAGACTATGACAGGCATTGATCTTATCGTTGATGACACTCCGGAAGCAGTCGTTCTGTCGGGCTTCGATCCGATAAGGAGAGAAGTTGCCAGGATCGCTCTCGAGAAGCTCATCGTAGACGGGCGTATTCATCCGTCGAGGATCGAGGAGATGGTCGAGAAGGCTGAGAAGGAAGTTGAGAACGGTATCCGCGAAGCGGGTGAAGCCGCTCTTCTTGAGACGGGTGTACACGGAGTTCATCCCGAGCTCATTAAACTTCTCGGTCGCATGAAGTTCAGAACGAGTTACGGACAGAATGCGTTGAAGCATTCGATCGAAGTTTCGCTCCTTGCGGGACTCCTGGCCCAGGAGGTCGGAGTGGATGTGAGGATGGCAAAGCGTGCCGGACTTCTGCATGATATCGGCAAAGCTGTCGATCATGAGATGGAAGGTACACACATACAGCTTGGTGTTGAACTTTGCAAGAAGTACAAAGAATCCGCGATCGTCATCAATTCCGTGGAATCACACCATGGCGACGTTGAGCCTCAGTCGCTCATCGCATGCCTCATCCAGGCGGCAGATGCCATCAGCGCAGCCAGACCCGGTGCAAGAAGGGAAACACTTGAGACTTACACTAACAGATTACAACAACTTGAAGATATCACAAACGGCTTCAAAGGAGTCGACAAATCTTTTGCTATTCAGGCAGGTAGGGAGATCCGCGTAATGGTCGTTCCCGAACAGGTTAGCGATTCGGACATGGTACTTCTCGCAAGGGATATAAGCAAGCAGATAGAAGCAGAACTTGAATATCCCGGCCAGATCAAAGTCAGTGTCATAAGAGAGAGTCGTGTAACCGATTACGCAAAGTAAATGAAACAGAAAGATTCCGGTCTTAGGACCGGGATCTTTTTTTGTGCTTAAATGAGTGAGAGAAGAGAGAAAAAGAGTATAAAAATAACAGGGCCGGCCGAAGTCGGCCCTGTCTCTTTTTCCTGATGGAAAGTTAGATATTCAATTTTTTAGTTTCCGTCAATAAGGAATCCTCCCACAAAGTGGGCTCCTCCTTTTTGCATGGATCAAAGAAGATTGGCAAGTGCAGACTGACCATAAGCAAGGTTAGCCTGTGCTGTAGCAGTGATCTGCTGTGCAGCAGCGTATTCAGCCTGTGCTACGGAAAGCTCACGAGCGAAAGCGTTCGTGCCCTGTGAAAGAGCCGTGAACCAGTCGAGCTGTGCCTTACGTGTTGCTTCATACTTAACAGCGAGATTAGCCTTTGCAGCAAGCATATCGATGTGGTTCTTAGCGCTTGCCTTGTTAACCGCAGCAACGTCCTTTGTTACGATAGCTGCCTGATTCTTGATAGCTGCATCTGCTGTGGGACCCTGCTGAACTTTGCAGAAATCCTGGAATGCATTGTATTCCTTTGTTGCGTTAGCCTGAAGCTTCTGCATAAGAACATCTGTGTTCTCAGCGCTGATGCTTGCTACGGGAGCAGCCATTACAGGCAGTGCGAAAAGGAATGTGAAAAGAGCTGATACTACAAAAAGTTTTGTGATTGTTTTCATTTTGAAAACCTCCTTATGATAAATTAAATATCTTAGTTTTTCCTCAGTAAATGTTTCAATTAATCCTTACATAAAAGGTGCAAGCTTAACCTTTGCATCTGCAAGATACTGCTGTGCTGCTGCAAGCTGAGCTGTAACAGCATCATATTCTTTCTGAGCTGAAGCAACTTCGTCGTTCCATGTAGGGCTTGTCTGAGCAAGTGACTGGAACCATGTAAGCTGTTTCTGGCGTGTAGCCTGAAGCTGTGAAAGGTTGTATACCTTCTTTGAAAGCATGTCGATGTGGTTCTCTGCGCATTCCTTGTTTGTAACAGCGATCTTGTTGTTTACAAGAGCTGTCTGCTGAGCGATAACAGCCTGAGCGTTAGGTCCGCACTGAAGGCTAACGAACCTTGCGAGCTCACCCTGAAGCTTTGCAGTGTTGTTGTTAAGGAGAGTGATGAGGTAATCAGTGTTGTCT
>JAEEGL015706355.1_pt1 | contig 23880 bp, 15 predicted proteins | sample 9134231 | NCBI WGS metagenome assembly JAEEGL01 (sample SAMN16246548, study PRJNA631951) | gut metagenome | biome: gut microbiome; feature: rumen; material: fiber-attached | host: Bos | place: Iran: Karaj | collected 2018-10 | reverse complement strand
CGGTAGTACTGAGTGTAATAACGCGCGTCTTGCGGAACTCCAGACGGGCCGATATGTCATTCTTGAATGTCATGTTCACTCCCGCAAGCGGAGCAAAGGATTCGTTGATAGACACAGAGCTGATATTGAACATCGTACTCGGTACAGGATTGCCGTTAGTCACATCCTCAATGAAACCGCGTCCGTTCATGAACTCCATATAGCTGTTGTATGTATTGAAACTCCCTATGGCATAGACGCTCTTATAGGCATGGGTCAGATTGAAACTCTTGAAGTATTTACTCAGGAACGGAAGCTTGCTCAATCCGCTGTAGGTGAGTGACCAGTTGGGCAGCATACTGAGCATGCCTGGAATCAGGTCCAGCGATGCTCTCTTGGCATTACGTCCGGTGTATGCAGCCAGAAAAGCCGGGATAAGCACATCCGATGAATACATGTCAACTCCTCCTGCGGATTTGTCATAAACCTGACCGGCGCGGCTGCTTCCTGCCGGGTAGCGTGCACCTTCATACTCAGCTTCGATGCGGTCCTGTATGGTAGGCAGACTGCTGATAAACCTGTCAAAACTGCGTGATCGGTAACCGTTGGCCGACGAGTGCTTCTCGAATGCGCTTCCGATGGAAATGGTCGTCATGCTGAAACTGCCGCCTCTCGAGCTGGGCATTCCCCTATACATGTACTGAACGCGGTTTGAACCGGTCTTGTTCCAGCTTCCCGATGCATCTATCCTGATGTCACGTAAAGGTTCGACGGATATCTTAACCTGAAGGTCTTCAATTGATGTTGAAGAAGCCGTGTGGGCAATGCTGTCGCCCGATAGCAGCCAACCGTTGTTCCTGGCCTTATACAGATAATCATCGCCTGTCAGACCGAATGCAAAGTCAAGTCCCGGGGCAAGCAGACCGTCAGATTTGTGTTGTCCGAATATATGTGAATCGGGCATGAATCCGGGTAGGGACATGGTATAATCATTCCTGTATGAAACTGATACGTTTCGTACCATCATCATAGTCCTTAGCGCCATTTTGAGACCGTCCTCGAATGCAAACTTTTCACTTCTTTCAGGCTTGTCTGGATCCTGAACCACTTTTACCATGACCGTCAGCGTGTCCTTTACCTTTACCGAAATACTGTCCGGCCCTTTCTTGCGGAATTTTAGTTTCACGTTTGTGCCGTCTCTGAGCATTGCAGTCAGTTTGGGGGTGAGTGTTCCCAGATTGTGCGGGATTATGTTTACCGAATCCGGGAACAGCGTCATCTCCTGTTGGAAATCCTTTCCCTTCCTGGAAGATGAATTGATTCTCTGCGCATTGTTGTTCGCATTGATTTTCTTTAGATAAGGTACGTTGTTGTACAGTCTGAGCAGGTTGAATTTACCGTTCAGTGAGACGGAACGCCGGTTGGTAATGATATTACCGTAAGACATACCGTCAGGATAAGTTGTTCCCCGGTTCCATGAATAACCTGAGTTGAATCCGGCATCGGCCGATATCCAATCGGTTATAGGAATCTTGTTGAATGGTATTGAATATGATGCGCTGAATGATTGGGTGTAGTCAAGCGGGCGCCCCATATTACGGATACTCATTTTGACCGAGTCTTTCCACAACTGATACTGGTCCGGATAGAGATCCTTGTTGACAACCGTATACGGCTCCTCGATCTCTGCCCTTGTCTTGGCATTGAAAGAGAGTTTGAGCAACTGAAGCGGATCCCATCTCACGGTCAGATCACGGTTCCAGTAGAACTGTTGAGAGAATGTGACGGGTATCTGGTCAGAGCCTTCCAGATCCCTTTCCTGAAGTTCATGATAACTGCGTTGCAGGCCTGTATTGAAAGAGAAACTGCTTGGCAGGAAACTGATTCTGGTGTCTTTGATTATGTTGAACCACTTGGAGTCAAACCCTATCAGTTCAAACGGTGCCCAACCTTTAATGCCGGTTGAATAACTGTAGTCAATGGCGGCTCTCCAGTTTTCGTCATGCTCATAGTCTATGGTGCTGTTGCTTCTGTCGCTTACGTTCTCCGAATAGCTGAAAGAGAAGTTGGCAGGATCATATGGCATAGGATTCTTGCTTCTGATATTCAGCTTGGCGTTCGAAATGCTGAAATTATGAGTCTCCCTGACATCCTGTGTTATGGATTGGATGGAGTCACGCAATCTCCCTTCAGGGTAAGACTCGATAACATCGTCAAGCAGCAGGTCTGTATCATACGGGCTGTATTTTGGCGAGGTCTTTTCTTTGGTATATGAGTAATAGACAGGTATGGATATCTTAGACATTTCAGGGAGGAACCGGCCGACGTTAGTGCTGGTGGTGATGGCATACTTGTAGTAATCATCGGTTTTACGGTCTTTTATTCCCTGTTCCAGACCTCCGTAGCCGGCAGTGCTCATCTGTCCGGACAAGTCTATCGACGCCAAATCCGAAAGCCTGATTCCCAGTGTGCTGTGCGCTGCCACACCTCCCTTGCTCTCATAACCTACCAGACGCAGTTCATTTACCCATACTTCGGCGTTCTTGGCACTCATGGAGTTGTTGCGTACTCCTATCATTATGGCACGTACGTTACCTATTGACGGATTGCCTACAACGCTGATCCTGTTTTCCGGGTTATTGGGGTCATATTCGCTATAGGCCGATGTGGATGACAGCGCACCCAGGTTTTTCTGTATGTTCCTGTTGTTCTTGACCTGTGTCAGGATGTCAAAATCTATATCCAGCATGTTCTTCTCGGGCCATACCGCACGGCGGTCTGTCTCATTTGTTCCGCTGTAATGGCCGGCAGGAGTCAGGTCAAGGGGAATCTCATATTCATAATAGTTGCCGGAGTAGTCGGAGCCAAGACGTATGAATACCGATATGTCTCCGTCCTGAAGCGTTCCGTCATCCGGAATGACAGCCTCGGCATGTGAGAACATCTGTATGCGCTTGTATTTGCGCAGGTCCAGTGAACTCTTCTTGTAGATACCGCGTGCTTCGCCGGCGCCCAATCCCATTACCTTAAGGCTCATGGCCTGCTCATTATCCTGTATGAGCTGGACCTGGTTGGGATCTATGATACGTGTTACGCCGGGAGGAACTACATAGTTGACAGGGGCACGGTCTCCGTTCTCCTCTATGTTGACCGAAGTGGCTGAGAATTTTCCGGATATTGTAGGAGTACGGTTGGTGGTGCTGTATAAGGGTTGTTCATAGTTACGCCATTGGCTGGTCATGAGTTCCAGGGACCCGAATCTCACATGAACCTCCTCGCTGAATCCTGTCAGATATATGCGCATGAACCTTATGGAACTGAAATCACGTATGCCGCCCTCGGTCTTTTCATAATCTGTCAGTGGAATGCGGAAACAGTACCAGTTTACGGTCTCTGTATTGCCGTTGCGCAATTTCACCTTCACTTCGCGTCTGTCGGAGATATAGTTCTTTCCTATCTCAAGGTCCGATGGGCGCAGCGAGATACGGTATTGGAAGAACTTTTCATACTCATCCATGGTGTAGTCGCTGTTGGCATCCTCGACATCTGGGGTGGTGCGGGCCGACTGGTCATATCGGCTGCCGCTTTCGGCCGAGTTGGGCGAGTTGCCTTCGGTGCCGTTGTATTTGCGGTAACGGTCCAGGACTGATAGCCTCAGGTCATCGTAATCCGAACCGCGGTAATAGTGATATGTGTCGGCTGCGGGATCGTCATAGAATGATTGGAACACTTCCGGTCTTACCTTGGACTGTATCTGATTCAGATAGGATGCATACACAGGCCAGCTGCGTTCCTCGTCCGAAGTAAGGCCGTTAAGGCCGACATCCTGTAATGCACGTGCGTCAGCATTAGTGTTGTCAAATGCATAAACCAGGCTCTTGCCAGTAGGGACCTTACCCCATACTGTTCTTGTCCATTTGGCGGTGTCGCCGTCCACTGGCATTCCGTTCTCATAGAATTTTTTTCCGTCCAGAAGTACATCCTCGGATACCTCACCCAGATTCAGATACATGTCTCCACCTGCGCTGCCCGGGTTGTAGATAAACGGATCAAGCATCCAGAACTCTATATATTCTATGTTGGCCGCTTCAAAATCAGTTGTAGTCAGCCTGCGCATTATGCCGGCCCAGTTGTCCTGCGGATTGCTCAGACGGCCGTCGGAATCAAGGTCGGGATTCAGGTTGTAGGGACCGCGTTCATTGGGGTAGTAAGCCAGATTGAGTATTGGCAGGGTGGTGGATTCGCTTGATGTGGATTCCTTGTTAGGATACAGCTCACGCTCATATATCTCACGGACATAATGGTTTGAGAGCTGATCCAGGTCTGTCTTTATATGGGCGGGCGTAAGCGGAGAGTTACGGCGTGTAAAGAGAGGGTCGATGTAGAACCAGTTGAGCAGCGCACGGTTATATCCAGACTCTATCTGACCAGTCTTTCCGAATCCTTTCATCCCTTTGGGTACTGCCGACAAAGACCATGCCGAAGGTTGTGAAACTGATATCCCGCTTTCAGCCGCCTCAAAGTCATCGATATATGAAGCCTGTCCCTGAACTTTGTCTGATACCTCGGATTGAAGTGCTGCCATCTCTGCCTTGAAGCTTATGCTGGAAGGCTTAGTGGCGTTTACAAAAGGTATCATGTCTATCAGGTTTGTCAATGCCTGACTCTCATGTCTCCAGTTTATGTTAAGCCCATACATGGTGTTGACCAGCGGCTCACTGCCCATGGTCACTTTGCTGGTTAACGGCTTTTCATTCAGGTGCATGAATGTACCACCCATCTGAAGGTCGTTGCTGAAGTTATACATCCAGTTCAGACCGGCCATGGTTTTGCGTTGCATGCTGTATTCGGTGTTGCTCTCCAACTGCACGTTAACACTGGTACCTGCATCTATGATGCTCTGATTGATGATGGTAACGGTACCCATGGAGTAATCAACGGTATAGTCACTGTTCTCCTCCAGTGTCACGCCTCCTGCCGTCACTATCACCGAGCCTCTGGGTATATTGTATGATCCCAGGTTTATTACGTTGCTGCTCGTGCCCGAGTATTGGCCCATCAGCATGAACTTATCCTTGTCGGCAATACGTTTGGCAACTACCCGTGTCGAGTCATACAGCTCCTGGAAAACGTATTTGTCGGCTATCGCATCATTGCCGACAGCCTTGCGCAGGTGGCTGCCGAATGGTTCCACCACCGGGAATATAATCCGTCCGTTTGATGCCTGCACGGTATAGTTGTCGATGAAATCAAACTTTCCGTTAGGGTGGGGGTTGTTTTTGTCATCCAGACGGTCCAGGTTGAGTATTCGCAGCAGCGGTGTGCTCTTGAGTTCTGATTCGGGCAGGTATGAGAGGCGGCTTCCGGTGCTGTCACTGTCGTAATATACACCCAGCTTGAACTGTGCACTCTGTATGTTGCCGTTTGTTATGGAATAGATGTTCTTCATCATAAGGTCCCATGTCCCGCTTCCTGGTGAGTTAGAGTTTGATTTGAGCAGTTTGACATAAAGGGACTGGCTGGCATCGGTCTTGTCCGATGAGAACTCGCCCACCTGATAGCTGTTACCGCCGTATGTGTATTCAAATGCAACTGCAAGAACCTCATCGGACGACAATGCGTTCTTTAACGAAATGTATCCCAACTGGCTGTTCAGCGTATAGTCCGAAGAACTGAGCTTACGTGCGTTTGACAACTTCTCATAGTCTGTGCTTCCCTCCAGGAATGATCCCAGCGTCACGGCAACCTGATCGATATCGCGTGCTGCTGGATAGTCTGACGATATGCGGTTGTAAAGGTCATTGGCTCCGTTGGAGGGAGCAGGGCCTGCCAGGGCATTCCAGATACCGTTGCTGATATGGCTTGTTTCGCCCAAGTCGGTAAAAGCCACTATGTTGCGAGGATTGTCATAGTTGCTCTTCTTGTTGGTGACCCACACTTCAATTCTGGTTATCTGCACCCCCGATATGATATTGGGAAGCATGGACATGTTTTCGTCGTAACAGTCACGGAAAAAATGTGCCAGGAAGAAATGACGGTTCTCATCATAGCTGCTGGCGTCAATTTCAAAATCGGTTATCTGCTGTCCGCCCTGTGAGCTGACTGATGCCGATGACGACTCTTTCTGTGAAAGGACCATCTGAAGCTGAAGTTTTCCGAACTGAAGGTCTGTGCGTATGCCAAACAGTGACGAAGCGCCCTGAATGAGCGATGAATTCGTGGGAAAACTGATGTTGCCGGCCTCGAGCAGACGGATAATCTCATCCTCCTTGCCCTCGTAGCGAAGTTTGATCATCTTGGCGTCAATATCAAAAGTGGCCTCGGTGTTGTAGTTGAGGTTCATGTTGATCTTGTCACCTACGGTTGCATTGATATTCAGGTTTATCTGTTCGTCAAAGTCAAATCCGCCTGTAGTGCGGTTATGGACCGAAAGTGACGGATTGTCAACCTTGTTGCGGCTGTATCCGAACTTTATTGCGGACGATCCGCTGGTCCTTACCTGAACGCCGCCCGGACCGAATATCTTCTCGGCAGGACCCAGGTCAAACTTCATGTTCGTGAAGTCAAACTTATTCTCTTCCATGGCATTCAGTTCTTCGGAATATTTCCCCAGATAGAAAGACTGCAGGGAACGTTGCATCAGCATGCGGTTGTACTCTTCGGGAGTCATCAGTTTGGGCACTTCAAGATAGCTGTTGCCCAGCTTGTATCCTATGCTGTAGGTGTTGTCGTCCTCATCGTATATGACTTCTTCTGTTATGTTTTCAGGATTAGGAAGTGTAAGCCTGGTACCTTGTGCATAAAGGCAGTTCAGGCTCCCGCACATGCAGGAGCCTATCAGCAATAATGCCGCAGCAAGGTATCCGCCCTTTGTCATCTGGTATCTCCGGTGTTGTTTCAGATACGTTTCAGGGCCTCGCGGATAACTGACTCCACGTTCAGGCCATCCTGTTCCTTGAGTATGGCCTGAACCACTTTCTGAGATGCGGCCTGGGGAAATCCCAGGGTCACCAGAGCGGTTATGGCCTCGGTTGCCACTTGTCCGGTCTGTATGCTGGTCTGGAGATCCAGAGGCATATCTTCAGACTGTGCTACCCCTATCTTGTCATGCAGGTCTACAATGATTCTCTGTGCCGTTTTGGCTCCTATGCCTTTTACCTTTTTGAGGAGAGAGTCATTTCCGGAGCTGATTATGCCGATAAGTTCGGAAGGCGAAAATGATGAGAGTATCATCCTGGCAGATGCTCCTCCTATTCCGGGAACGGAGATGAGCATCAGGAACAGCTCACGCTCCTGCTTGCCGCTGAAACCATACAGTACATAGGCATCCTCGCGTATGGCTTCATACACATAAAGACGGCTATCTTCCTTTCCATGGATTGCAGAATAGGTATAAACGGATATACCCAGGTCATATGCCACACCGCCGGCGGTCAGTATGACGGCTTTGGTAGGTGTCAGTTCCTCAATCTTTCCCTGTATCAATTCTATCATTTTCCGATTTTTATCCAATTACTGTATTTAAACGTATCAGTGGGCTTATTATTGCACGTGTGCGTGCATACAGAATGATTTTTTTAATAATTTCGCAGCCGAAACAGAAAAACAAAACGTTATGGAAAAGATTAAAGCTGCTGTCGTAGGCTATGGAAACATCGGTAAATATGTACTTGAAGCACTAGAGACCGCCCCTGATTTTGAAATAGCAGGAATAGTCCGCCGTAATGGCGCCGCAGATTGTCCCAAAGAGTTGCAGGGGTATACAATTGTAAGGAAAATTACAGAGCTTGCCAAGCCTGATGTGGCAATCCTGTGCGTTCCTTCACGCAAGACCGAGGAGTATGCAAAGGAGATTCTGCCTCTGGGCATAAATACGGTAGACAGTTTTGATATACATACACTGATACCAGAGACCCGTAAGCGCCTCCAGCAGGTGGCCGAAGAATCCGGAAAGGTTGCGATAATATCTGCAGGATGGGATCCCGGTACAGATTCAATTGTTCGCGCTCTCATGCAGGCAATGGCTCCCAAGGGTGTGAGCTATACCAATTTCGGCCCCGGAATGTCAATGGGACATTCAGTTGCAGTAAAGGCGATACCAGGAGTCAAGGCTGCCCTTTCTATGACAATTCCCGTTGGTACCGGAATTCACCGCCGTATGGTATATGTTGAGATTCTTGACGGTTATCGTTTTGAGGATGTGGCAGCTGCCATCAAGGCTGATCCCTATTTCGTGAATGATGAGACACATGTAATGCAGGTTGAGTCTGTCGATGCTCTCAAGGATATGGGACATGGCGTAAACCTGACTCGCAAGGGTGTATCGGGCAAGACACAGAACCAGCTTTTCGAGTTTGACATGAAAATAAACAATCCTGCCCTGACAGGTCAGATACTGGTTTGTGCCGCACGTGCTTCAGTGCTTCAGAAGCCGGGCTGCTACACAATGATTGAGATTCCGGTAATCGATTATCTGTATGGTGACAGGGATGATCTGGTAAGGCATCTGGTGTAAATCAGAAGGATATTCCCAATCCCAGATAAAATTTATCCACATTACTGTAACCTGCTCTCAGGTTGATGCGGTATGATATTGATTCCGGCGTCCCAAAGATGTCGGAGGTGTGGAAATGCATCTTCTTCAGTACGTAGTCAGTATAGACGTCATATGCGAATTTACCTCCCTTCACTTTGGTGCGGTAATACAGGGTTCCTGGCGAATAATAGCTGTTATAACCCTCCAGACTGCGGCAATTGCGTACTGATTTCTGTATGCCTCCGCCCAATGCTCCGCCTAAGCTGAATCTTCCGAATGACACTCCGAACTGAGCCTGGATTTTGAGCATGGTAAAGGTATGTTCTGTCATGATCTCCTGCAGATAATCGTCCCAGAGAACCAGGTAAATCCTCTCGGAGGTCTCATCATCGTAAATCATGGACTCTTTGCCCTCTCCATGATTGATCATGTTGAAGCCCAGGGCAAATCCAAAAAAGAAATGGTTTGACGCATAGAAATCAGAGTGGATCGTCATCATCCGCCCGATTCCGAAAGTAACGTAAAAATCCGAATCGCCTGAATAGTGCCAGCATGAGTCAGGACGTATTCGGATGGGGTAGTAATCATAATAGTCAGCTTCCTGATCAGTTTCATCGACCTGATAATCCGTTTCAGGAGACCCGATAAAGCTGTCATTGTAGAATTCTCCCTTTATCAGCGTTTTGTTTGAGTTGTCAAAAAGTATTCCCAAACCGTTCTTGAGGTCATCCTTCCATACTCCGGTATAAACGCTGCCGTCAGCATATTCCATGGTTCCGGCACCGTTGAACATCCCGTTCTGCCAGTAACCGCGGTATTGGGCTCCGTCATTGTATGTGTAAACTCCGTACCCGTTAAACTCATGTTCCAGGAACTCCCCCTCATAGATGTCTCCGTCAGGGAATAACAACTTACCCTTACCTTCCCACAATCCGTCTTTCCATTCTCCTTCATAAATGGTGCTGTCAGCATATACCATCTTGCCGTATCCGTTGAAGAGCGAATCGGCAATCTGTCCCGCATACCATGATCTGCCCTCAAACCATATTGTATCGGCTGCGGCTATGGTGTCATTTATTGCTGAAGCATGTGTTACAAGGGTGCTTACAGACAATAATGAGATTATTACAAAGCGTTTGAGTGACATATCGGCGTAAAGGTATTGAAAAATCATTAACTTTGCCACTTCACAATAGTTAAACCCCCATTGCTATGAATGAAAAACAGGATTTGGTTTGTGTTTTCAAAGGTCAGGCCTTTGAGGCAGAGGTGGTACGCGCCCGTCTGGAGTCCGACGGAATACCGGCCATGGTCATGAATAACACCATGAGCGCAATCTTCTCTACATATACCGCAATGGCCGGCACTTTCGGCGTTCTGGTCAATCCCCAGGACAAGGAACGTGCCGAACAATTACTCAGGGAACAATGAAACAGCCTCAACGTATAGCTGTCAAGGTAGGCAGCAATGTGCTTACACGTCCCGACGGTCGTCTGGACATATCGCGAATGGCTGCTCTGGTAGACCAGATTGCCGAATTGCGCCGCAGAGGCATTGAGGTGCTTCTTATATCTTCGGGTGCTGTGGCATCGGGCAGGGGAGCGCTTCCCCACCTTAAGGATGAGAGTGTAACCGGCCGTCAGCTTTTTGCTGCTGTGGGCCAGGCCAAGCTTATTGAGCACTACTATGACCTCTTCCAGGAATACGGGATAACCGTAGGCCAGATTCTTACCACTAAGGAGAATTTCACCAACGAGACCCTTCATGCAAATCAGATGCGTTGTATGACCGCCATGTTGGACAACGGAGTTGTGCCGGTCATCAATGAGAATGACACCGTATCTGTAGAGGAACTTATGTTTACTGATAACGATGAGCTGTCCGGTCTGGTGGCCCGCATGATGAAGGCGGAGATATTGATTATACTCAGCAATGTGGACGGAGTCTTTACCGGAAACCCCGATGAGCCCGGATCGGAACTTATCCATGATGTATGGCCCGATGACGATTACTCCGGCTGTGTGAGCGGCGCAAAATCCAAATACGGTCGCGGAGGCATGATGACCAAGATGAAAACCGCTCTCGGTGTAGCCGCCGACGGTATTGAGGTACGCATTGCCAACGGCCGCCGTCAGGATGTGTTGCTGGATGTGCTCTCAGATCCTGCCAATGCCCGCTGCACCCGTTTCCACTCCAAAAAGTAGTAAACCATGATAGAGAATACCTTAGGACTTCTTAAGAATGCATCGTACTCTCTCCCTATGCTGGAGGAGAACCGGATAAATGATGTGCTGCTCACTCTGGCCGATGCCATTGAGAGCAACTCCGCAAGCCTGCTTGAGGCAAACGCCCGAGACCTGTCCCGTATGGACCGCAACAATCCTGTCTATGACCGCCTGATGCTCACTGATGAGCGTCTCAAGGGCATAGCCTCCGATATGCGCCATGTGGCTGAACTTGAAAACCCGGTAGGAAAGGTCATTGACGAGCGTGTGCGCCCCAATGGCATGAAACTTACACGCGTAAGAGTTCCGTTCGGAGTGATAGGTGTCATATATGAGGCCCGCCCCAACGTGAGTTTTGATGTGTTCTCGCTCTGTTTCAAGTCGCGCAACGCATGCGCACTCAAGGGCGGCAGCGATGCCTATGACTCTAACTGCGCCATAGTTGACCTTATACACCGTGTCCTTGAGCAGAAGGGAATTGATCCTCATGTGGTAGAATTGCTTCCTGCCGGGCATGAAGCTGCCGCCGAACTTATGAAGGCGGTGGGTCTGGTAGACCTGCTCATCCCGCGCGGCAGCGCCCGCCTTATAAAGTCGGTACGCGAGCAGGCTCAGGTACCGTGTATAGAGACCGGCGCCGGAGTCTGCCACACCTATTTTGACAAGGAGGGAGACCTTAAGAAAGGCTCCGATATCATATTCAACGCCAAGACCCGCCGTGTGAGCGTATGTAATGCGCTTGACTCTCTGGTTATCCATGCCGACCGTCTGAGTGACCTTCCGGAACTCTGCATCCGTATGGCTGCCAGGAACGTTGTGATAGAGGCCGATGAGCAGGCATACGCAGCACTTGAGGGCAAGTATCCGGCCGAACTCCTTGAGCATGCTACCGATGACAGTTTCGGAAAGGAGTTCCTGGCATACCGCATGTCGGTCAAGACTGTAGGGTCGTTTGACGAGGCTCTGATGCATATCCGCCGTTTTACCTCACATCACAGCGAGTGCATAGTGACTGAAAATGCAGAGCACGGACGCAAGTTCCAGCAGTATACTGATGCAGCCTGTGTTTATGTTAACGTATCTACAGCATTCACTGACGGCGCACAGTTCGGGCTTGGAGCTGAAATAGGCATCAGTACCCAGAAGATGCATGCCCGCGGCCCTATGGGACTTGAAGAGATAACCACATACAAATGGCTGATCAATGGAGACGGCCAGACAAGACAATAAGATAAGGATATGAGACATTTTACTTGTGTAAAGGATTTGGGAGACCTGCATCAGGCATTGCAGGAGGCCCTTGAGATAAAGCGTGACCGTTATAAATATGTAGAGTTGGGCCGTAACAAGACACTGCTCATGGTGTTCTTCAACTCCAGCCTGCGTACCCGTCTCAGTACCCAGAAGGCAGCCATGAATCTGGGCATGAACGTGATAGTGCTGGATGTAAACCAGGGTGCCTGGAAACTGGAGACCGAGCGTGGAGTAATTATGGACGGTGACAAGTCGGAGCATCTGCTCGAGGCCATTCCCGTTATGGGCTGTTACTGTGATGTCATCGGAGTACGCTCATTTGCACGCTTTGAGAGCCGTCAGGATGACTATGAGGAGAAAATCCTCAACCAGTTCATACAGTATTCAGGCCGCCCTGTATTCTCAATGGAGGCTGCCACGGGCCATCCTCTGCAGAGTTTCGCCGATTGGATTACTATTGAGGAGCATAAGACCGTTGAGCGTCCCAAGGTTGTCATGAGCTGGGCACCGCACCCCAAGGCGCTTCCGCAGGCTGTTCCAAACTCATTCGCACAGTGGATGGTTGCCGCAGGATATGATGTGGTCATTACACACCCGCACGGATATGAGCTTGACCCCAAGTTTACTGCAGGCGCAACAATTGAGTATGACCAGATGAAAGCCTTTGAGGGTGCCCACTTCATTTACGGAAAGAACTGGTCTTGCGCCAGTCCCGACCATTACGGTGAGGTTCTGAGTAAGGATCGCAGCTGGACCATCAGCGACCGCCAGATGGCAGTAACGGACAACGCTTTCTTTATGCATTGCCTGCCTGTCCGCCGCAATATGATAGTTACTGATGATGTGATTGAGGGACCGCGTTCACTGGTTATACCGGAAGCTGCCAACCGTGAGATATCGGCCACGGTCGTCCTGAAAAAGATACTGGAAGGGCTTCGGTAAAGTCCCTATTTGTAAATAAGCTTATACTCATAGTCTTCCTCGAAGCCCTTACAGCTCAGGAAGACTGTGTCGTTTTTAGCCAGCCCGTATCCATATAGCGGAATGGACACGTATGCATACTTTGAATAAACGGGCTCATCGCCGTAAGCATTGTGATAGAAAGTGAATGAAGTCTTGCCGGGAGTGTTCAGACGTGAGTACAAAAGACCATGTTGAGTGCCTTCCTTCTGTACTTTTATGCATACATGGACATTAAGGAATCCTCCCCCTATGTAGATGCTCTCTATCTTGACGGGATCCTTGACACGCATGGTGTCCGGAATCAATGAGTCTTCGGGTGCTATGTATGAGATGGTGGGAACCATCTGCAGTATCCGTGCAGTGTTGTCCTCATTCAGGGCTATGGATGCAACCATCCTGTAAATAGTGTCGGGTTTGAGCTGCTCACTCTTCCCGTTAATCTTATATGACTTACCGAAATCATCTCTCAGCATGTAAACATATCCCTTATTGTCTGTCCTGCCGGTCATGAAACCGCTGGTCATAGTCTCGATTTCCTCTCTTTCGTCATTATCGCAGGCAACGATGAACGGAAAAGTCAGTGAGAGAGCCGTTAATAATATTAGTCCAGTTCTTTTCATTGTTCCTTTATTGCATTGAGGTGATTAATAAGCGGGTTTGCATACATGGTGAGTATCCTTTCGCGCAGGAAATCCCAATCGGGATCCGGTATGTCTACCTTGGCCAGCTGAGTGTCTAGATATTTTCTGAAATCATCCTTCTGGGCCTGAGAGTAGAATGCGGACTGTGAATTATCTCCGTTAAGCATATCCAGTGCAATCCTGTTACACGGATAGATACGGTAGTTCCTGAATATATGGCTGTCAATGATATGCGCCACCCGGTCCAGGAACTGGTTGCGGGGCAAGGAAGTGTCAACCGAAGCAATCTCCGGGTCGATAGGAGCCGATACCTGATAATGTATGTGTCCTTTGAATCCGAAAATTCCCGTCTTCATGTTGTCCAGGTCTGCCTGCTCGCTTTTTACATAATCCGGATTGTCACGTTTCAGTTGGAATTCGGCTGCCTTGAGCCAGTCGCACGGGTCATACTCATAACTGATTGTGAGCGGGCATATGTGCAGGGACTGCAACCTTTCTGAGAGCGACATGTCATCGGGCCCCGACATCGCCAGCATTTTTAGAACGCTTTTCTGGGTACGGTCATCAGAATCCTTGGCGCGGCCTTCGCGCTGTGCCAGCCAGACGGGAGCTTTCTTCTCTTCAATCACAAAACGGATGTATCTTGACAGCTGTCTGGATGATTCCAGAAGCTCGGTGGCGGTGGCGGAGCGGTTTACGATGAAACTACGGTTAAGGCGCACCAGAGTCTCTATCCACGGATGTATAAGCAGGTTATTGCCAATCCCTATCTCTACTGATTTCTTGTCCGACAGGAGCAATATGTAATCCAGAAACGCGGAGTCCAGCACAATGTCCCTGTGGTTTGAAAGATAAATGAAGTCTTCCCTTTCTTCGGGCAGTAATGAAAAATCCTTTGTCAGACCGGTGCTGGCCTTTTTCAGTATTCTTTTCAGAAACGGATAAATCATTCCCTTCTGGAAGCTGTTCACTGTCTTGAAACGTCTGGTGTATAGCTTGTGGGCCCAAATGGGCACTCCCTTCACTGCTCCCTTGACAACCCTGACGAATGCGGGATCATCAAGCAGCGAAAGCACGGCACCACGTACCTCATCGTCCTCAAGGGAACGCATCTTCTCAAATTCGGAAGGAATCTCCATCGCTGTTGTCTTAGAAACTGTCCTCAATAATTTCTGTGAAAACATCCGTCAGGTTCATGCCTGCAGCCTTTATCTGCTGCGGAATGAAACTGGTGGCGGTCATGCCCGGGGTGGTGTTCACCTCAAGGAGGTTAATCTTGTCACCGTCAGTGATAATGTAGTCATTCCTGATAATGCCGTGACAACCTATCAGGTCATAGATCTTGGCCGTGAGGTCCTGAATACGGTCACGCAACTCATCCGAAATTCGGGCCGGGGTAATCTCCTCGACATTGCCGTTGTATTTTGCATCATAATCAAAGAAGTCACTCTTGGGCACCACTTCGGTAACCGGTAGCTTTACCTCTCGTTTGCGGGTCTTGTAGTATCCGTTGGTAACCTCTGTGCCCTGCATGAACGACTCAATCATTATCTCATTGTTCTCCTTGAAAGCCTCCTCCACAGCCGGTATTATCTGTTCGCGGGTCTTAACCTTGGTGGTGCCAAAGCTTGATCCTCCGTCGGTGGGCTTGATGAAACAGGGCAGGCCCACCTTGCGTATTATCTTGTCCGGATCCACAGGATCGCCCTTGCGCAGACGACGTGAATTGGCCACGTTAACCTTACAGCTCTTCATGGTCTTGTTGAGCACGAACTTGTTGAATGTAAGGGCCGATGCCAACACGTCACATGTGGAGAACGGGATGCGCATTAGTCGGAGATATCCTTCAAAAACGCCGTTTTCACCGGGGGTTCCGTGTATTGTGATGTATGCGTAATCAAACACTTTCCTAGTGCTTCCCATCTGGAAACTGAAATCATTGCGGTCAACCGGGACGGTAACTCCGTCCTTTATATGAACCTGCCAGTTCTTTCCCTCAATCTCAACGATGTAAGGCTCATATCTATCCTTGTCCATATGCTCAAGGATAGTGGCTGCACTCCTTAATGAAACCGGATTCTCGCTTGAATCTCCTCCTGCTACTATTGCAATAATGCGTTTGCTCATATTATCATTGCTATTTGTCAAAATCCCTTGTTTTTACGTAGTCACGCCATCTCCCTATGAGAGTAGCCATATCTTCCGGCAGTTCCGAGTTGAAGAACATCTCCTTGCCGGTGACCGGGTGCACAAAACCCAGTGTCTTGGCGTGAAGTGCTTGACGCGGACATGTTTCAAAGCAGTTCTGTACAAACTGACGGTAACGGCTGAAAGTGGTACCTTTCAGGATCTGGTCTCCTCCATATCGGCTGTCACTGAACAGAGGATGACCGATGTGTTTCATATGGACTCTGATCTGGTGAGTACGTCCGGTCTCCAGACGGCATTCCACCAACGATGTATATCCGAACCTTTCCAGAACAGTATAGTGGGTAACAGCATGCTTGCCTACTTCAGGGTCAAATGATACCGCCATCTGCAGCCGGTCCTTGGGGTTGCGGGTTATCTGGCTCTCTATCGTACCTACTGCCGGTTCCGGTACACCCCAAACCAGAGCCTGGTATGCCCGTTTGGTGGTCTTGTCATAGAACTGCTTGCCCAGACTTGTCTTGGCATCGGGAGTCTTTGCTACCACCAGTAGACCGCTGGTATCTTTGTCAATACGGTGAACAAGCCCCACTTGGGGGCTGTTAGGGTCATAATCCTTGTTGTCGCGCATCTGCCATGCTACAGCATTGACCAGTGTACCGTGAAAGTTGCCGCATCCCGGGTGGACCACAAGTCCTGCAGGCTTGTTCACCACCATAAGGCAGCCATCTTCATAAACTATATCCAGAGGAATATCCTCGGGCTCTATATCACTGCTGTAACGCGGACGGTCCATCATGACCGTGATCACGTCCAGCGGCTTGACCTTATAGTTACTCTTTACAGGGCGGCCGTTTGCCATCACCATTCCGGCGTCGGCAGCTTTCTGTATGCGATTGCGTGAGGCATGTTCCAGATGGTCAAACAGGAACTTGTCCACACGGAGCAGACTCTGGCCCTTATCAGCCACAACGCGGAAATGCTCATAGAGTTCTACCGCATCAGGGGCAGGTTCCAGGTCGTCCAGCGACTCGTCAATCTCATCTTGCAGTTCCTGCATGGGGATCATTCAAAGAAATCAGAGTCAATTATAGTTGTAGAGTCAGCCTCCTCTATGCGTTCCACAGGATTGCCGTTTCCGGCAACGATGGTCAGGACGGATCCTTCGGGTATCTCGGTGCCGGCCTCAATGGCCTCTCCCTTATATCTTATCTCATAGACCCAATCCATATCACCGTCCACATAAACCGTTTTGTCCAGTTTGAACCCTGCAGCTTCAAGTCTTGATTCGGCCGCACGCAGCGAACTGTTGTCGGCCACATCGGGTACAGCTCTCATGGGCTCCTTTCCGGAATTCAGGGTCAGATATACCTTACGCCCATCCTTTACATAGGCACCGGGCTTGGGCTTTTGCTCAATGACTCCACCCTCAACCACCATCTTGTCATACTTGTAGTCAGTAACCTCATATTTCAGTCCGACTGATGCGAGAGCCTGCCCGGCCTCCTCCTCATACATTCCCGACAAGTCTGGTACTGAAATATACTGTCCGTGAAGTGTATATGACTTGATCCATCTGAATGTTACCAGGATAAGCATGGATGCTATTGCTATCATTATTAAGATATTGAGCAATATCCATCCCACGGTGCGTATCTTTTTGCTGTTCTCTTTTGCCATATCCGTCCGCAAGTTTTTACTGACTGCAAAGATAATGGAAATATTACTCACGCGCACATGTATTTATTTATAAGGTGTATTTATTGTCAAATACCGGACAGGGGAATCTTAAACCCCAGATTCGTACATTTGGTTGAATCGGAGAGAGCCCGAATTATCCGTTGGTGTTAAAAATTGAAGTATTATTTGCATTTTTTTAGGAAAACATAATAACATATCTTCATTTTGTGTATTTTTGCCCCATTGTGAATAATTTTTGTAATTTTTATGCAGTAAGCTATCTTAAGGCTGCTGCATGACAGAAAGGATGTGTTATTGAAAACTATTGTCAAACTAAATAAATTGTCTATGAGAAAAATTCTCTTACTGATGACTTCAATTCTGTGCGCAGGACTAACTTATGCGCAGGATATTACAGTCTCTGGTACCGTCACTGACGCGGAGAGCGGAGAACCTATGATGAGTGTTACCGTAGCTATCCTCGGCACTACAGGTGGTACCACAACAAATCTGGACGGAAACTACAGCATCAAGGTAGCAAGTGATGCCGAGCTTTCATTCATGTTCATGGGATATGAAACTGAAACAGTTGCCGTCAATGGTCAGAGGACTATCAACGTCGCTATGATTCCTGAGGAGAAAATGGTTGACGAAATTGTCGTACAGGCTTACGGAACCACAACCCGTGCTCAGTTCGTGGGTTCATCGATTGCCGTAGACGGTGACAAGATTGCAGCCAAGTCTGTATCAAACGTAACCAATGCCCTGGCCGGTTTGTCATCCGGTGTTCAGGTTGTTAACGGTAGCGGTCAGCCTGGAACGGGTGCTACAATCCGTATCCGTGGTGTGGGCTCTATCAATGGTGGTACAACACCTCTTTATATCATTGATGGAACTCCTGCAGAGTCCGGTACTATCAATCTTCTTAACTCACATGATATCGAGTCGATGACAGTACTTAAGGATGCTGCCGCAACAGCTATCTACGGTGCCCGTGGTGCTAACGGTGTCATCATGATTACCACCAAGAGCGGTAACAAGTCAAGCAAGGGCGTCATCAACTTTGAGGCCAAGTACGGCCGTTCATCAAGAGGTGTGCCTAACTATGATGTTATGACCGATCCCAAGATGTACTACGAGACAGCTTATCAGGCTCTTTATAATTCTCAGATATATGCCGGCCAGTCATCGGCTGCCGCATATGCATATGCTGATGCCCAGTTGTTCACCCAGTCAGGTGTAGGCTATCAGGTTTATACTGTACCTGACGATGAGCTCTTCATCGGCCGTAATTTCAAGATGAACCCCCATGCCACAGAGGGTTACAGCGATGGCAACTATTACTATAAGGCTGACAACTGGGAGAAAGAGACTCTCAAGAGCAATAACCTCCGTAAGGAGTACAACCTCTCAATGAGCGGTGGAGATGACAAGATCCAGTATTTCATGTCTGGCGGTTATCTTGATGATCCCGGTATCATCAACGGTTCAGGATTTGAGCGTTTCACTCTACGTTCCAAGGTTGATGCTCAGGTCAAGAAATGGTTGAAGGCTGGTGTTTCTATGAGTTATGCATATGCCAACTACAGGAACCCCGGTTCCCAGTCATCTTGGGGTAGCACCGGAAACGTGTTCTACACATCAAATATGATGGCTCCTATCTATCCTTTCTATGTACGTACAGCTGACGGTGCAATCAAGGTAGACGAGCGTGGATATAAGATTTATGATACAGGTACCTATACCAACTTTACCCGTCCGGGTTCTGCTCCCAGAGGTAACCAGTCAATCAACCTCCTTATAGATGACAACAACAGCCACAGGGATGATATCTCAGCTAATGCTTATCTGACTTTCAACCCATTCAAGGGCTTCTACTTCACCGCACGTGTGGCTCCTGAGGTCTACAACAGCCGTTCAGATGCTTTGAGCAATCCTTTCTATGGAAGTACTACCGTTCAGGGCGCCGTATCTGTCGAGCATGAGAGAATGATTGCCGTAAACCAGCAGTATCTTGCCAACTATAAGCTCAGCATAAATGATGATAACAAGTTGGAACTTTTGGCAGGTTTTGAGTCATATTCACTGAAAGACCAGACTTTGAGCGGTACTAACGATCACCTGTTCAGCCCGTTCGTAAACGAGCTCAACAATGCTTACGGCACACAGCCCGCCAGCAGCAAGGTTGGTTCAAGCACCGATTCATACGCAACTCAGGGTTTCATGGGCCGTGTACAGTATGACCTTTTAAACCGTTACTTCTTTAACGCTACTGTCCGTCACGAGGCTTCTTCAAGATTCTCTCCCGATAAGCGTTGGGGTACATTCGGCAGTATAGGTGCAGCCTGGATGCTTTCCGAGGAGGATTTCATTCAGAATCTGGGATTTGTTGATGACCTCAAGCTTAAGGTCAGCTATGGTACCCAGGGTAATGACCAAATCGGTACCTATTATGCTTACATGGACAGATACAGCATCACTTATAACAGTGAGACCGGTGAATACTCCAAGACTCTTGCTTCAAAGGGTAATCCTGACCTGACATGGGAGGCTCAGAAGCTGTTTAACGCAGGTATCGAGTTTGCTGTTCTTAACAACAGACTTGACGGTAGCATTGAATTCTTCAACCGTGTCAATTCTGATATGCTGTTCAATGTTCCTATGCCTCCTTCGGCTGGTTATTCATCACAGCGTCAGAACGTAGGTTCTGTTGCTAACCGTGGTATTGAATTCGAACTTGGATATCAGATTATCAACAACAAGAACTTCAAGTGGAATATTGATGGTAATATCACCCATGTCAAGAGTGAGATTCTTGAGCTTCCTGAGTACACAAAGGCAACTGGCGGTATCAAGTCTTCATCTTTCATCCTCAAGGAGGGCGGTTCACTCAACCAGGCTTATATGGTTAAGTGGGCAGGTGTTGACCGCGAGACAGGTGAGGGCCTCTATTACGTAGATCCTGACAATGGTGATTATTCAACTACTCCCAATTACGCAGATGCCAAACAGGCTGATCTGGGTGATGTAAGTGTCAAGTTCTATGGTGGCTTCAGCACCAGTATCGAGGCTTATGGATTTGATTTCACTGCCCAGTTCTCATATCAGTTAGGCGGTAAGGAGTATGACGGCGGCTATGAGGAACTTATGCATGCCGGTGCCCAGCTTGGCCGTAACTGGCATAAGGATATTCTGAATGCATGGACACCTGAGAATACCAATACAGATGTTCCCAGACTCTGCACTACAGATGATTTTGACCAGGATGTTACTGACCGTTGGCTTGTAAGTTCAAATTACCTCAGCCTTAACAATATCACCTTGGGATATACTCTTCCGCTCAAGTTGACACGTAAGGCTCAGATCAGCAAGGCCAGATTCTATGTGTCCGGTGATAACCTTGCCCTTCTTTCAGCAAGAAAGGGATATGACCCCCGTCAGGCTCAGAACTCATCCGGAACAGGTCTGTCCATCTCTACTTCATCAGGTAACTATGTATACAGCCAGCTAAAGGTTCTCTCAGCAGGCGTGTCATTGACATTCTAATAATCATTAATAACTGACAATATGAAAACAAATAAAATAGTTGTTCTAGGCGCAATTTCAGCGTTTCTGTTCTCCGGTTGCCAGGACCTTGACCTTCACTATCAGGGCGGCACTCTTGACGAGGAACAGGTGACTGCAGCAGTTGAGGCTATTCCTGATAGAGTCAACTCTTCAATATCAGGTATGTATGCCATCCTCAACAAGCCGTATGTATACTTCGGCCTTACAAATGTAACTTACGGTAGAGCCGATGATTTCGGTTATCCGTGTGTTGCCTTGGGTCAGGATCTGAACAGTGGCGATATGGTTAGTATTGTATCTGACTATAACTGGTTCAAAGTAGCTCTTGAGTGGTCAGACCGTAATCCTAACTATGCAAACCCGCAGATCAGACTAGGTCTCTTCTATAAGGTTATCTATGCTGCCAATGATGCATTGGCTGCCATTCCCGAGGGTGAGATTGAGAATGATGCCCTTAGGGCTAAGAGAGGACAGGCTAGGGCTATCCGCGCATGGGCTTATCTTTCACTTGCTCCCTATTTCCAGTTCAAGTATGTAGGCAATGAAGATAAACCTTGCGTTCCTATTGTAACTGGTGCTGCAGGTGAGGATACCCGTAACAATCCCCGTGCCTCTGTCAAGGCGGTTTACGAGTTGATCATTAACGATCTGAATGGCGCTATTGATGACCTTAATGGCTTTACCAGAGAGAATAAGGGTATTATTGACAGGAACGTGGCTTTCGGTATCCGCGCCCGTGCTAACCTTAATATGGAACAGTGGGAGGCAGCTGCCAATGATGCTGACAGCGCAATGGTTGGTTATACTCCTTATACCAAGAATGAGATTGAGACCGGAACTCCCGGTTTCTACAATGCTTCAGACCACAACTGGATCTGGGCTCTCCTTCTGCCGCAGGAGTTGATTGGTGATGAGTTGGCCAGCTGGCCTTCACAGCTCGGATCATTCTCAGGTAATGCCTATGTCCCCTATGCCGGTATTTATCGTAGCATTAACAAGATTCTTTGGGACCTTATTCCTGAGACTGATGTCCGTAAGGGCTGGTGGCTTGATGCAGACCTGCACTCACCTTATCTTGAGGGACTGGTATGGAAAGATCCTGATACCGGCACAGAATATAAGGGACAGGATATTTCTACAGCTTCTATTCCCGATGTGAAGGAGCCTTTCAATGCTTATGCCAATGTCAAGTTCGGACAGCGTGCAGGAATCGGTTCAGCTTACAATGACGGTGACTGGTGCATGATGAGAGCAGAAGAGATGATATTCATCAAGGCTGAGGGTCTGGCTAAGTCAGGCAAACTGGCCGAAGGTAAGGCTCTTCTTGAAGATTTTGTCAAGACCAACCGTGATCCCAATTACAGCTGCACGGCAACTGATGTTAATGCATTCTCAGATGCATTATGGCTCCAGCGCAGAATTGAGCTTTGGGGTGAGGGATTTGCCATGTCTGATGTTATGAGACTGGGCAAGCCTGTGGTAAGAGTAGTTGAAGGTAAGGAGTCAAACTATCCTGAGGTATATCAGTTCAATATCGCTCCCGATGATCCTTGGATGCTTCTGCGCTTTGTGCAGAGAGAAACATCAAATAATGCCGGCCTTGTAAACAATGAAGGTGGAACTGCGCCTAAGCAGGGTGATGGCAAGGATTTAAGAGATGGTGTAACCGATTAAACAAGTACAAGTTATGAAAAAGATATTCAAATTTTTCGTTCCGGTTATGGCGCTTGCCGTAATTTCCTGCGGCGATGATGAAATCAAGCGTACAGAATCTCCTGCCTTCAATCCGGATGCAGAGCAGGTGTTCTTCTATAATGACGTTGTAAATCCGTCATCCATAGAACTCCTTCCTACAGATTCTCTGTTTGAGATAGTAATAGGTAGAGAGGTTTATGAGTATGCCAAGGATGTAAAGCTCAAGTTGGTTGACAACAGTGGTGCTTTCAGCATTCCGTCTTCAGTCTCATTTGCTGCCGGCGATTCTATTGATACAATCCAGGTTTGGGTTGATACTGAGAAACTTGAGTTCTTCAAGGATTACAGCATAGAACTCAGCATTGATGACAGTAAGTCAATAAATCCTTATGTGGCAGCTGAGAATGGAGTTCCCAGTTGGAGTGTTAATGTTATAGTTTCTGACTATAAGCATTTTGATGATGTGGTAGTAACCTCAGCATGGTACGAAGAAAGTTGGGAGGATGAGATCCTGTATTCGGAATTGCTTAATAGATTTAAGTATGTCTATGAACCCGGTTGCGCTATTACTTTATCTGTAGATACAACTGGTGCAGTAACTTTCTTTGCACCTAAGACTAATTATGGATATCCGTTTGTTATTGCAAGTAACTATTCAGGACATGAAGTTAGTTTGTATTTCTTGCCAAATAATAGCAAATATGATCCCGAAACCAAGACTTTGAATCTTTATGCCTATATCTTTGGTTTGGATGGAGAGCCATGGAACTATGTTAAAAACTTCGAGTCATTCACTTTCTCAGGTGATGGTATTCCATGGGTAAAACTTCCCGAGCCCGGCGATGAAGGTGGTGAAGTTGGTGGCGGAGAATGATTATTCCAGAAATAATACTTGATCCGTAATAGGTGGGATTGCCCGGTTCAGATGAATCGGGCAATCTCTTTTTATTATTCTACCAAAAAATAAAACCGGACTCTTTTATGAATCCGGTTTCATGTTTTTATTGAATCTCTATGAGATTACTTCTTGTTTCCGCAGTACTCGTCAGATACTGTCAGTTTCTTGCGGCCCTTTGCCCTACGTGATGCAAGTACCCTGCGGCCGTTAGCTGTGGCCATTCTCTCACGGAAACCGTGCTTGTTCTTTCTCTTCCTGTTGGAAGGCTGAAATGTTCTTTTCATCGTTATATAT
>JAEEGL010926059.1_pt1 | contig 23880 bp, 20 predicted proteins | sample 9134231 | NCBI WGS metagenome assembly JAEEGL01 (sample SAMN16246548, study PRJNA631951) | gut metagenome | biome: gut microbiome; feature: rumen; material: fiber-attached | host: Bos | place: Iran: Karaj | collected 2018-10 | reverse complement strand
TAGGTTTAGTTGAGATATGAAACTCTTGTACTCCCTTCTTTAAAGTTGTTAAGGCATTAGCGTCCTTATATGAGTTTACTAAATAACCATAAATAAGTACATAACAGTTACAACCGTATCTACTGTGAGCCCACTTATTTATCCTATCTATAGACCTATATATACGCTCGTCAACGATATACTTTTCTTGTTTATCAAGTTCACGGTCATAAGCATAGTTAGGTATAATCTTATCAGTTCTAATTATCTCAAAAGGTATTGTGGCTTTAACTATAGGTAGGTTTGATCCTTCTATTGGTCCTAAGAATACAATGTAGTTTCCATCTTTAAGGTGTTTAGCTACATATAAAACTTTAAATAAATACTTCTTAGAGTACTTATAAGTATCAAACTCTTGCTTAATATCTTCCATTGGAATCTCTAAAACTGACTCATTATACTTATAGGTAGTAAATGTTAGCTTATTTAGGTTTTCCATATATTCCTCCTCGGAAAGATATTCTATATTAATTACCAAAAAATGTCAATGGTAAATTATTCCATAATAAAAGAGTAGCATAGAAGCTACTCTTACTTACTGAGACTAACCTTCATTAGAAGGAGTTGTAGTCTCAGTCTTTTCAATTACCTCAATACAAACTCCAGAAACATCACCATTAATATCTATTAGCTTGTTTATTATTAATTCATACTCATCAGAGTTAGCCATTCTAATAAAGTCAGCTAAGATAAATTGTTCTGCTTCATCAGCTGAGTTTACAATAAGTTTATTTTGATTTACGAACTTAGCGTACATATTATTCCTCCTATTTTAATTTATAATACTTAGGCTTTTTTAATGCCATTTTTATTAGCAAAACCAATAGTATTACTACTAGCTGTGCTTCCAGCTTTGCTTCCAATTTGATATGGATAATTAGTTCCTTTATATATCTTAACTATATATCCAGTACTTCCAACAGCAGTTGAATATCTAGCAGCTGAAGCAGTAGAGCTATTAGCATACTTAGCAACTATTTTAACTTTATCCCCAACTTTAAAATCAGTACTTGGTGCTGGTGTATCCAATTTAATATCAGATTCATTCATCCAACCAAGGTCTCCAGTAGTATTATATGGGTGAGCTTTACCAGCAGCCACTCTAGTTATTTTAGTTTTCTTATTCTTAACTGTTCCACTAGGTTTACTTGCTGTTGAGCTTGCATATAAATTACCATTGATAATAACTTTATCTCCAACTTTAAACTTCATTGTTGGTGTTGGAGGTGTAGGTGGAGTTGGTTCTGGTTCATAAAGTTTAATATCCTTTTCGTCCATCCAGCCAAGATCTCCAGTAGTATTATATGGATGAGCTGCACCTTTAGCTACTCTTGTAATATTAGTAACTTTATTCTTAACAGTTCCAGCTGGTTTAGGTGCATTAGAACTTGTATATAGATTTCCATTTATAACTACCTTATCCCCAACTTTAAACTTATCACTAGGTGATGGACCTGGTTGATCACCATCAACAATCTTCTGTACATCATCTGGTAGATAGATAAAGCAACGGAACTTATAAGCTGAACCTGAACCCCAACGTCCGTTAGAGTTTGTACGGTTAGCGTTCCAGAAAGCTTTTGAGTTGTATCCTGATTCTGAAGTATATACTGAGCTATTAGAATATACCTTTTCTACAATACAAACGTGTCCAGCTCCATCTTGTGAGGCTAGTGTTCCTTTTTGCCAACACATAATAGCTCCAACCTTAGGAGTTGAGCCAGTTTTAAGTCCTACTGATTTAGCACGTTCTACCCAATTCTCTGCATTACAGTTTAGAGTTTTATAAGTGCAGCCAGTAGTTTTTCTAGCTTCATTAATAATTTCATTAAATCTTCCAGAAGCATAACCTACGCAGTTAGCTAACACATTACATTCACTATCTGTTGGTTTACCTTGGATACAAGTATTCCAGCCACCAGTAGCAGTTCTTATGTAATTTTTATTACCTTTTCCAGGTTTACTAGTTCTAATCTGAAACATTTTCAACCAACCCTTCCTCTACTAATTCTTCTATTGGATCTTCGTTAAAAGTAGTTTGAATACCTAAATCATCAATAGTAGTTGGTTCATCATCACTACCAATACCTTGGTTAGTAACCACTACAGGTGGAACTACCTTTATATCAACTTTTTCGTTTTCCCCTTTATTCTTCTTAAATAGTTTTTTAAATAGATTAATAATACTCATATAAACATTCCTCCTAAATAAATAATTATTCTTCCCCTTCTTCTAAGCCTTTAGCTCGTATTCTAGTAGCGTCATAGCCACCACCAACACTAAGAGATGTGGCAAGTGATACTAAAATTGCAAGAGCTACGTCATCAAATAAATTAAAATATGTTGCTACGATAGCAGAAATAACACCAATACCAATGTTTTGTAGTGGTATAAATCTACTAGGTATAACTCTATTCTTAGTAATGCAACCAAGAACACCTGTGATAGTAGCAGTAACAACCATAAAAATTAACTCGTATGTAACTTCCATATTATCTCCTCCTCTAAATTAATATATAAAAAAAGAACCAATAAGGTTCTTTATTGTATAACATTAAGAGCATAAGTATTATTTCTATAATTAGCAATACATTCCATCTCGTTTTCTGTATAAAAGCTAAGTATGTAATAACTATTTCCTTCCCAGGTCCAGCTACCAGAACTAATATATGTTAAGTTAATAGTACAGTTATTATCTGTATCAGTCATTTGTAAATGATAGTTATTATTTAAAACTATTTCTGTTGTACTACTGTTAGTACCTAATGAGTAATAAACAAAAAGATTATGTTCATCTATTTGACAACATTGGTAGTTTATATAGTAGTTATTATCTTCTGGTAAGTATACCGTACCAGAAGCACTATCTATTTGTGGATAGTAAGAACTATAGTTAAGAGTTAAACCCTCAGTTTTAATTAGTTCTACAATATGCTCAATATATTCAATAGACGAAGGATCAGTTGTATTCATATTATAAAAATTATAAACACTATTTGGTGGTATATCTACAGATGATATTAAGTTCATATCCACAACAATATTTTCACCATCTGAATCAATAACTGTGTGGGTAAAATAGGCTGGGTTCTCTAGGTTAATAGTTTCATTTGTATTATTAGTAACTCTATAAATAAAACTTTTCCACAAAACATTATCCTCATAGCTTTCTCGTGCAACTATATCTAATAAAGCATTGGGTAAGTTTACTGAGTATAAAATCTCTTCTATAGCAGTATCTACTTTCTCAACTAAAATATCATTAGTTAAGTAATCATTAAATAAATCAACATCTTCACTATTATAAAGATTTATTATATTTGCATAACTTCCTCCCCAAATGTAACCTCCTTGGGACCACATAACAAATGTATATTGGTTTTCATTATTACGCATACGGAAATAATAGTTTCCATCTGATACATACTCAGAGCCACCACTGTTTGTGTGCTCACTATAATTAATGTAGTATGTATAACTATTTATTTTAGCTAACATATAGGAAATGGTACCATAATCTCCAAGAGGTATCACATCACTTCTATTATCAGAAATATAAAGGTCAGTATAATCAATATGACCACCGTGCTCTCTTATTGAATCAGCAAAGTTATCAAGCTCTGTAGTATCACCCCAATTACTCATTAAATAAAAATCATACCAACTATGTGAGTATACTGGATACCTATTATAACAAACACAAGAGTAGCTGGAACTGTAATCATAGGTTGATACAGTAGCATAATAAAATGGTTCTTCAAAAGTTATCGGTTCATCACCCAAATTGGTAATACGCAAAGATAGGTTTTCATACCAATCACTTCCGGAATAGGAACCTACAAACATTAGTTCAAACTTTAAGTTTTCTGTAGATTGTGTTAAAAGTGTTTCTTCAAATGGAACTTTCCCACCACCACTTTTTATATCAAGTACCTTATTAACAAGACTTCTTAATGTTTCATTGGTATCAGCTATAACTCCTTTAGTATTTAGGTTATCTATTAGTGCCATCCTACAAGATTGTGCTTCTTCTAAATATGGCATTATCTTTTTATATGTTATATCAGCTGTGGTAAATGTACCATCAAGTTCTTTACCATATATTGTTATATCTAACATTCTATTTAATGTTTCAATACGGTCCTGGATAGTACATAATATCTCCGGATATGTTTCAAACTTTGGATCGTTTTGAAATAACTCATAACCACCAATATCAATCATTACTTTTTTAAGATTTCTTTTAACATTATTAATTCTATCTAGCTTTTCATAAAGCTTTTCACTAGTAACATCAGTCATAAACATTACCTCCTAATTTAATATATAAAAAATAGACCATTAAAGTCTATCTTTATATTTATATTAAATTATAACTCACTTGGTGTTTTTACATTAGTTAAGTTAGACCACTTACTCACTATCCAATTTTTCATTGATGTATTTTTAACTATTATTAAACAATTATTAGGGACATCTTTAAACATATTAAGATAGTAGTTGGAGTTTGTAATATTTGTAAAATCACACTTTCTTATATCTAATCTTGTTAAACTTGTACAACCATTAAACATACCATTAACTCTAGCAGTATTTATTGGTTCAAAGTTACTCAAATCAATACTTGTTATGTTAGAACAGATAGCAAACAAATTTTGTATTTGAATACCAGATGAGCAGGTTCCCCAACTACTTAAGTCCATACTAAGTAAACCACTACATTGATAAAATAAATAGTCCATCCTTGTTACTTTTGATATATCAAAACCACTCAGATCTAAACTTGTTAAACCAGAACACTGACCAAACATATAAGACATATTGGTTAATTTACTTGTATTAAAATTACTAAAATCTAAACTTGTTAGACTAGGACATCTATTAAACATATTAGACATATCAGTTACATTACTTGTAGTAAAATTACTTATATCTAAAGTTGTTAAATCAGAACACCCACTAAACATATTAGACATATTAGTTACACTACTCGTATTAAAATTACTTATATCTAAACTTGTTAGTAGTGGACACTCACTAAACATATTAGACATATCAGTTACATTACTTGTAATAAAATTACTTACATCTAAGTTAGTTATATAACTACAAGAATTAAAAGCAGATCCCATACTAGTTACTAGAGAAGTATCTATTAGTTTAGCTATAGATAGGTCTGTTCCTGTGTAGTTAGCAAACATCTCATACATAGTAGTTGGTTTATAGCCACTTACACAACTACAAATATCTCTATATGTTGATTTTAATAGGTTGTTGTTTATTGTTGTTCCTAGTGTTCCAGTGATAGGTCCACTGTTAGTGTAAGCTATTTTACCATTAAATAAATCTACTGCTTCTGTGTCTATCCCAATATAAGCATACCCCCAAGTATTATTTTTATAGACAAATAAACCATCAAAAGTATTAGACATTATTTGCATAAAATAACCAACATTACTATCAAAGGGATCTCCCCAACTCTCTATACTTACTGTCTCTGGTAGTGTGACAACATCACCACTAACATAATCTTCCCAACTACTTGTATTATTACACTGTAGCCTAGTTCTAGTGTATGTGATACCATCAGAGCTATTGTATTCTATATTAAAATAAATATCTCCTCCCCAACCATTAGAGATACTAAAACTATATTCATCTAATGATATAGGTGTATTTACATTATTACCTACTAAATAAGCAGAATAATAATTACTATAAGCATTTGGTAAAGTTACTGTTGCTGGAAAGGTAATCACATTGGTTGATGTGTTTTCTTGCCAATTTCCTGTTGAACTGCTTGTTACTACACACATATCACCACTATTTAAACCAGTTAAAGCATTTCTTTGAGCTATAGTTTCTACACGATATATATTTGAAACTGGTACAACATTAGTGCTGATTTCAACATCACTAAGCCCATCATAACCACTATCTGGCACAACATTTGTGGTACCATTACTTACAATAGCAACACTCTTACTTTGAAGTGTAGCACCTCCACCACCAGATATATTTAAAATCTCTGGAACTAACTCAGTAAATGTTTCGTCCCCAGTTAGTCCTGTGATTCCTTTAGTTTCTAAATTATCAACCATATCACTTCTATCTGATTCTAATTGATCAAGATAATCTTGTGTTGTCATTAAGCACCACCCCCATTATTACTAGGTGTTGCTAATGTAGCTAAGGTTGTATTTATATTTCCGACAGTATTATTTAATTCAGCCATTATAGTTGTTTGAGTCCAATGAGCTGCTGTCCAGGCTTCTGCTGTACTTATTGTTGTACTACATTTATATAGACCATTATTATATATTACATAATCTCCTATACTATATGTAGCAGTGCTATCATAAGCAGGTGCTATTAAAGTGGAAGGTAAACCATTTATGTAATTAACATCATAAACATCTCCACTGGTACTTGATTGAGTTGTCTTTACTTTACTTGTATTTAACTTATCACTTAATTGATCATCTACATATTTTTTAGGTGAAAGTTGAGTATTACTTGTTGGTGCTGTATAAGAACTTACTTGTGGTAATGAAGCAAAAGTCTTAACACCAGTTATTGTCTGAGCATAATCTGTTATATAGTGCATAACTGGTATCCTTGTTTCCTTTGTAAATGCTACAGTACCATCACTCGTATAGTATTTTATTCTTCTGTTGTGTACTGTACCATCAGTTAGATCAACTATATCAGCACTACCTATTATACCAAAAGAACTACCACTTGGAATCTCACTAACAGGGTTAGTTATAGATATTGATCTTACTGCATAGTTGAAACTAGTACCACCAGTATCTACAGTTACATCAGCTTGAGTACCGTTTTTCTTATAATAAGTTATGTTGTTACTACTATTATTACAATATAAATTACTTAATAAATAAACACCTTTTTCCATAGCAGTAAAGTCTATTACTTTAAGAGTATCATTTGGATAACCTTGCCAAGTATAAACTAGATTTAGATTTCCATCTCCATCTTGTACCTGTAACTTTCCCCAACTATATGTTGGTGTTTCTTCACCATCAGTAGTACCTATATAGAAATATCCGTTGGTATAGTTAGCGTCAGTAGTACCTACATACTGTACTATTTTACCCACTGTTGTACTGTCAGCTGTAGGCATTGTTGAAAACTGTACTGCACTTGCACTTATCTGATCATCAACATACTTTTTATTAGCTGTTTGATAATCTGTTATTGGTGCTGAGCTTGGTGTTACTGGAAATTGCTCAAAGGTTTTATTACCATAAAAAGTTTGTGCTTTACTCGTTAATAAACTTCCATAATTATTAGATATTCTACCATTAGTAGCCCAAAGTTGTGTTGAGTTCCAGTTTAAGTCATAGTAAGTAATTCTCCCATCATCAGCATACGTTAGTATATAACCTAATTGATAAGTGGTATCTGTGTTTTCAAAGTCTCTAGTTAAAAGCATAGCAAAAGGACATCCATTACTATTATCATTATAATTCTTTCTTGTGCTACTCTCACTTGCTTTATAATATAAAGTTCCAATAGAAGATAAAATATAAAAGCCTTTTTTTAATGTTGTTAAAACTAAAGGCGTACTATAACCACCACTAACAAAGCCTATATCATTAGGTATATCTGTTTTTAAAGGGAATAAGTCTTTAAAAGCTGATACTAATGTATATAAACCATCATAATCTAAATACTTCTTTTCATTCATTATGTTTCCTCCTTTATTTAAAAAGGCTAGTAATAACTAGATTACCAGCCTAGTTTTGTGGTACAAATGGTTCTGCTTCAAATACTTCCTCAATTATATCTTGAATCTCACCATTAGTAATAGCTACTAAATCATCAAAGGTTACATAATTACTTAAATCAATTTGGTTAGTACTACCTAAAGTTTCATATTTATTTTCAGTAGCCAACCAGATCCATTCTTGGTAAACATTACCTTGTGGAGTCTGAGCATATTGAACTAAATATATAACACCATTCTCACCAGTTTGTGGTAATGATTGTACTATTTCAAATCTTATTTGAGTTACACCAGCTATAGCAGCTGTTATAGCTGCATTTACTTCTGATTGAGTATATGTTTGATTTTTACGATAAGTATCATTTGCTAAGCTAGTTAAGTCACTTGATGAAGCTAAGTCACCATCATCATAAGCATTAGCTACAGCATAAATAAAATCAAGGTCGTCATTAGTAAGACCATTATAGTGTTCCATAGTTGAAAGATCTAATGGTTCACCAACAACAATTTCATTTGTACCTAAGCTATCCCCAAATACAGAGAATAAAACACGATTACCACCAAAAGAGCAAGCAAAAGCACCAAACTTATTTATGTCCCCACCACTCATTTCATTTGTGATTAGTACAACACCATTTTCTGGTATTTTAGCAACTTCAGAACTAGATATTATTTGGTTAGAAGCTGAAATATTAACAATCTTAGTGTTATTAATTGTATCAATATTTCCTTGTAGTTGAGTATCTGCATTAGTTCTAGCAGTTGTTTCAGCAGTTAAATCTGTTCCATCAGCTTTTTCAGCTAATAAATCGTCTAAAACAGCTTTTAATTTTTGTGTGTAAAATAACACACCATTTTCGTCCATATATTGTTTTCTATTATCCATTTTAATAACCTCCTATTTGAAAACATCATCTATTATATCTGTAATATCACTATTAGTTACAGTATCCATTTCTTCTTGAATACCATATTGACTTAATGTTTTATTTTCTATAACCGTAGTATCATTTATTTTTGGTAAATTATCTAAATCGTTATAGCTCATAGTTAAGTCACGATAAACAACTATTACATTTACTGGAATCGTTGTTTGTTCACAACCTTCTTTAGTAAGTTTTATATATACTGTATATTGTTGTGTTGTACCTAGTAATTCTTGAATATCTTTAGCATATATACTAACATTACTACCAGCAAGAGTTACCTCTATACGTTCTTCATAATCATTAATTATTTCTATAGTAGTTTCACTATCAGTTCCAAGGTCAAATGTAGTAGTTGAATCTTGCATTAATATTTGTATAAAAGGTACTTTATAATCAATCTTTTTTCTTGGTATATCAGTTACATCAAAGGATACACCATCTAAATTATCATCCACATCTTTAAGTTCAGTAAGTGTAACTTCATAATTAATAAACTTATTAACGAAGCTATCAACTAATACTTTATCATCAGCATTTAAGTTTCTAATTAAAAGTCTCTTACTATCTTTGAATATTGCTTTCATTAATACCTCCTACTTTTTCTTATCATTTTCTGTTATTATATGTTCTTCAATAAAAGCACCAAGTCTATAAAGTTCCCTATCGTTATATGTCATTTGTTGTCCATTACACCAGTGTACAGCTAGGAACCCAACAGGTTCTTCTTTGCCATTCCTAATAACTAAGTTCTGATAAGATGTTATATTTATGTCTTTACTTAAACCATAAGTAGCTGGCATTTTATCTCTTATATGCTCAACATCTGTTTCTTTAATAAACTCTTCTTCTAATAATTTTGATATAAACTGTGGTACACACGATATTGGTATTGAGCTTAGTTTACTTTGCACTGACTCTATACCAGTTCTATAAACTTCATAGGTACAGGAGAACTTTAGGGCTGATCTACCATTAGCATAGTGTTCTCCATTGTGAAACTCATAAACAAGTACTCTATCGGCATTTAATATCTCCTTAACTTGCTCCATTCTTTTTATTATTTCCATATCGGTCTTAGATTGTTTAGGTATTTTTGAGCCAACATTAAGATTATTTTTTATATCATTAAAGTACTCATTTAGTTTCTTTCTAACAATAAAGTAGCTAATAACAACACCAGCAATAATATAACCAACATTAGTAGCTATAGTTAAGATAGTATTAAAATCTATCTCTGACTTCATATTAATCTCCTTCCTATTTATCTCTTCATTATAATATATAAATTAAAGGCAGTATTATTTACTGCCTTTATACTTTATGGTTGTATAGGTTCACCAATCTGGAATATCAGGCTGTTGTACCTAAGGCATATATGACTATCCCCACTACCAAAAATTAAATATACTATATTATCATCCATTTCACCTGGATCTGCACTAACAAACTCAATTCCTTTAACTGTATTAGAGTTTATTATCTTTTCAATATCTAAAATTACTTCTCCATCAAATGTTACTTTATTCATAATTCCTCCTATGTTATTTTAGTCCAAGTACTTCCACCGTCTGTGGTTTTATATAGGTTGCACTTTGTCCAAGTACTTCCACCGTCTGTGGTTTTCCAAGCAAAAGCATAGTTTCCAGTAGAATCACTCCAGTTACTTCCTCCATCAGTTGTTTTTTTAGCTCTACTATATCTATCAATTCTATCAACATAAGTTACTTCTCTATCTTTATTTAGATATTTTTTGTAATTACTACCTGTACCGTGATAGCACTGAAAAACACCATATACAGTAAATGAGGCATAACCTTCATCATCATAATAAATTGTTTTAGAACCTTCAGCTAATACACCTAACCACAATGTATATTTACCAACGAGGGAATCAGCCCAACCTTGATCACTTGGAACTAAGTAAGGTGTTGTTCTGTTTTGGTCTCTTCTGGCATACATTTTAATTGGTGATGTTCTTGAACCACTACCTAAAGGTGAGGCGTTAAATATTTCAACACCATCTAAAGTACAGTAATTTCTATCAGTACCAAATATTTGGTATTTTGTTGTTTGTGAACTAGAACCATATATTTTCCAATTTAGAGTTCCGGTACCAGCCTCAGCATTTATATTAGTAACTTCCCACTCAAACCACATACTTAAAGGAGTACCAGGTCTACCACCAGGCATACCCTCTGACTTTATAATGCCACTATTAGCCATAGACTACCTCCTACCAGATACCATATCCATAAGTTCCACCGATAGTTCCTGGACCACCTAATCTTAACCAATAAATACCTGAGTGTAACATTCCATTATTATAAACATAAACTTCATTATCAAAAACAGTTTGATTGCCTTTAAAGTTTGTATATGCGTTAAATGTAGCAGAACTACCAACAGTAAGTGTTCCTGATGTAGATAGGTTTCCATTACATTGAATATTATTTCTAGCTAATATTCTACCAGTAACATCAAGAGCGTCATTACTACTTCCATTATTAACAACCAGTTTACCATTAACAGAGTTAGTGCCACCATTAGCAGTTATATTTCCACTAACTAATAGTGTTCCACTAGCAGATAAGTTAGTAAATGCACCGGTACCACCAGTAACTGATGTATTAGCATATAAGGCATTTATATATCCAGCAGCCCATCTGTTATTTGATAAGCCTAAGTAATAACTTCCATTACTTGTTGGTTTTAAATCACCACTAATATCTATACCAGCTAAGTATGATGTAAGACTAGCACTAATATTTTTAACATATAAGTAACCTAATCTACGACTACTAGTACCAATATTTCTATTCTCACTATCAAATGTGGTATCTCCAGATATTTTTAGAGCATTAACATCTGTATTTGCTAAAGTCGTTTTACCAGAAACATCAAGGGTACTATTCATAGTAACAGCACCAGTTATAGTTCCACCTGTTTTCTTATAGTATGTATCTCCAACGGTATTTAGTATACGGTTAGTTAAAGATGTAACAGTTAAACCACTTTCAGCAAAACTATCATCAATAGCACCAGCAGTACCATCTGATTTTTTTAATTGGTCTAGTCTAACTTTATGTGGGTTATTAACATTACCCGTATGATTACTTAATAGTGTACTTAAGTTACTAACTGTTGATATAGCTTGATTAGCTTTAGTAACAGCTTCAGCAGCTTGTTGTCTTGTAAATGTATCACTATCTAAAACTTCTTGCTCATTATAATCTAGGTTTACTATACGGAAGTTATCCTCACTAATTGGATCACTTGTATTCTGCATTACTACACAAGCTATAGGTATTAGATATTCTATTCCATCTGGTAATGGATAACTCATAACACTATCAATAGCATATATAGCTGAGTCTCTAGTATCATAAGAAGCATTACCATACATAGCTACAATACATCTTTCATAAACATCATAATAAAACTTTTGAACAGAAAACTTACCTGTAGCTACACTAGACATTCTTCCGTTTGTGTAGTCCATTACTTTATTTAATATTAAATCATAACTTATACTACTATCCCAATCTGCTCTAGGAATACCTGAATTACTATCCCAATATACATATCTAATTGGAACAGCATTTCCCTCGTGGTCTACTGTAATGCAATCTGGACTAGCTTTATCATCAAAGTTTATAGCTGAGAATCTAATCTTAGCTTTTGATACCGTTAATCTTTTGGTGTTATTATTAACCACTTTTACTCTTAAACCATCTGTGACTTGATAGAATTGATTACCTTTAATGTAATCAGCACTACCAGCAAATGGTAACATCATATAAAATTGTTTACTATCACCATTAGTCCCAATTATAAATCTAGCAAATAAGATTTTAGTATCATCACTTTGGAACATATCATCCCATACTTCATAAGTACCATTCTGGTCTAATATAACGTATAGATAATGTACTTTATTATCTCTATAACTAGCTAGATTACAATTAATATCTAAAGTTATTAGCTCATTAGTAGCACGAGTATATAGAATAAAATTAGCTATTCTAAAGTTATCAATATATTCTCTTGATATAGTAATGTTAGTATTTCTGTAAGCGTATTGTCCATTTACTGTACCATATCTATAATCATCCTTAAAGAAAACTTGACCATTAGAAAGCATAGAGCTATATAAAAAATCAACATCATTAAGGTTATCTACGGTTTGTATATATGAGTCATAGACTTCTCTATACTCGGAATCTTCTCTTATTTGGGTATATGATTTCATTTTTACCTCCTTTATTAGAACTCAAGTAGAATTACAATATCTTCTGTTTGGTCATTTGACCTTGTTATAACTCCTCTAGTTGAGATTAGTTCAAGAGTTCCTTGACTAGGTATCTCATAATCAAATTGGTTTGGAGTCAAGAAATATTTATCTGATACATTACCTGGATCAACTTCAGTATACATACCAATTACATTAAATGCTATATTAGCTAGTTCTTGATATTCATCTCTATCTAATACAAAACGCATTACTATTCTAGTATATCCTTCATCTAAAGCTTGTTGATAGTCAGATATAGTATCATAATAAACATCTTTATAGTAAATAGCATTTTCTTTTTGCTCTTCAGTTGGGTTTGGTATTACCTTAGCAAAAAGTATTTCTTTATATGTTTGATATCCATATACAGTTGTATTGTATGTATCTAGTGTATCAGTCTCTAAAGGGATAACTGGATCAGTTACCCAATTAGGAGAGTATCCTATAGCTACATAAATATCTCTATGTTGTGGAATTACATTATTGTAAAACTCCATCATTCTTTTTTGTTTTGATTTAAGTGTTAATACTGTTGGCATTAGTTATTACCTCCTTTACTTAAAACTATAGGTGTAAATAAATTATCTTTAGTTAGCGTTACGGTTTCAGTGTTAGTTATTGTAGTTCCGTTATCATCATAAGAGTAAGTTATTTCATACTCACCTAACATAACACCTTTAACATAGTCTGGATCTGGGCTTACTGTTTGGTCTGTAAATAATTTATATACATAACCTGTTTTTGGTACTTCAGTTAATGAGTTTGGCAACTCAGTAATAACCCTACCTGAATCATCTGTCATCTCAAATGAATCAACAGTTATTCCATTTTCAGCCCATATAACTAAAGTATCAATTAAATTATAGTCAGGTGTTGATAGGGCTGTAAGTAGGTTAATTGGATCATTACCTTCAATATTAAGTGCTACATAATTACCATTACCAATTACATAATTCATACCAGCGTTATCATCAATAAAGAAATTAAAAACATATCTTCCTTCTGGTATATCAGTTATGATTGCTTCTCCAGATGAATCAAATGTTTCGGTAAATGTATTACCATTATATTTACCACCACTAACATTCTCTAAATAAATATCACCAACTCCAGTTGGATAACCAGCCATTGTGTTGCACTCAAGAACTAAACTACTTATTATGCTTGATCTCCAATCATTATATAAAACGAAAGCTAACATACCAGTTTTATCACCGGCTTGTTCATATTCAAAGTCAGTTCCAACAAACAACTTACTAACCTCAGCAACACCAGTAATATAAGGACTTAAATCTGGTTGGTTGTTTTGTATCTCAGTATCAACATAAGTTTTCTGTGCTGTTGATAAAGGTTTATCCATATCTGCTGTATTATCAACATTACCTAAACCTACTTGAGCTTTTGTTACTCCGTGTGGGTTATTTGTATCAGCTAGGTGGGTGTCAATTTTACCATCAATACGAGTATCCTCATCTCCTAAATCAGATATATCATCTTTAATATCCGTTATATCTGCTTCAACACTATCAACTCTAGCGTCAACAGCGTCTACTTTATCATCAACAACACCTATAGAGTTACCAACACTAGTAAAGCTACTATCAATAGCGTTAAATCTATCAGTATAGCTTGATTCATCAGCAGCTAATTGGTCACTTAGAGCTGAAACTGTATCACTTAAAGTATCAACATCAGTATCTAAACTTGAAACCTGATTACTTAGGGAAGTAACATCAGTACTTAAGTCATCTAAATCTCCAGTTAAACCATTAAATAATGCCATTAAATCTAATTGTAAGTTTATATCTCCTGTTAAGTTTCCCCAACTAATTGATGTAGTAGTTGACATCTCATCCCAAGTAATACCATCAGTAGTCCATTGAAACTTATTATCTGATACTCTAATACCTTTAATATCTTGTGATGTTACTTTAGTATTATTAGCGTCTTTTAAATCAGCAATATCATTAGTGTTAGTATTGACTACTACCTCAGTATCCTCATAGTTGCTCTTTAGGGTTGTAAAATCTTGATTTAATGTTGATAGGATATTATTCATTTCAGAAACTGTTTCAGCAGCAGCTTTACTATTTAAAGCATTAGCTAAATCAGTTTGGTCTGTTAAATCTCCCATAATATTTCCCCAAGCAGTATTATCTACTGGGATCCAAGTACGATTATCTTCCTCACCATCTTCTGGTTCATCTTCTAATGTATATGAGACAACACCATCAATTACTTTAAACTCTTTAATATCAGTTGATTTAACTTTATAAATTAGAGCAGCTAAGATACTTAAGAAAGTTTGATTAGTTGTTCTAAAGTTATCATTAAAAGCAATTATAAAGTCTCTACCAACCATACCATTGTATATCTCTGTAAAGTTCATTATTTAACCTCCTATTTATATAAAACTAGATTATCTAAGATTACTCCAGTTTCAGTTATATGTCCTCTTATATTTTCAAGTCCTGGTAGTTGAAACATCCATAACTCTCTAAATGGAACAGTATGCTTAACTGTAATCTCAGTACTAGCGTGTACGTTATATTCGTCTCTATATTTATATATAAACTTATCACTAGATTGCTCAGGTTTATCAAAGTCTTGGACTATATCCCAACCCTTCATTCCTGGCTGTACCCAAATCTTTATTTTTGATGTCATTACAGCTGGAGCTGGGTAATAACCTAATGTATGTCCATATATATCTTTATTAGTTGTGCCAATATCAATTCGGTAAGCAAATAGAAGTCTTGTACCCATTAGCTTAACATCATTAGCATTTTCTCTTAGTATATTTGAAAGCTCTGGAACCTCTAGCCTTATATCACCTGGAAGTAACCCATATTTATTATTAGGTTGATATTCCATTACTCTTACACCAATATTATTAGACGCTTGATATAATGTATCTGTTGTTTGACCATATATTCTTATTAAGTTTTTTAAACCAAACTTAGTACCACGCATACGTCTTAGGTACATATAAAACTTAATTGATTCACGTTGCTCATCAGCTGTTAAGGCTTCTACCCAAGTATAACCAATTAATTTACATAAGTGTCTTAAATGTTCCTCATCAACATAATCAATATTAATAGCGTCATCAATATTTTTAGATAGTGTATATAAGTCTCCATATACCTCAGCTATTAATTTTAAAAATACATCAACATCATCTGTAACTATTTCCTCAGTTAATGCTTCTCTAACCATATTATACATATAAGTACGATATGCTTTAGTATAGTAAATATTAACTACATTAGCAGTCTCATCTACTGATAGGGTTAAAGGGAATGTATCTGAAGCCCTAAAATATAAATCATAAGCAACATCATCTACATTCTCAATAACACTTCCAACCTCACCAACGAAAGTATCACTATCTTTTAATACGAATTGGTATGGGTTATCTGGGTTAATATCATCATACCAATAATTAATTACATACTTTGTATTCATAATATCTACTCTCCTTCATAAGGTAAGACATTAACAGTTATATTATCAGCAAGAAGTTCTACAAATTGAGTATTGTTTGGCTTAATAGCTCCTGCACTAGCATATTCAACTGATAGTATCTCTAAGTAGTTTATATAATCAAACTTATCAAGTATCTCTTTAAATATATGTGATGTGTAAACAGCTTCACCAATTTTACGATTAGTTCTTGAATAAGTTTCTTGTAGGAATAAAGCAACAGCGTTACTTGTTGAGTTATATCTTAAGTCCTCATCATTCATATAAACATTCATAACTATATGAGGTCTAATATAATTAACATCATAGTAGAATGTTTGAATACCAGCTGGCTTCTTTTGCTTAACATCATCCATATACTTTTGTACTAGATTTTTATATACAGTTCTAGTTGGATCTTCCTCATTCTTAACTAAGAAAACTGAGAAGGTTGCTATACCATTACCGGAATTATTTTCAAAGTGAAAGCTAAGTATGTCATTTTCAATTAAATCATCTTTACTAATTCTATATATAGTATCAATACCACCTGTATACACCTGTGTAGGTAAATCACTATAATTAACAAGTAATGTATCTGAGCTATCACCTACTATATTTATTTTAATTAGTATCTCTAATATGCCATCAATACTTAATGGGTATCCTGATAACTGAGATGTTTCTCCTGCTGTACTATATGTTTGATTAGCTTCATTGAATATTATATTTGTTGAGTTATCATAGTAGAAATTACTATTATTTATATACTCACCTTTAGTTTCATCAATCTCATCATCATCTTTTATTATAGTATCACTATCATTAAGAAGCATATATAAGTTTACTTTATATGCGTCATTAACATCACCTTCATCACTTGGCTGAACTAAACCTGATTCAGGGAAGTTGTAATCAAGTGCCATAACATCTGAAATACCATCATACTCTCTAGCTAGTATTCTAAAATCATTTAATGTAACTAATGTATCCATAGTTTTAGCATAGCTTGGGGCATTACGTCTTATTTCCTCAACAGTCTCTGGATCATATCCACCTTCACTACTATAGTTATTAGTATATATTAAGGAAACTCCTTCAGAAAGTCTTAGCTCACCATTAAGTATTCCAGCACCAATACTACCAGTAGAACCATCAGTTAATAGATATTGTACTGATATATCAGTATTTGGAGCTAGGATAGTTTCATAGTAAGTTGGGAATTGAATATACAAAGTATTATCTAAATCAATGTGTATTGAGTAACATAACTCACCTTCACCATATAGAGCATTTTCAATATGCTTTAAAGTAATTCCAGCTTGTCTTACTAACATAGTATTAGTACCGATATTGTAATCTGATAGATAATATCTACCTCTATTATCAATTTCACCAACAGATAAAGTAATCTCTCTTGGTGTTCCTTGATAAGCTTTAAATCTATTTAAACCAGACATAATAGGTATATCTTCAATATTATAGTAATAAACATTCCCACTAGTATTAGAGAAAGCTGTGAAAGCTGGTATACTTGCATTAAATATCATTCCAGTTGTTGAAGCAACTACTTCAACTTCAGCACTTTGATAGTGTCTTGGTTCGTATCCAACTAGCTTACATAAAGCTATAGCATTAACTCTTTCTTTTACTGTATCAAGATAAAGCTCTGAAATACCCTTTTCAACTTGGAAGTTTGTTGTATCTGCGTTCATAGCCATTAATTTTAATAAAACAGTACCTAAATCTCCATCAGAGAAATCGGTCCAAGCCCCATTAGAAAAGTATGAAGCTTGTTGTTTAAGGTATTCTAATATAGAATAGTAGTCCATTCTATCATACGAAAAGTTTGTATTCATTTTTACCTCCTAATATAATATATACTTTAATAGCTTATTTGATTAAATAAAGCTAGTCTTAATTCTTCTTCAGCTTCCTGTGAGTCTGAGTATGAGTAATTTATTACTACTTGTAGTGTGTTCTCCCCACTATAGATATCTATATTTTTTATTCTTAGTTGAGGATAATATTTACCAACTAAGTTTACTATCTCGGTTCTAATCTCAGTAGCTAAAGCGTTTGTTATTGGTTCAAACATATACTTATGTAATTCAGAGCCGAACTCTGGATCAGGGTAGAACTTGCCTCTTTCCTGAGTTAATAATAAAGTTAAATCTTCTTTTAATTTTTCATTACCAAGACTAGTACTAGTACCACCCTGATTAGTAAATGTGTTTTCATCATAAGTGATTCCATTCATTAAATCAACATTCATATTAGCCTCCTATCGTAGTAATATACCATTAACACCAAAGATTGAGTCTTTGGCTGGTATTCTTAAAAGCATACCCCTCCTTACATCTTCTTTTTCTCTTAAATCATTAGCACCTAAGATTACCCAATAAAACCTTGCGTCACCATAGAAAGATAAAGCAATTAAATCAGGTCTTCTATCTTCATCTACAGTAACTCGGTGTATTATATCTCTCGGACTAGATTTAGCTGTAAGGTCAGATTGTTTTAAGTTTCTTATCGTTATCTTTTCATCATCTAAACGAAGTTTAGCTTTTGCGTCATACCTACCCTTAATCATTATCTTATTAGGGTTTGGGTTTGAAACCTCTGTAACTTCATCTGAAAAGTCCATTTTAGTAAATCTTCCCATAATTTATTCCTCCCAATTATTTTCATTTGGTTCATAATTAACTATCTTATTTATAATTCTTATGTCTTGTGTGTTAGCGTTATAACTAAACACTTTCCAATATCTATAGCTACTATTATGTCTATTTAAACTATCTGGTGTTATTGTAAATAATAACCTACCTTCAGAATATAATGTTATAACTGCGTCCTCAGGTATTCCATCTGTTCCACTAAAATCAAAAATATAATAGTAATACATAAAGTTATCGTCCCTAACATAAATTGATGTTGTCTCTGGACCATAGGATGAAGTATCATCAACATCTAAATCAATATGTACTACATTATCTACTATGTATTGTTTATTATTATAAAATATATGACTAATTTCATTACCATTATTGTATGCTTTTAAGTGACTATCTAAATCATTCGGAACACTACCCCAAGTTAGAACAGCTTTAAGTCCATCTGCTTTAAGTTTTGGAGTTAGATATACATCTAAAGGTTCACCCTGCCAGTTTCCAGGGACTGCTGTTATATTTATAAATGTCTCTTCATAATAATCACCCCAGAACCTAAGAGTGAAGTAACACGAACCATTATTATCTATATTAAGGTAATGTTCACCAGTAGGGTTACTAATTTCCCAACTATTACGCCAAGTATCAAAGTTCGGGTTTATATGGTCTTGATAGCCATAATTAAGATAACTCTTACAATATATTTTACCTTGAACATAACCACCTGTAGTAATATCTTTTAAATAAACTATAATCTCTGATGATGTATTAGATAAATCATATTCATTACTTAATAACTTAACATCACCAAGCTCTTGTATATTAGAGTTATATGTTTTATAAAAATAGCTTAAGGTATAAAAACCATCCTTAGAGTAATCATTATAATAATAGGAATCAAAATCTTTATAGTATTGGTAATTTCCATTTACTATAGAGCTTTGATCATTCAACACATAATAGTTTTCCTCTTGATGACCTGTAAATATATTAATTAATGAGTAATTTATTAAAGACTCATCTCTATTAACATCAATGGTATATCCTTTACCTTTAACCAATACATCACCAGATATTCTTTGTAAGCTAATATAAGTTTGTATATTATTTCCAAAGTCTTCTTGTTTTACTATTATAGTATCCTCGTATGAAGAATATCCTTCAGCATAAGCAGATACACTCCAAGTGCCAATTTCTTTTAGTTTATATGTACCAATACCAACATATTCAATACCCGAAGGGCTTGTAAGCGTAAAGCTAAGCCCTTCAGTAACATTACATTCAAATATTATAGTAACGCAATCAGCTGGTATTATATCTGGCTTATAGCCAAGTATTATATCTAATAATTCGTGATTCTTTTCTATTGTTACCATACTAATCAAGCTCCTTTATAACATAAACCGTTCCAGTAATCTCTAAGTCTAGTGGTTCACCATCAACCCAGTAAGCACTTTCACCGGTAATTGGTGAGCTGTGCATTGAACAGTTTTCATAAGGGAAAACTAAATCTTTCCAATATACTTGTCTTCCAAAAGCACTAACCCAGTTATTAGCCATATAGTCATTTAATGTAGATGTAAATAATGTTACATCTCCTCGTTTACCAACTATAGTAAAGTCAATAATCGTATTTGGTGTTTTATTATATAACCTTAAACCAGTAAATCTATACCTACTATAAACTCTCATTGATGTAATTACAACATCTGCTCCATTTCCTATATCAATTCTTACATCTGAGTCAGCTGTTGTAGTAATGGTACTACTAACACTATATTGTCTTACAGGAGTTACATCATACCACATAACATAGAAGTTTCTTGGGTTAGTTGGTTTAACACCAATAAAATCAGCACCATATTTTTCACCAACATAATTTGTGTAGCTAGATAAACCTTGAGTATCTGGTTTAAAACTAATTAGGTTCTGTAAAGTATCACCAAAGAATACTTTAAGAGCTGTTGAGAAATAACTTAAGTTATCTGGGAAAGTTGGACACAACATTGGAGGAAAGCTACTTCCTGATACTGGATCTAGCATATTAAAGCTACAAGTTCCGTTATTAAACTCTTCATCCATAAAAGGTGTCATTGACTGTATTAATTCCACTTTTTGTTCAACTGGATATTTAGGTAAATCTTGGTAGTATGCTGTAACACTACCTAAACTAGACGTACTTCCATAAATAGTTGTTGGAGCAAGTATTGGAGCTATACCACTAATCTCTAAGTCTTGAGCATTAGGACAAACAACCTTATATCTATAATTACCAGTTGGAATTGCTACATTTCTATAACCAATACCATTATTAGATACTTGGAATGGTGCTGGTTGACTTCCTTCATTTATCATTACCTCAAACTCATCATCATAACTTTGTCCACCAACTAAATCTACTCTAACGTGTGCTACTTCCATTGGTTCAGTAAATGTTTTTGTATAGCTATCTATTTCTCCTACAACTGTTGGAACAGTAATGTAAGGGAATACGGTCCAAGACTGCTCTGTAAATGCGTCAATTCTTATTCGTCTACCTGAGTTTCTTTTTGTAGCTCTTACGCTAAATGTATATGTTCCAGCAGGTATTGTAAATCTTGGCATATCAGCAATATATACATCAATACCATAACTAGTATTATACCAACCAGTTACATTAACTATACCATTTCTATCCCAAAGCGCACCTAAGTAACTAGTGTGTTTTTTATAATACTTACATACTGGAAGTATATTTACCTTTGACACATTAATTGGTATCTTTGGATAAAAATTAGTAACAGATTGTCGTGTCATAGAGTACTCACTTTGGAATGTAAATTGAGGTGTATCAAAGTAAATCTTATCTGATGTTACACCTTCAATAAATACCTCACCAGTATCTATATTTGCTAACTGTAGTTGAGCACTACGTTGATATAGCCTTGATATCTCTAAACTACTATATCCTTTTAGGGTAAATATTCCACCAACACTATCTATACAAGTACCTAGATAACCATTTTTAAAATCACCTGAGGTAAGGTCTGTATTCTCCCAGGATACTAAATTATTATAGCTTACTTGGAAACTATAATTTCCAGTTCCGTGTCTATCTATAAAGCTTACCATATAGTAGTCCCAATTAGAGTTTTCATCTAAGAGAACATTTATACTTGTTGTAGCATTTGGTACTAACCTTACTATTTGGTCAAACGTACTACTATTAAAATCACTTAAATCAGTAAAGCCACTAAAGTTCAAACCAAAGGCAACACTATCATTAGAATCATTTGCAAATGTAATAGTTCTTGTTTCAGTTGGGTGTGGTTCTGGTCCTTCGTGTGTCTCATAAGTATAGAAGAAGGTTAATTGTCTTTCTATATCTTCTGATGTTAGGACACCTCTAGGTTTAAAGAATCTTGTTGTTGGTTGTGGTGCTGCGTCTGTAGTTAATGGACTTGACCAATTACCTGCATACATACATTTAAAGGTCTCATCAAGTTCACCACTAGAACCTAATAAACCAGCATATATGGTTATACCACGAGCATTTTCTGAAGAACTTGATAGTGGTCTGATACCAAAAGATATACCATTACCAAGTCTACTAGAATCATAATATCCAGTTTGTATTACAACTGGTGGTTGACCACTATATTGATATGTACCTGGGATAAATATCTGTTTTTCACCTAGATACTCTAATACATTATTATCTCTATCTGTTGGCATAAAACAGGTACAACCTTTAGATACATAGATATTCCAGTTATTTTTAATATAGTTACCATCAGAGGAATCGTTTGGTCCAAATACATATATAAATAATTGATTATCAACAGTGCCATCACCAGATAGTAACCTACAATTATAAATACCATTTTTAATTGGTACCCTTATACTAAATGGTGTTTCATCTTCTAGGGTTGTTCCATAACCCATATTAGCTTCTGTCATTGGATAAAAACCAGTAAAATCTATAAAATCTTCCCTATCTGGTTCCCAAATTATATCATCATAATTCCAATAGAATGTAAACTCAGAACCAAAACTAAAGAACATTGAGCTACCAAAAGTTGATGGTCTTTTAATATTATAGTATGTGAAATTATCATTCATATTAACTAACGCCATTTTTCCAGATTCAAGTAGTGAATTAATTTTTTGTGATGTATCACCTTCATTAACACTTGGATCATATACAACAACCCTAGCATTAGAGTAATAACATCCACCCTCTAATATTTCACTAGCATATAGTATCTTATCTGTTGAGTCACTATCAAAGCTTACAAAGTAATTATATTTAGCAAATAAATCATAGCTAACTATTGATATAGAGAAAACCCTATTAGTGTCATAATGTGTTGATAGTGAAAAAGTTTCACTTGGATAAAACGCCCCAGTTTGATTAAACTCAGTAAGACTTTGGTAATTATCACCTACATCTAATATAACTCCAACTAATATTGGTAAATCAGTATCATTGTGAATTATCAAATTACCATAAGTAACAGGTATTGGTTCAAGAGATACTACAGTCTCTTTAGTTTCAGCGTCTTTATCAAATGTTACAGTTGTTGATAAGCTTTGGTATCCATCACAAGTAAAAGTTACATCACAATAAAAACCATTTGGTTTAGTTATTGATACTGGGGTAGGATACTCATAAACATTACCATCACTGAATATAGAAACCCAACCTTCTTCTCCACTACTTAAGCCTAAGATACTAAAATACCAAGTTACATCTT
>JAEEGL016580774.1_pt1 | contig 23881 bp, 32 predicted proteins | sample 9134231 | NCBI WGS metagenome assembly JAEEGL01 (sample SAMN16246548, study PRJNA631951) | gut metagenome | biome: gut microbiome; feature: rumen; material: fiber-attached | host: Bos | place: Iran: Karaj | collected 2018-10 | reverse complement strand
TACCTTTGGTATCAAGTTGGATGGCGTTAGCCTCGTGTAATCTAAACCTTTAATTAGGAATTGAAAGAGTGCTAGAATTCCAGCACTCTTTTTTTATGCCTCGTACAAACAAACAAATATATTTTATTATTTTATATTATACTATATATTACAACTGCAATAAGTATAAATAAAATAAAAATGACAAAAGAAGAATTGTTAGATTTTTTAGTCAAAAACACTATTTATCTAAGAGAATCTTATTTCAAAAAGAAGTTTATTGATGACTACAATGAAATATGCACGTGGGAATTTCCTGACAACTATTCATTTTCACGAAAATTGTATCATTATTTGAAAAACGATGTTTCATTAAGTTTGTCAAAATGCCCTATTTGTGGTGGTGAGAGAGCATTTAAATCTGTTGGAAGAGGATATTTTGAATATTGTTCTAAAAAATGCATATATACTAAAGAAAGAAGCGAAAAATGCAAAAAGACAAAGCTTGAAAGATATGGTGATGCAAATTATAACAATATGAAAAAGAACCAACAAACTTGTGTTGAAAGATATGGTGTTGCGCATGTGTCACAATGTGATGAGATAAAAAATAAAATCATAAACAGTAGAACAAGCCACAGTGTTGAAGAGAAAGAGAACACAAAAAAGAAGACACAGTGCACATGGAAAGAAAAGTCAGAAAAAGAGAAAAAAGAGCATATCAACAAAATAAAGCAGACAAAAAAGAAAAGATATAACGACTCAAACTACAACAATAGGGACAAAGCAAAAAGCACGTGTTATGAAAAATATGGCAAATCTAGCTATGTGAACCCAGACAAAATGAAGCAGACAAAATATGACAAATATGGTGACTGCAGATATGTCAATCCACAAAAAGCAAAAGAGACAAAGAAAACAAGATATGGAGATGAGAATTATGTGAATGTCAAAAAGATGAAAGAGACAAAATGCAAAAAATATAATGACCCAAACTACAACAATAGGAAAAAGTTCATGGACACTTTGCATTCTGATGAATATGTGAAAAAACAGACAGACAAGTATAGAAACATTTTGAATGAATACAAATCTAGGAACATAAAACTTTGTGGAGGGGTCTCTAAATTAGAGATAGACACATACGATTTTCTTGTAAGTTTGTTTGGGTTTGATGATGTTCTTGCTCAATATTCTTCAAATGAATATCCATTCAGATGTGATTTTTATGTGAAGTCTATTGACACATATATTGAATTACAAGGGTATTGGACACATGGCGGCCATGCATTTGACGAAGACAACAAAAAAGACATTGAGAAATTAAATTATTGGGAAAAACAATCTGCTAAACATAAGATGTACGACACCGCAATAAAAGTTTGGACAATCAATGATGTGCATAAAAGAGAAATTGCAAAGAAAAACAAATTGAACTATATAGAGATATTTGAGACCAATATAGAAAAAGTAAAACAACATATTTTGAAAATACAATAGTATGACAAAAGAAGAATTATATGTTTTGCTGACCACTAAAAAAGTAGATGGTGGCATTTCTGGAATACATGAATCAGGTTTTGCAAAAAAGTTTCCTGAAATATATAAAGAATTAGAAAAATTTCCAAAAGATTTTACATTTAGGCAAAAACTTTATCATTATGTAAAAGATGATTTTGAATTGAATCTTGGAAAGTGCAAACATTGTGGAAAAAGAACAGCGTTTGTTGATTTGTATATTGGTTATCTTGCATATTGTTGTAGAACATGCGCACAAAGAGATTTTGTTGAGTTAGACAAACAAGGCATAATAAAAAGAGTTGTTGGTTTTGCACAGAACCCAAACCATGAGAAAGCGAAAAAGACCTGTTTGGAGAGGTATGGGGTTGAGAACCCACAGCAGGTGAAGTCTATAAATGAAAAGTCATTGAATACAAAGCATGAAAGGTATGGAGACAATTTTGAAGAGATAACTAAAAAGACAAAAAAGACCAAGAAAGAGAAATATGGTGATGAGAACTACAATAACCAAGAGAAAGCAAAGAAGACTTGTTTAGACAAATATGGTGCAGAGAATGTCTATGCAAGTGAATATGGGAAGCAAAAGATAAAAAAGACCAACAATGAAAGATATGGGGTTGACCATGCAATGAAAAACAAGCAAATTTCAAAAAAGATGGTTGAAACAAAAAACAAATACAGTGAAGAAAGAAAGCAAAAAGTGAAACAAAAATACAAGCTTACTTGGTCAATGAAGACCCCTGAAGAAATAAACTTATTTGTAGAAAAGATAAAAAACACAAAAAATGAATTGTATGGAGATGAAAATTTCAACAATAGGGAAAAATTCAAAAACACATGCATATCTTTGCATGGTGGAGTAGGATATGCAAGCAAAGAAATAAATGAAAAAGCAAGACACACTATGATAAATGAATATGGTGTTGAACACAATTCATATGTGCCATCAGTTATAGAAAGCAGAAAAATATCTTATGAAAAAACAAGAAACACCCAAGAACACTTGTCAAAAATAAAACAAGCATATGAAAGACTATATAATAAGTATATTGAGACAGGACTTACTCCAAAAGGTGGACTTTCTAAAATAGAACTCGATTTCAACACATATCTGATAGATGCATTTGGAAAAGAAAACGTTATTCAGCAATACTATTCAAAAGAATATCCATTTTATTGTGACTTTTATTTAAAGACTTTTGACTTATATATTGAATTGAATGCACACTGGACACATGGCAATCATGCGTTTGACAACACTAGCAAAGAAGACCTTGACAAAGTAAATTGCTGGAAAAGCAAAAACAAAAAATATTATGACAATGCTATAAAAACATGGACAATCAATGATGTTCAAAAAAGAAATACTGCAAAAGAAAATCATTTAAATTATCTTGAATTATTTAGTAATAATTTAGAAGATTTGATTGTTGCATTGGCACAATATATCCAGAATTTCATTTGAAGCTTGCATTGAAATAGTGTTTCATATCTTTTGCAATATTGTACTTATTCGTTTGCCCCTGGTTGCCAAGCTTTTGAATATTCTACATCTTTGAATATTTCAGCAATCCCTGAATTTTGTTTCAGTCTAAGGACTTCATCTGGGTCCATGCCAAGGTTTTTCCCAATCTCTTGTGGAGTGCATCCAAGCATGATTAGTTCTTTCACAATGTTTGACATTCTATCTATTTGGTGAGTCCCTTTTGCTCTGTTGAACCTTATTGTTGCATTCATGAGTTCATCAACAGGCTCATCTAGGACTACGCATGGGACAACATCCATTTTGAATTCTTTTGCGAGTAGATGTCTGTGGAATCCATCTACAATCATGTAAGATGTGTCTGATTCTTTGATGACAATCAATGGGAAGCAGAATCCACTTTTGTGTATTGAAACTCTAAGCAAATCCATTTCTGGTTTTGCCACTTTGTTAGGGTTCCATGGGTTTGGTTTAAGATATTCTGTCTTTATCAATATGGGGAACCGTATCATGATTCCACATTCAAGCATTGTTCTGTCAGTGTTTGTTGGAGAATATGGATTCTCATTTCCATTGTTTGGATTCACTATCTTGTTGTTCTCTATGCTGAATAGTTCTTTCATTTGTCAAATGTTTTTCTGTATTTTTTGTAGTGACCACGCATACCATAGAATTCCATCCCACAGTCTTCATATCTTTTTATCTGTATTGCATTGTCACTTATGACTCTTATTTCTCTTTTCAAAGACATTGCATATTCCCATCTCGAATCCCAAAGGATTTTAGAATAGCCACGTTTTCTATATTCTGGGAATATGTAAAAATTGTCAAAATAATTATGTGTTTTTTCATTGATTATTGAGCAGAAGCCTATTATGCCAGGATCACCAATCAGAATGAACCATATGCTTCCTGGTTTTGAATAGAATTGCCAGCCACCCATTTCATGAGCCCAGTCTCTGAATGCAAAGTATTTGCCCATGAGTTCCCAAAAATTAGCTTCATGGTCCTTGTATGTCATCAACACGACATCACCATCTTCTCTTTCATACACTTTACTTTCCATAGTTTATCTCTTCTTCTGAATGTTCTTGCATTTCTGCTATTCTGTCATACATTTTCTTGCTGTAAGTGAACCCATATTTTTCAAACACAAAGTCTCGCTTTATGACTGCACCACAAAGTGTCTCATAAGATATGAACATCTTTATTGGCAATCCAGTCTCTTTTGCTTTTTCTCTTGCTGCTTTTCGTGAGTCTTGTATATAGATGTCTGGAGATATCCCAAGTTTGTCTTCATACATTGTCTTGTGATATCTGAATGTTATTTCAAATTTTTCTTCAAAATTCTTTTTAGCCATTGGAGGGAGCTCTGCAAGCAATATAGGGAGGTATTCTTTCCATGTGATGTTTTCTGGTTTCTTGACTTTCCCTTTGTTCAAATTTGTGTGGTTGTATAATTTTCCATAGTTTGCTCCGGCAACTCGCATCACCATTTTGTCCCATGTTTCTGGTTCAATGACTTGCCATGCATACAAAGTTTTAGATTGTTCATTGCCAAATGCAGAGCATGTCCTCATTTGAGTGAACCCCGTTCCCATCCTGTACATAGAGTCATACACATGGTTATAGTCATATCCGGTTGTTGCATAGTAATGCCACACATCTGAATATTCCCAATCATAGATTGGAAGGCATGTCCATGTTCTAGGGTATTTGTTTTTTGTGAGATATGTGTAGTCATTGTCCTTTACGCGGTTCTTTCTTGTGGCAACAGCCATGTAACGGCCATATGCTTCTTGAGTCCGCATCCCAATAAAATTGCAAATGTTGCTGTGGTTTTCTCTGTCAATGAACCATTCTCCTATGCCAAAGATTGACCATTCAGTTATGTCTTCTAGATGAATGTATTTCTTCAACCCTTCTGGCATGTTCTCATTGTTTATCACATAGTCTTCGTCAGGCATGTCATGCACCCAAAGGTCTTTCTTTGTATGGTCCCAAATTTTGAAGTACCGTTCAAACACGCTGCTTGAATTGTCATCTAACTCTTCAATGCATAGCCAATATGGGTCAACCTCTTTTCTTGACATGATTGACTTCACATATCTGACTGTCTCGTGAAATATCACTTCTAAGTCAGAGAACACCACTTTCACCGGGAGTCTGCCCATCTCTCTTGCAACATCTATCACAAGATTGACTAGTACACCAGAATCTTTTCCACCACTGAATGACACATAGAAATCATCGAATTTCTCAATTGACTCTCTTATGCGTCTTTTTGCTGCATCTAATACATTCTCATCAGTGTATTTCTTCATATAAAAATATGCTTCTGATTATAAATAAATATAATAAATGTCTTCACAAAATTTATAGCAACAAATGAAAAAAATTAGTGAGATTTTAGATAATATCAAAGATAAAGAGAAAGACATTCAAATGTCATATCCTCCATTGTCTGAACTCAAAGATGGAGAATATGAAGCTTTACTGTATTGCAACACATTTGAGTTAAAAGATGGAAGGAAGTTCAAATCTGATTGCACAGTGAAGCAAAGCAGAAATCTGGCACGGTTTGAGAAATATCTAATTGAAAACGGAAAAATCATAAAACATGGCTGAAGTACAACAAAAAGAAAAACTGACTGTATGGTCAACAAAAGCTGTCAATGACTATATAGATGACTTAGACAATGGGATAGAGAGAAAAGACAGCCCTTTTTATTTTGGAGACCAGCAACTCAGAAAACCACATTTGAATTTTGAATATACTCAAGAAGAGATTGAGACGATGGTCCGTTGCAAGAACAATGTGAACTTCTTTGCAAACAATTTTGCATACACAATGAACCCTTCTACAGGAGCACTCAATCTCATTACATTGAGAGACTATCAAGAAGACTTGTTGAACACTATAAATGACAATCGGTACATTGTGATAGTCGCGGCCCGTCAAAGTGGAAAATGTATTTCTTATGACACAAAAATAGAAACTGAAGATGGAGAAATGAAAATTGGTGATTTAGTTTCTAAAAAAGAAAAAAAGACATTGTTATCAAGAGTGCACAAATTCTTGTTGAAAATCTATTCTAAACTTTGATTTTATGATTTTGATTTGCAAACATTGTGGAAAAGAATTTGAAGCTAGGAATGGCAAGAAATATTGTTCTGATGAGTGTTATCGTTTAGCCATGTATGCTAAGTCAGTGCAAAAAAGATCAAAAAAACTTATTGAAACTGGCATAGAGAATGAAGACTATGTGATAGATAGATGGAATGGTTTAGCCGTCAAGCGTTTATATGGGGAATTATTTCAAAGCAATGCATCCAGGAAAAACAACTCAGGATTACATGAATGAGTTCCCAGATGCATTGATTTGCTCTAAAAAAGACAAGCACAACACTACAGTCAATTCTGGCCAGTTCATGAAGAAACCAGAATATAGAAAAATGTTTTCAGAAAAACTAAAAGGAGAGAACAACCCAAACCATAGGTCTAGAACAACTGAACAGCAAAGGAGAGAGAAGTCTCCTTTTTGCAAAGAGTTCTATGAGAAGCATGAAGGTAACAGAGATTTATTTTTGAAGAATGTTGCAAAGAATAGAACATACAACACACGGTTGGACTACTATTTGAATCAAGGCATGAATGAAGAAGAAGCTAGACTTGCTTTGGAAGAACGACAAAGAACATTCACTTTAGAAAAGTGCATTGCCAAGTATGGTGAAGAAGAGGGTGTTAGAAGATTCAATGAAAGGCAAGACAAATGGTCAAAAAAGATGACTGACCTGTACGAAATTGGAGCATACTCTAAATATCCAAAAAAATTGTCAAAAAACGGAACATCTGAATTAGAAAGAAAAATTGTAAATGGCATTATAGGTTTTTTCAAATTGTCAACAAATGAATTCTATTGTTATTTGAGCAAACAATTTTATTTATTTGACAAGACAAACAAATGCTATTATTTTTATGATTTCAAATACAAAAACAAAATAATAGAAATCAATGGTGATTTTTGGCACATGAATCCTAAAAAATACACTGAAAAAGATGTAAATACAATAATGAGCAAAACGGCTTTAGACATTTGGAAAACTGATAAAGCCAAGCAGAATCTTGCGAAAGAGAATGGGTATGATGTTTTAGTGGTGTGGGAAAGTGAGATACGGGAAAACGAAAAGCTCGTGTTTGACAAAATCAATAGTTATCTACGTTCATGAAGTTTGAAAAACACTTTTATAAATATATAAAATATATATCTTCACATGAACGAGAATCTTTTAAGACTTATATATTCTCATAAGAAATGTGGGTTGTCTGATGAGCAGATTATGTCTGTTCTGCTAGGGATGGGAATCATTCCTGAAGTGGCAGCTTCACATTTGAAGCATTACAATGAGATAACAAAGAATGGCGAAAATTGGATGCAAGTCCCTGACATGGCATTGCATACAGGTTTCCAAGTTCCAGCAGTTGAAAATATAAATAAAACAAACGAAAAACATAATATGAGAAATTTCAATCTTATACAGTTATATGAGAATCTGGTGCAAGCAGCCAAGGACTTGCATGAACTCTCTTCTGTAAAAACTAACGTGTCTTATTCAGCTATCAGTGCATACTCTATTGTTGAGAGCACTTTAGCTCAATTCCCTGGTGAAGTCAATTTGATGATTGGCAGAAAGAATGCTGGTCTTCCTGTTGATGAAAGCAAGTTGAATCCTGGAATCAAGTACATGATTGCAGAAAGTGTCTACAATATGTTGCATGAAAGTTTCTTGACACCTGCCAAGACTCTTTGCGCTTACATTGCATCTACAATGGAAGAAGACAAGTGGGGATACGTTGCAGCAAAAATGTTGCAAGAATGCTCTAGAAAATCATCTAACAAAATGTATGCAGCTTTGTATGAAGATGTCCAGAATGCAATGTTGAGCGACGATATCAAAGAGTCTTTGAAAAAAGTTGCAAATGACTCAGAGTTTTGGTGCAATGAGTCAAAACAAATCATCACTTTAATGGAATCTGAATCTTTTGTTGACAAAAAAGAGCTCACTAATGCAGTTGTGAAAAACAATAATTACAGCATGTTCACTTTGTTCTCACCTGTTCTTGAGAATGAAAACAGCGCAACATTCAATTTGTATGGAAAGAACTACACAATTTCTGAAGGAAAGATTCTTGAGACAACAGTCAATGACCGCAGATACCTTGATGTTGTTGAGGGTTTGAAACTTATGTGCTATAACCCCAATGATGAGACTTTGGAATATTATGGCTCAAATGGCAAAGTTCTTGAATACAAAGTGAATGAGGACAAAATTTGCATTGGAGACCAAGATTTGACAAGTCTTGCTTCTATTGATTTGAGAGACAGACTGAGCATTTCTGGTTTGTTCAACAAAGACACTGCAAGAAACATCAACACTTTGGTGAAGATGTTCGAGTCAAGAGACATGATTGCTAAACTTGACAATTGTGTCAATTTGAGAAATGATGTTGATGCAGCTATTTTCTTGACTTTGATTTCTGTTGAAGAAGGTGTTTATGTGAACATTTGTTCTCACAACCTTTTGAATGAGATGAAGTTCTTCAAATCAGCAACTGCTGCAAAAGACTATATCAAAGAGAACACTGACTATGATGCTACAATCGTGTTGATGGAAGCTCTTAAAGCTGAAGGAGACCGTAATGCAGCAATTCTCGAAGAAAGAGCAAATATTCAAGAAAGAATTGATTTTTTGAAGCTCAAACGTGGTGAAGTCATTTCAAAGATTGAAAGTCTTCCAGAGAATATGGACTCAAAACCATTGACAGATGCATTGAATCTTCTTGAATGTGAAATAAGAGACAATGAGATTGCTCTTGGACAAACTTATGAGACCGACTGTGGAGCAAATTGTGTTCCAGTTAGAGTTTGCAATTTAGTTGGTACACTTGTTCCTGGTGATATCGTCTATGTTGATGCAGCAACATTCACATCAGCTCCTGACTATACAACGATTTCTGTGACTGACCCCAAGACAGGAGCTGCAGTTGTGGTGAACAAGACTGACTTAGTATTTGACATCAACCATGCTGAAGTTGAAGAGCCAAAGATTTCTGACCCAGTTGTTGCTTCAGAGCCTGCTTGTGAAGAACCAGTCATTGCTGATGGAACAACGGTTGTTTGCAAAGATGGCGAATGCAAACAAGCTAACGTGATTGTGAAAGATGATGACACAGTTCTCATCAATGATGAAAATGAAGAAAATATTTAACAACTATGAAAATATTGAATGTTTCTCAACTTACAAAAAAATTGAATGAGATGGCAGCCGTGAAGCGCATGGCTGAAGAAGTTGCTGACTTTTTTAGAATGTTTGAAACTAAAATGACAACTATTGCATACATGTACTATGGTAATGACTGGAGTGCATATATGCCAAAGAAAGTTGAATTGAATGGAATCAAACAGCCCAACCCTATGTTAGGAAGAGTATTCAAATTGAGTGCATACCGTTTCATGATGGGAAGAGAATACTATGACACTCTAGAAAAGAAAGTCCCTGGTTATTCTTTAGACCCCAATGCTCCAGTGAATCAAGAGAACAGACGTTCTTCTGGTTGGAAACGCCTTCCTGAACCAGCAGCTCCTTGTATGGAGAACATCAAGTCTGGTGAAGTAGGACTTCCTATTGTTGAGCCAAAGACGGTTTGGACAAAATGGGTGATGATTGATGACAAAGGAAACCCAGTTGAGGTTGACTATGCAGATGTCCAACCATATTTGAAAGAACCGAAAGAAAGCACATCAACAAGTCCATACCATTTGGATTACAAGATGTTCTATGCTAACAAGATTTACCAGTTCAACGCAGGTGGAAAATCTTGGACAAACACCAACACGTTCTTGTATCCTTTTTTGGCTCCATTCTTCAAAAAGTAAAACAATTTTATGTTTTTGAAAAGCCATTGACTTTGTCAATGGCTTTTTTTATAAATATATAAATGAAATATCTGATATGAAAATATTAAAATATGACAAATTCATTGATTGTATCAATGAGAAGCTTATCACTTTTGGAAAAAAAGCATATCCAGACTATGACAACGTTGTTGTGATGGCCGGTGGAGCTGGTTCCGGAAAAAGTTTTGTTGCAAAGCATGTTCTTGGAATTGATGCAAAGACACTCTCAACAGATGACATTCTAGTGCAATTCACTAAATTTGAAGACAATCATGAATTGTCACAGAAATTCAAAAAGATTTATGGAAAACCTATGTCACAATGTGATTTAGGGAATCCAGAAGATTGTTCAAACTTGCACAATTTTGTAAATTCTGAGCAGACTGCAAAAAAACAGTATTCTGACATGTTCAATGGAATTTATAGAAGCAAGAACAAACCAAACATTATCTTTGATGTCACATTGAAAAAATACCCTAAGATTGAAGACATCAGTGGTCTTTGCATGATTGGCGGATATGAACCAAAGAACATCCATCTCGTGTGGGTGTTGAATAGATATGACAATGCAAAAGAACAAAATGCAAAACGTGAAAGAAAAGTTCCAGAAGACGGATTGCTGGTGTCTCACAAAGGATGTGCAAATGTGATGAAACAGTTGCTCACCATGTCGCAGTCTCTTGGCATGATTGATGGTGACATATGGATTTATTTTGGAAGTACTAATACTGGTGACACTAAGCTTATTTCATCAGATTTGGGCGGAAAATACATTGATGACTTTTGTGCAGTAAAAGTAAAAGAAGCAGGAAAACCCTTAGTTGACTATGAGACTATGATGAATTTGAAAGTGAATGTGTATGACACAAACCACAAACTCATAGGGACTATGAAGCTTAGAGACAAAATCAATGAATACATACCAGAAGAAAGTGAAAAATACTAATGGAAGAGATTGAGATTGTACTTGGCAAAGGCAATACTGGAAACTATTGTTGCACTAACATATCTATGGCAGATGTGTTTTTGCAGATATTGCCAAAACTAAAAGAAGAATATAGTGCAGAAGCACCAACAAACTCAATGTTTTCCAATGAGTCATCTCCAGCAGCAGTAAATTTTTATGAAGATGACAAACTTGTTGCAACATACAAAAGAGATGTCATAAAGACTCATTTTGCAAGATTGACTCCATTTTCTGACCCAGTTGCAATAAAGACACCTGTTCATAATGTGATAACAATATATGAAAAAAGCTTTTGTGACAAAGTGAAGTCACTTTCAAACAATGCTTTAGATTTTTGCAAACTTTTAAATTTATAGAATATGAAAAAAATAATTGATTTTTTGAACAAGAATGGTGTTATTATCATAGTTGCTTTGCTTTTGCTTTGCTTGATAAGAACATGCAGTATAAGTTCAAGTGTTAAGAAAACAAACAAGAAACAAACTATTGCTATTGAGAATATTTCAAACAAAATAGACAGTGTGTCAAAAGACAATGTCACAGTCACTGATTTGAAAATTGAAGGGCTCAAATCTGAGAAGCGCATGATTCAGTCATGTGACAGAAAAAAATTTGATTTAGACAGAGAGAATCAGATTGACAAAGAAATCTCTGAATTAGAAAAAAGCAAATAAAATGCCTACAAGAATAGAGAAATTAGCAAACAACAGTACAATGTACTATCGTGGAGACTCTTGTCTTGAGATAAGCCCCTTCACGAACTACTACATGTTCACTATCTATAGAGAGAGCAATGATGAAAGCGTAGATGACCATTTGCCATTGAACTTGACAAATCTTGGAACAATATGGTTGTCTTTCATCAATGGAAGCACTAAGATAAGAATCCCAAACTACAAAGAAGTAGAAGACATTGACATGGCAAATGGTGAGGTTGTGTTCCGCATATCAGAAGAAGATGCTTCACGAATACTTGCATTGACAAACAACACGTTCTATGTGAGTTCTGCCATAACAGATGGGAAAACTTCATCTGATGAGACTGTCCTTTTCTCTGGTTCTTGGAGTGAATATTCTTTGGCAATGAAAGCTGCTTTGACTGACACTGTCACAAATCTGAAAGACACTGTTCGTTCTTTAGAAGAAAAGATTGCTGCTGACACAGAGTCATGGACAAACAAACTTGAAAATGCGCAAACAGAGATAGAAAATTTGAAATCTGAGAATGACCGTTTGAGTGCACAGATAATTGAACTGGAAAACAAACTTGCTGAGATTGATTCAAGCTATATAGATGCAACTATAGTTTCACAGACTAGTTCTCAATCAGAAGACACAAATGTCATGCCAAGAGAAAAGGTTGAAACAGGAAATATTGAAGAAGATGCATCAAGACTTCAAGTTGCTTCACTCAAATCAGCATTCACTACAGGTGATGCATCTCAAACACGGAACACAGTATCACAACGTTTATCAACTAGCAATTCAAGACTATGATTCGAATAGGCATAGATTTTTCATTGAATTCTCCAGCGGTCACTGTTGAAACTGAAAAAGAAATAAAATTCTTCTCTTTTTTCAATGTTGACAATTGTGAATGGGACAGACCAAACCCACTCAAAAAATTCAAAATGCATAATGAGATTTCATCATATGTTTGCATGAAGCCCTATTCAAGACAAAAAAACTCACAATGGACATATGCAGAAGAACAATCTGCAAAGATGAGTGATGCTGAATTCATAAGCAAATACATTATCAACACATTAGATGAATATTTGACTTCTGACACTATTGTGTCATTAGAAGGGTTTGCCTTTGCAAGTTCAGGTTCATCATTCATTGATTTGATATTGTTCAATTCATTTTTAAGAAAAGACTTGATAGACAAAATTGGTTCAGAACGTGTTGAGATAGTCGCACCAGCAAGTGCAAAAAAACTTGCAGGAAAGGGAAATGCAGACAAAGAATATATGGTGAATGCTTTTTTAAATGATGTGTTGAATGACAACAAATTGACAAACACTGATTTTTACAAATATTTGTCATCAATAGAGATTGACTTCAAAAACATAAAGCCCATCGATGACATTGTCGACAGTTATTTTATAATGAAATCACAAAAGAAATGACAGGAACAGTAGAATACAATTTAGACCCTGAACATCAGGGAAGGATTAAAGTCAGAGTTCATGGTATGAATGACCAGATGGAAGATGGCAAATATGTCATCCCTACAGAGATGCTGCCTTGGGCAAGACCTGGCTTCAATGGGGCTGGAGGCTCTTCTTCTGGGTCTGGATATTTCAGCATCCCAAAGGTGGGTTCAACTGTCATGGTTCATGGAAGTTTAAATAACCCTATATGGGATGGGAACATGTATGTTTCAGATGAGACAGTGTCTGCGATAAGTGGCAATGGATACACAAATGCTCATGTATTGATATATGACACAGATTTCAACAATGGAGACACAAGAATCATAGATGGACACATCAAAGTGCTGTTCACAGAAAGAACTGGTTTTCTTATAGAATACAAGAATTCTAATGGAACATCTACTATAAACATTGACAAAAATGGAGCAGTGACATTGTCTGATGCAAAAGGAGATTCAATCATGCTGAACAACGGCCAGATAAACATTGTGTCTGGAAACATTGTGAATGTGAATGCACCCCTAGTGAATTTAAGTGACCAAGCCACAGAGTCTGTCATCAAAGGAGACACGTTGAAAAAAATATTCAATGAGCACACACATACATGCAATTCCGGTGAGACAACTCCACCAATGCAGAAACTTGGTCCAGATGTATTGAACCAACACGTGAAAATATAAATATAAAAACATAAAAATATATATGAAACATATAAAAACCTTTGAAACATTCATCAATGAATACTGGGGTTCTGATGATGATGCATGTCAGGCAGAAGACTATAGACTTGAAGCACAATGTTTAAAAAGATTTGTTGATTGGGCAAGAAAAAATGCTGGAACACGTCAAGTGAAATTAGATTCAAATGGTTATGTCATTGACATAGTTGAAATAGATGGAATAAAATACAAATGGTATGAACGTGGTGACAACAGCAATAATTGGTGCAATTGGAACTTATATACAAATGACAAAAAGTGTGGAGTTTATCCAAATTCAGGATGGAATATTGTATGGATAAATCCAAATACTAGAGATTTCATTGATTTTAAAAATTGGAATGAAATGTTTGAAAGTCTTTATACTGATTATAAGCAACATCCTATAGATGGCAATGCACTTCGTGACAGACAACAAAAGAGAGAAATGAAAGAATTTGATGAACTTGATTAATCTTAATCATATATCAAAATAAAAGGAGAATCATGAGATTCTCCTTTTTTATTCGAAATAACTATATTTTTGCCAAGACAAATCTGGTCTAGGCTTGTTTGGGTTGTCAAACCCAACTAAAGACTTGAGATGGACTCTCATGATTGTTCCTGGTCGTTTTCCATTTTTCCCAAACTCAAGCAATTTTATCTGAGCAGTCTTGTCATTGAAAGACAAGACTTCACAACGAGTCTCATGCCAAATGTCAGCATAAGCTTCTCTCCAACGGTATTTCACCTTTTGATTCTGTGATTCATTAAATTGGTCAATTGATAAAATATCCATAATTAACATCCATAATTTTCATTTGTGCATGAAGCCCAGCACCAAGTCCGATTTTCACAATCCCAACAACACCCATCACATTCTTCATAATAATTGTTGTCATTTTCTTCAGCTTCAGTCTGTTCCCATAGCTCAATCATTTTATTTTATTTTGGAATTATCTCTTTTAGTCTTGTAGATTTTAGGCACAAAACTTTTTTTGTAGGTTGATTTTTTTCTTAATATAATTTGTCTTCACTATCTCTAATAGCACTTAATGGAATGTTAGATTCTGTGTAAATGTAATCTTTTCCATACCCGTGAATATCAACAAAAAATTCAATATCATTTGGTAGTTTTTCCAATGCAATTTCATATTCAATAAAATCACCCGCAAATTTTTTGTTTTTACGTTGGATTTTTTTTGATATGGATTTCATCATATTTACATATGTAGAATTGTTAGTGTTTCCCAAATACAGGTAAACTCTTTGTGTGTTTGACATATATGGATTTATCGCATACTTTGCAATAATTCCGTTTTTTTCTATTGATTCTGCATTATAATTTGGTGAAGTGTGATAAGCATATTTATGATAATTCAAAACCATTTCTTTTATGCTTTCTTGTTTTTTAGGGTCAAAAACCAATAACAACCAAAATCTACCACTTTTATCCTTATATGTTGTTCCTTTTGCTTCAAAATACCCATTTTCATCCATAAATGCAGTGATTATATCTACGTTCTTTTTCAAATTCGGAATTAACATCGCCATTTTCATTGTAAGATAATCGGGATATTCTTCCAATAATCGCTTAACTTCAATGTAATCAACACCATTTGGTGATTTTACCATTATCTGAAATTCTTGCATTTTTAGTTTGTGCATTGCAAGATTGACAACATCAAAAGCACTATGGATACTGTCGTCATTGACTTCTTGCTCCTCAAACACATAGTCTTCATCAAGAGAAACCAAATCGGCAGTATCATATAATGGTTCGTAATCTATATATGCTTTGTCCAATTTTGATAATGGAATACTATCAAAATTAAAAATATCAAGTTCTTTCAATTCTTTGTCTTCTACAAACTCATCAAACTTCTTTATGTTTTTCATATTCATATTTCATTTGTTGTATTTATATTTTCTTCTAATAAAATAAAAAATTGGCAAAAATAGAAATTATAACATACTTCACAAGATTAAAAAGAATATTTCAGTTTTATTTATATATAATATAACAAAACCGGTATCACCATAGATGACCTCTGGTTAACTTTTTATATGTAGACAATAAAATATATATAAAAATCAAAAAGTGTCCCAAAACACATATAAATGAATTCTAGATGACTTATGATTTTTATTCATTTAAGTGACACATATTGAATGTTTTCGCCGAAGTCAATAAGATATATGTTTTTCAAACAAAAGCACTTCTATGCTCATCTATGTTAACCCTAGTGCATGTAAATTATCTTATAAATATCTTGTAGTTATTGTCAAACCTAAAATGCTATCATATGATTTCAATAGTTATGCCAACACACACAAAGCCACCTTTATTGGTCTATACTTTGATAAGTGTGTTGTCACAAAAATATGATGATTTTGAATTCATCATTGTTGATGCGAGTCAAGACAAGTATTTCATAGACCACACAGAAGAATTTTTTTCACATGTATATTTGCTGCCTTATCAAAAGAATTTCAATAAGGTTAAAGTTGTTAGGCCAGAACATGACTATGAGTTCCCTGGCGCAATGAAAATGTTTGGTGTCTCAAACTGTGTGCAAGATGATGATTTTGTTGTGTTTTTAGACCATGATGATTTTCTTGGAAACCATTTGTTGTATCATATGAGTTTTGTGAAGATACAGTATCCCAGCACTGAGATGATCTCAACGAACTATACTAGCATGACATACCATTGTATGTGCAATTCAGTGTTCACCAATATAGAGACTTATGCTGGTGGAACTCCTTGTGGTTCTACAGACACAATATACATAGACAATCATTATTTCAAATTTGACTCTGAATTTGACATATACAAAAACATCCATGCATACAAAGCAGCAATGTGCCCAAAAATTGTGTCAAAGAAAACCATAAGAGAAAAAAGGTTCTCTTTCATTGAAGACACAAGAACTTTAGATGATGTGACTTGGCCAATACAATCACATTCATTCACAGAGACATATATCCCAATCATAGGGTATGTTTATATTGGATATTCGGGTGGGTATACTTCTACAAGCGGGATTGGCTATCCAACATCAGAAACAGCAAGCAAAGCAATAAATGCATGTTTCTCATATGGAGAATACCTTGATAGTATAGGTTATAAAAAACATAGAAACGAACTTCTAATCAAAAACATATGATTTCAATAGTGATGCCAACACATGAGAGCGTGCCACTTATGCATGTCACTCTCACAAGCGTTTTTTCTCAAAGTCTCAATGATTTTGAGTTCATTGTTGTTGATGCAAGCAAAGACTCTTATTTTGAAGAAGAGTTCAAAAGACTTATAGACACATATCCCATACTTAGAAGATATACATCAAGGTTTGAAAAAATGAAAATCATAAAGCCAGAGCAAAACAAGAATTTGCCTGGTGCAATGAAGCTAGAAGGGTTCAGACATTGCACACAAGACAATGATTTTGTGATATTCTTAGACCATGATGACTTTCTTGGCAATGACTTGCTCAAAAACATCAAACTTGCACAGATACAATACCCAGACACTGAAATGGTATCTACTAACTACACAAGTATGATATATGATAGTGGGAAAATTTTGCTGAACTCAAAGACATATGCTGGTGGAACTCCTTGTGGCTCTACAAACACAATATATATAAATGATATATACATAAAGTTTGACAATGCAAAGCAAGACATATACAAAAATGCGCACCCGTTCAAGGCAAACTTGCATCCAAAGATAATGTCAAAAAATGTCATCCGTGACAAAAGGTTCTCATTCATAACAGACACTGAAAGACTCGATGACATCTGCTGGCCAGTGATGAGCCATTCTTTGATAGAGACTTACATTCCAATAATAGGCTATGTGTATGTTGGATATATGGGAAACCACCATTCTAATAGCTGTATACCAACACGGTTCATATCTGAAACTTCTAAGAAATACACAGAATATTGTGCTGACTATGAGAAGATGCTGTCTGAAATAGGTTATGTCAAGCCAAAGAACACCTGTTTCTTATAGACCAGAAAAGCCTTGCATAAATTTGCAAGGCTTTTCCAGAAAATAGTAAAAATAAAAATAAAAATTAACACATTGACACTAGAAAATCTCAATGGTCTTTGTAGTATTCATTTTTTTGTATTTTGGGATTGTGATTGTAAGGATTCCCAAGTCAAGAGAAGCTTTCATTTTGTCAATATTGCACTTTTTGTCAAGATTGACGCTGATGCACAATCCAGGGTTCACGAAAGCTGACTCTATGACAACATCTTTCAATTTCATTATCAGCAAACCTTCATCCACTGTCAAAGAGATGTTCTCTTTTTTGACACCAGGAACAAGAATCTTGATAGTCTTCATCTCTTCTGTGTCGGAAACCCATGTCTTCTGATTATTTTGTGAACATTTGCAAACATGATTCGATTTTGCAACATCTTCCATAGAAGGCAATCTCTCTTCGTTTTTCTTGCATGTGCATTCATCTTTTTTTGTTTCAGTTGTTTTCTTTTCTGGTTTAGATATTCCAAAAAGGTCAAATAAATCCATTTTTTTGTCCATTAGTTTATGCGTGTTTTCAATGATTGTGTCTATGTTATTCTCTGCAAGCTCACCATATCTTTCAACTTCATTCATGATTTGAGTAGATATAGGGAGCAGCTCAAACAACCCAGTTGTAGGGTATTTGTCAATGTATTTAGAAAAAATTTTTGATGCTGTGCTGATTTGTTTGTCTGTCATATATTTTATTTTTTTATAATTTTTATTTTCTTATTTATACAATTGGACTGTCATATATGTTGACTGTCTTGAAGTTGTTCTTGAATTCAGAAAGTCTGTCCATTTCATCACAGTGAGTAAGCTCTATTTCAAAAGGCAAACCATCACTATCAGTCAAGACTCTGTCTTTCAAACAATCTATGTCTAATTTCCCATATCTGAACTCTCCTTGGAACTCATTCCACTTGTTTGTCCTGTCATTATCTACATAATGAGATAAATTCGACTTGCTTGTCTCATCTAAATATCCATCTCCATGTCTTGTGAGATAAGGTCTGGTCACATAATGTAATGTCACATCATGTTCTGGTAGAACTATGCCATTCTTCATGATTTTCATGTCATGCAAAAGCTCAATTGCATAGGTCTTTCCTGTGCATGATGGTGTTGTGTCATACGTGTCTTTTCCAGTATCTGTCAATAAAAGGCCTTGACCATTTTCAAACAAAATGTCATTGTACCCAGAAAGTTTGTCTACCTGTTTCACAATAGTGTGTTTTTTCATATATGCACAATCCATAATGAAATGACGCATGACATGTTCTGAATCCCATACTGTCTTTATGCTTTCTGAGATTGATATTTTGTTCTCATAGTATTTTTTGACAGTAGAAAGATAATTGATTTTCTTATCATATGGCAAATCCATAAAATCATCAAATGAGATAGTCAAAGATTCTCTATAGCGTTTTATTGTGTTCCAGATTCCCATCCCACAAGTAGCATGCATCTTCTTTTGACTATTCTCTATAGAATTTGCCATCATGTCATAAATTGTACTCCATCTACAGTTTTTGTCTCTATATACATTTTTCGGCTTCACTTGAAGTTCAAATATCTCTTTCACAAACTGCATTGGATTAAGAATAAAAAAGCGCGAATAATAAGTGTCTGCACCATAGTATGTTCCAGAACCAAAATGTTGGTAAGTGATGCTCCCATCTTTAGTGAGGATAGAGTGACCACGCTGTGCACCTCCATTTGTGAGGACATTCAAAACATTGTCACTTTGCTTAGCATAATTGGCAACAACTGTGCCTTTCCCCTCGTCTCCAAGATTAGATCCTATTATTATTCGCGCTCTCATGTCATTTAGATTTTACCATTGGATTTCACCATTTTCATTGACAACATTTGTCTTGCCAGAAACGGTTGACCCAAAAGAATTGATAGACTCATCGATGCATTCTTCGATTTTTCCAGAAAGCTCATTGATGGTAGACACTTTAAGTCTTGAACCAAGAAGTTGACCAAAAGTGTTCTCAATACCATCTTTGTGGTAAGAATAGCAATTGTGCGGGTCATTCACAGCAATGTGGAAAATATCAAACTTCTTAGTGACTTCTGCATACAAATCATCAGTTTCAATGTCACTTTGCTCAGTAGCATCAATTGCTTCATTAAGACCCTCTTTAGGAAGATAAGGGTTCAGCTCTTCATCACCCATAGTGATGATGATTCCTTTTCTTCCTTGTTTGTCCACTGCATCAAGCTTAGTGCGTTTCAATCCCATGTACCAAGCAGATGTATAGCTTTCATATTGATTGCCACCTCCACCGTGCTCCATATAGATTTTGTCAAGAGCCTCTGCAATACGGACATCAGACTCAAACTGGCTCATTTGAATTGGAGCACTGTCATATGCAAGGTCTCCAATTCCCATCACACAGAATTCAATGTCTTTGTACTTTTTGTAAAGATTAGTCATAATGACTCCAAGAGCTTCAGCAGTCTCTTTGCAAGCTGAACCCATAGAACCAGTGACATCTAATCCAAGAATGATAGGAATCGTGTTAGGGTGCTCTTCAGAATTGACACATTCACGAATCATGAATTTCTTAGGGTCAAGCATTGGGTCAAGATTCATTTGTTTGAACTCCTGATTTATGACTCTGCCTGTTTTAACAGAGTATAGTTTGCCAGAAGAAGAATTGTATGCGCTATATGACGCAGTTGTCCAAGTTCCCGATCCCATAGTTATGCCTCCTTGCTCTTTTTAACTTTAGCGTTTTTAGGAACAGGATTCTCATCTGGCACATCTTCTAAATCATCAATGTCTTCTGCCTCGTCAGAATCATCTCCATCAAAACCAAAGTCAAACATGCCATCAAAAGGGTTGTTGTCTTTGCCCATGAACATGCTCATAGCCATCATTTGGCCAAAGTTGTTGTTGCTTCCTGTGTTGTTGCCCATCATAGAAGAGAACATCATCATCTTCATGATGTTTCCGAGTCCTTTTCCTTTCTTGAAAGAATTGCCAAACATAGAGACAATCTTGCCATAGAAATAGACAGAACCCATAAAAATGTGTCTTTCAGGAACAACATGCTTGATTTCAGAGTTGTTGTAGTCAATGACAGTGATGTCATTCTTTTTGGCTTCAATAACACATTTAGGCTCACCATTGATGAGAAGAATGTCACCAACTTCTGCTTTGTTCGTAGGAATCACAAAGAACATCTCATCACCAACATTGAAACAAAAGTTTGTCACATTGGTAAGAGTGCCCTTTGCCACATTGTAAGTCTTGTAGCCAGTTTTACATTTCACTGCGATGTTTCCATTCATCGTCAGACGGCACATTCCGGATGCTACTTTACCAAAAAGGCCATTGAAACTGTTTTGAAGATTTTCAAACATAATTATTAATTTTTATTTGTTACTTGATAATTTAATATAACAAAAACTCTTTGTGTTTTTATTTTATCAATTTCATTAGTTTTTCTTTCATTTTTTCTGCTTGCTTCATCCTCAAGTCATTCTTCTCTCTTGGGACCATAATGTCTTTTATTTGACCAGAAGAAGACTGGACAATTGCCCAATCATTAGGGAAAAGCAAGTTTTTCTCATTTATCATTCTTAAAAAATCAATCGTCTTCATAGATTACCAGTCAAATGTTACAACCATCTCTCCTTCAACAAACCTGTCAATGAGGTTGTTTTTGAAATATTCTTTTCTTTCATCAATGACATATGCTTCTAATATCCTCAGAAGCTCATTTTTGTCAAATACAAAATAGTTGCATATCCCTTTGTCATAGTCATCATAAAAGTCACCATTCAAACCTTTGCGCATATACCCTACATCTATTGGATTATAATACACAACTTGTATGTCCTTCTCTATTGTAGGTATGTCATCAAATGGTATAGATATCCTTTCATGTGTGTTTTTGTTCTTAAAGACAAACCCATATATGATATTTTCATCATCATCCCAGCTATTCAATGGGCCCGCCATACACCATTCATAGTCATTCACTATATCTATACCAGTGTTTTCTTTGTATTTGTCCCAATCATAATAAGACTCTTTTCTTGGTTCAGAAAGTGCAACAGCCCATTCAGGAAACCCTAAATCATCATATGTGATTGACTCATCATCATTTGTACGTGTCAAACTAAAATAACAATCATCTACTGTTGTGTCATACTTGGTCTTGATGCCGGCAAAATCAATCTTTCTTCCAAGTTTTCTTACTGTAATGTCTAATCCCATTTTCTATTGCTTTTAATTTTTAAAAAAAAACATTTTCATACCATTCTCTACATTCTTTTCCATATTCTTTCTCTATGCATTCTATCATAGATGTTGTGAACTTGTGCTTTCTAACAAGATAGTCATAGAATTTGAATGAATCAATCTTGTCTTTGCCTGTCACAGAACTATAAGCATCATGTCTGTATTTTTCAAAGTCTAAATTGAAATACTCTTTGAATTTGTCTTTTATGTTTTTGTCAATTACCATAGTTGTGTCTCACTTGTCTTTGCCAAGTCTAGATTTTCACTGACAGAGTTCATATTAGGGTTTCTGTGGACAGTGACTGCATCTGCAAGTCTTATTGGCTCATTGCTGTCTTCTTTGAATATCCTGCCAGTCTCTCCTATTTTCATCTTCTTATAGTCAATGTGCATTTCTATCTTGTTGTTCTTCCCTTCACCATCACGAATCTTCAACACTTTGATAAGATATAAGTTTTCTGAACGCATGTCAGCATCTTGTATAATGCCAAACATTGTGTCTGCAGTGTGTATCAGTCCAGCGGACTCTGCGATGTTGCTCAAAGTTATGTCATTAGAGTCAAATGCACCTCTGTTTGTCTGTGTTGCTGTCAAAATCAAACATTCTTGTCTTACAGCAATTGCACGCAAATCCTCTGATATTTGTTTTATCTTAAGATACATGTCATCAGAATTGTGACTTCTATAATTTGACATGATATTGATATAGTCTATCACAACAACATCAACTTTGAATCCTTTCACTTCTTGAATGTTTTTGATATAGTTCTCTATATCGAGTGTTGTGCAACACGAAGTAGGGTATTCTTTGATGAAAAGTTTTCCCATAGGGAACACTTGTCTTTGTCTCACATCAGCAAGTCTTTTGCACATTAAATCAGTGTCAACACTTTCTCTGTCATAGTTGTCAATGTTTATGTTCAACATATTTGCACCCATACGCTTCACAACTTTCTTGGCAGACATCTCACATGTGATGAACAAGACATTCTTACCATTTTTTACAAAATTGACTGCATCATTGCAAAGAAATATACTGTTATGACTCAAAAAACCATTTGTGTAATATCTATGCCTTGCATCATCAACTTCAATGTCATACATATTCTCTTTGACATGCAGATTTTCTACTGAAGTGACAAGCTCAACACCATCTATTGTCTGGACATAGTCTGGACGAGAATCTTTGTTCAAGTCTTTTGCAAACACTTCATCATATTCTGTGTCAAACAAAATATGTGTGTCTGCGCAATGCAAAATTTTGTCTCTTTCAGTCTTGACCTCAAACACTTCATATGGGATTGTCTTGCCAATAGACTTTATGGGAGAAAAACCGTGGTCAGTTTCAATCTCCCAATCGGACACATCAAATTTGTCTATGAATTTCCTATACAGTTGGTTTACTGCCATTGTTGCTTCTGTTTTTTCCGATATGGTATCCATCGCAGAACAAGCACTTGTAGTATGAAAAGTGAGTGTTGTGTTTCTTTCCCATTTTTTCTGCAGCCTTTCTTGCTCCTTCAACTGTGTTGAACATCACTTTTGGCTGGTTGCTATGCTGGTTTATATGTGAGTTTATAGAGAACGCACCCCAAGCATTGCGTGTCACGAAAAAGTTTCTGAACACTGTTTTGCGCTTGCACTGGTCTTTGAACCATATCCAGAAATTCTTGAATTTTATTTTTGCCATTTTATACTCCGGTACTTCCAAAACCACCTGCACCTCTTTCAGTGTCTCCGGGTTTTTCATTGAGTTCATTCAACATCGGTGTGTAGTACGGGATAAGAATGAACTGAATGATTTTCATTCCT
>JAEEGL010623346.1_pt1 | contig 23881 bp, 21 predicted proteins | sample 9134231 | NCBI WGS metagenome assembly JAEEGL01 (sample SAMN16246548, study PRJNA631951) | gut metagenome | biome: gut microbiome; feature: rumen; material: fiber-attached | host: Bos | place: Iran: Karaj | collected 2018-10 | reverse complement strand
TTACAAAACAACTGTTTAACTCAGCCTTATCACAACAAATTCCGGTTCATTGTTTATTCTCGGTACGATATGCGGATTGCCGAGACCGCGGCTTACGATGAGCCTTTTGCCGTACATTCCCGAGGTGTATTCAGGAAATAATCCCTGGCCGGGCGCGTATAAGCCTCTTTTGAAAAATCTCCATTGCCCTCCGTGCGCGTGGCCGGACAGGGTCAGATCGATATCGAGAGGCTTTATATACGGCGCGTAGTATTCGGGATGGTGGCACAAAAGCAGTTTATACCCGTCTTTTTGAGAAAACTCGGAAAGCCACTCGATCTTCGGCGGCGGAGTCTTTTTTTTCGACGTCTGCTCACGGTAAAAAACTCCCGACGTCAGCCCGCCTATGCGTACGCCGCGAAAAACGGCGTCGCTGTTATCGAGAAGGATCGCGCCGGTTTCCCGGATCCTTTCGCGCACGTTTTCAACTCTTCGTTCGTGATTGCCGAGCGAACAGAATACGGGCATAACGGAGGCGGCGGATCTCAGAAACTCAAACCCCTTTTCGCATTTTTCTTCATTGTGAACGCAGTCTCCGCCGACGAGCAGAGCGTCGGCGTCCGAGGCGGCGAGCGCTTCGATGGCCGGTCTCGTATCGCATTCGTGGATATCCGAGACGAACGCGAAAACGACGTTCGGAACACGCCCCGTTTTTACGCTGTATTCCGTTATTTCCATATCTTCTCCCGTTGAAAACGGGGACTTATGTCCCCGTCGCGTCAATTTTTCGGTATCGGGTCGCCGTTTTCGTCGAACAGAGGCAGATACTGCAGAGCCTTGATATCCTTTCTGTCGTACGCGTCGCCCTCGGCGAGTATCGCCATACGGTCTGCGATTATACCGCCCGCCTGTAAAACGAGCTCTTCGAGCGCGTGAAGCGATTCGCCCGTGCTGATAACGTCGTCGACGATGACGATACGCTTGCCGCGCATCATTTCGGCGTCCGCGCCGTCAAGATACAGCGTCTGCTGTCTCGCCGTGGTGATCGACCTGACTTCGCATTTCAGCACGTTTTTCATATAAAGCTTCGGCGCTTTTCTTGCGAGCATATATTTGTTCTGACCGATCTGCCTGCACATCTCGTATACGAGCGGAATGCCCTTGCTCTCGGCCGTGATTATATAGTCGTAGTCTTTGTCCATGATCTTGATCAGCTCAGCCGCGCAGTGCTTCGTCAGCTCAACGTCGCCGAAAATGACGAACGCGCCGATGTAAAGCTTGTCGGAAAGCGGGCAGAGCGGCAGATCTCTCTTCAAGCCCTTGATGTCTATCTCGTAATATTCTTTCATACTGTTCCCTCCGTAAAGGTTTATTTCCGGATAAATATTATCACTATTATGCCGAAAAGTCAAGATTAAATCGAAAAAAACCGCGATCGAGCGGTTTTTTTCGTTTGAAAAGGTCATTTTGTAAGTCTGCCCTCGAACATTACCATGCCTTCCGCCGCCCATTCCGTCCTGCCCGTCATGATGAAGAATCTGAAAGGCTTATCTGCGGTAAAGTCGACCGGCGTTTCCGGCAGCGCTTCGTCTTTTGCCATTATCGCGGTCACCGCGGCGGCTTCTACGCCCGTTTTATCGAGCTTTATTTTTGTTTTCTGCACAATGTCGTCAACGTAGACCGTTTCTTTTTCGGGATCAAACATCCGGGAGAAATCGGCGATATCCGGAGCAAACGCGTCCGTCGCTTTGCGTTCTTTAAGAAAGTCGACGAGCTGTCTGTCGGAAAGGGAGGTCTCGATCTCGAATTCCGGTACGGTCACTTTCACTCTTCGCCATTCGGCTTTCGACAGCTTTTCGGTCAGATTTTCCGGACTGCCGAGAACGAAGATCATATCCACGCCGTTTTTCATCGGCACGGCGACGAGAGTCGTTTGTTCGTCGGAATAATAGCGGTAGTATTCGGTCGAAGAAATGAATTTCTTCTTCACCTTTTGCCCCGTTACCGTCGTGAAATCTCCGTCCGGCATTTCAATAAATTCGCATGCCCACGCGTTTTTGTAATACAGCGCGTTCATCAGTATCACGGCGAGGCTTGAAGTATCGTAATCATCGGGCAGAAGCTTCGGTATCATCCCCTCCGTCTTTTCGTTTGCCCATGCGTTTACGTCGGCTATGACCTTGTCTTCCGTGAAGCTCCGGTATTCGGCGTAATACGACGAAACGGCGTCCTTATAGCCCTGCAGAAAATCGGGCAGGCCGGCTCTTTTCCATATTGAATTTGCGACTCTGAGCGCGCCGGACGGCTGATCGTAATACTGCTTCTGATCGTCCGTGAGCGCGTTATAGGTCTCAGTATACTTTTTTACCGCCTCGTTGAAGCAGCCCTCGAAGCCGTTGAAGCTTTTTATATACTCTTCAAGCTCCGGTAACGAATCTATGCCGATCGCCGTTTCAAGCTGATCCAGCGTTTGCCCGTTCGCGCCGGCAAGCAGCATCCCGAGCGCGTATTTGAACGAAAGCGGCGATATCATATAGCTTTCATCGCCGAGCCTCTGTTCAACGTAGTTCATAAGGTCAAAGTCAAAGGCTTCGAGCCTGTTGTCAAGCTCGGAGGGACCCGGCACGGCGGGCTTCTCCGCCGCGGTCCCGGCCTTTGTTTCAGCCGTACCGGATGACGCCGGAGACGGATTTTTCGGTATTGCGACGCAAGACGCGAAAAGAGCCGCAGCGGTCAGTACGGCTGATATCAAAGCGATCGTTTTTTTCATATGCATTCTCCTTTTGAGGATTTTCCGGACGTTTTCTTCCTTTCACTTTATTAGTCGGCGTTTCCGGCAGATTTCTTACACTTAAAATAAAACATTTTTCAACAAATTACGTAATACATATTGATTTTTTCAATAATAACTGATATAATATCAACACTTGACAATCCGGAGAGAATTATGATCAAAATATTACACACGGCGGACCTGCATCTTGACAGTCCGTTTTCATTAAAAGATCCCGAAACGGCGCAGGCGATGCGCCGATCGCTTCGCGGCACGTTCACGTCCGCGATGCTTTTCGCTCGGTCGGAAAACGTCGATATCGTGCTAATCTCGGGCGACGTGTTCGACACGGGCTTCGCTTCGCGCGACACGCTCAATCTGTTAAAGAGCGAGTTTGAAAAAAATCCGGGCATACGCTTCGTAATAGCGCCCGGCAATCACGACCCGTATACGGAGAATTCACCGTGGGCAAAGACGGAATTCCCGTCGAACGTACATATTTTCAAGTCGTCGGCGCTGAACAGGGTCAGCTTCGACGATATAAACACCGACGTTTACGGCTGGGCGTTCACGGCGGATACGATGACCGTCGATCCGCTCGCGGTAAAGCCTTATCTCGATCAGTCGAAGATCAATATCCTTTGCGCTCACTGCGATATCGACGGACCCGCCGGCGGCAGATACTGCAGCATAAGCAAAGCGGAGCTTGAAGCGGCGGGCTTCGATTACGCCGCTCTCGGTCATATCCACAAGGGTTCGGAGACCGTACGCAAGGTCGGTAAGGTCAGCTTCGCTTATCCGGGCTGTCTCGAGGGCAGATCGTTCGACGAATGCGGGCAGAAATACGCGCTCTTCGGTCGGATAACGAAAGAACACGGTCTTGCCGACGTCGAGCTCATCTGCAGACCTTTTTCGCAGAGAAGATTCGAGATCGTCGAGGCGGACGTTACGGACGCGAACGATACCGCCGATATCATATCCGCCGCGGAAGAGGCGATGAAAGCGGCGCGCGTAACGCCCGACGTATCGGTACGCCTGATACTTTGCGGCAAGGTGTCTCCTTCTCTGATCATATCCGAACCGTTCATCGAAAGCAGCGTCAAAGGCGCAAGATACGTCGAGGTATGCGACCGCACGGAGCCGCTTCTCGATTACGACTCGTTCGGATCGGATCCGGGCATACGCGGAGCGTTTTACAGATCGATGAAGCCGTATCTTACGGAAGGCGGCGAAAGGGAAAAGCGCATAGCGGCAAAGGCTTTGCACGCGGCTTTGCAGGCGCTTGACGGGAGCAACTGATATGACGATAAAAAACATCAGCATCATATCCTTCGGCATGATCAGAAACAGAACGATCGATTTTGCCGACGGACTGAACGTTATCGAGGGCGACAACGAGACCGGCAAGAGCACGGTCGGCGCCTTCATCAAATTCATATTCTACGGCTTGAACAAAGCCGAAAAAGCGAAATACGTCGGCTGGGGAGAAGCCGGCTGCTCGGGTTCGCTCACGCTCGTTTCCGGCGGTGAAACGTACAGAATAGAACGGGAACTCGTATTGAGCAGAACTAACGATAAGATCAACATCATTCCGTCCGGCTCCGTACCGATGAAGACGGATAAAACGCCCGCGGAGCTTTTTCTGAAGGTGCCGGAGCAGGTGTTCGTCAATACGGCTTTCACGGGTCAGCTCGGTTCGGCGATCAACGGCAGCGGACTTCCCGAGGCCGCGGAGAACATACTTTTCTCGGCGGACGAGGCGGTGAATACCGTAAAAGCGCTGAAAAAGCTCGACGAAGCGCGCGTTATGCTTCTGCACAAGAACAAAAAAGGCGGCAAAGTGTACGAGCTTGAAAACGCCGCCGCCGAGCTCGAATACAAGCTCGCGTCGGCAAAAAGCGCGGCGGAGCAGATATTCACTCTCGACGACTCGATCAGAACGATGCGCGCAAGATATAACGCGAACAGGGAAAAAGCCGCGCTGATAATCGATCAGCTCGACGAATACGACGCGTATACGAGACTTCAGGCGGTCGCCGCTCACAACGAAAACAAAGCGGAGCTCGCAAAGAAAGAGCAGACCGTAAAGGAGCTTGAAGAAAAGTACCGTCACGACGGATTTTTGCCGGACGCCGCGTACGTGGATCTCCTTCGAACGCTGCGCGCCGAGGAAACGGAGCTTTCAGCCGAAGCAGCCGAAAACGCCCGTGAGATCGCAGACGCCGAAGCCGAGGTCAGAGCCGACGGCACGGGCGGTCTTCTGAAGCTTTCCGCCGGCGTCGGAGGCATCGACGGAATAAGAAGCATCTATTCGGGCTTCGTGAAAAAATCCGCTTCGTTCCGCATAGGCGCCGTACTGGTCCTGCTCGCCCTGATAATATCCGTAGGCGCGGGAGTCGCGTTCTACATGATGGATATTATAATGCCGCATCTTATAATCTGCGGCGCCGCGGCGGCTGCTTTCATAATACTCGCCGTCGTGATGTTTACGAAGATATCGCGGATCTCATCCGGTCTGCAGAAGCTTTCCGCAAAGCTCGGAGCGGAGGATCACAGGCAGATACCCGGTATGCTCGACGAGGCGGAAAAAAGATCGGGAGAGCTTCATGAAAAGACCGGCAGGCTGAACGCCGCTTACGAACGGCAGAAAAAGCTGAAAGAAAAATCCGAGGCGCTCGTGATGAAGATCAAAGAGGCGATATCGAAGCGCAAAGAAACGAGCGCGACGTCGCTTTCGGATCTGATAAGCGAGACGGAGAAGATCGTCACGGAGCTTTCCGCCGCAAGATCGGAGCTTGAAATGGCTCAGTATAAAGCGCGCGTATCGGCTGAAAAAGCCGAAGGCGCCGATGAAAAACAGCTCAGAGTGAAGATAAAAGGCGCTCTGCCCGCCGAAGAATGCAAAACGTTCAAAGTGGATATGAAGCGCACCGAGCTGAACTGGCTCACCAAACAGAACGAATCGCTTACCGAAAAACTGACCGAAGCGGAAAAATCGCTCGCCGCGGCAAACGCCACGTTCACCCTTCCGGCGCAGATCTACGCGAAGCTCATCGACGTTCGCGCCGAGCTTGAGGAGGCGCGTGAGGATTACGAGGCTCACGTTCTCGCGTATGAAAAGCTTTCCGAAGCGTCGAGACGGCTCCGCAGCAGCATTTCGCCCGCTCTCGCAGATTACGCGGGAAAGCTCATGGACGGTTTTACCGGCGGCAAATACGGCGAGCTCGGCGTGTCCGACAGCTTCGATATCACGTACAGCGGAGAGGGGATGACTCATCCCGCCGATACGCTTTCAAGCGGAACGCAGGATATGGCGTACGTAAGCCTTCGCCTCGCTCTCGTAAAACTTCTTTTCCCGGATAAGACGACCGTATTCTTCGACGATACCTTCGCAAGAGTCGACAACGGCAGGCTTATCAGAGTGATGAAAACCCTGTCGACGCTCGAAAATCAGTGCGTGCTGTTCACGTGCCGCGACAGAGAGGGCAAATGCGCCGAAATATTCGGCGGCAGGGTGATAAAGATATGACCTTATCCGAAGCGTTTGAAATGAACGGTCTGTCGGATATACTGACGGATGATAACAAAAACAAATTCATAAAGCTTTTCGGTCTTTTGAACGAATTCAACAGCGGCGTGAACGTCACCGCGGTGACGGACGAGACCGGCGTTTACGTAAAGCATTACGCAGACAGTCTTACGGTACTGCCTTACGTCGAGGGTAGAGAGCTTCTCGACGTCGGCTGCGGCGGCGGTTTCCCGTCTCTGCCGGTCGCTCTGGCGCGGCCGGATATCCGCGTAACGAGTATGGATTCGACGGAGAAAAAGCTCGGTCTGATAAATATATGCAGAGAAGAGCTCGGTCTTGATAATATCAGGACGGTCGCCGGCAGAGCGGAGGAGCTTTGCAGACCGCCGCTACGTCAGAGCTTCGATACGGTGTGCGCAAGAGCGGTGGCTAATCTGCGTATCTTATGCGAGCTTTGTCTGCCGTACGTCAGAGTCGGCGGAGTCTTCATAGCGATGAAGACGGACTGCTCTGAGCTTACCGACGCGGAAAACGCGATAAGGCTTACCGGCGGCAGATTTGAAAAAGCCGTTCGGATCGCACTTCGCACCGATACCGAAACGATGGACCGCACGCTTATAATCATAAGAAAAGTCAATAATACCGATAAAAAATATCCGCGCAGATACGCGCAGATAAAATCGAGACCTCTTTGATATGGAAATCATAAAACTTAATGAAAAAACGGCTCCTTCACCTGTGAAGACCGTCGTCGCGGTCGGCAATTTCGACGGCGTGCATAAAGGTCATCAGGCGCTTCTCGAAAAAGCCGTCTCGCTTGCCGAAGAGCTCGGCGCGGCGCCCGCCGTATGGAGCTTTGAAAACTATACGCCGAGATCGGCGGGCGTTTGCATAGTTCTGCCCGAAGACAGAAACGGGCTTTTCGGATCGTACGGAGCGGAAAAGGTTTTTCTGTCAAAATACGAAGACGTGAGCGGATATTCCGCAAAGCGGTTCGTAAAAGACGTTCTCCGCGGCAAATGCGGAGCGGTATGCGCGGTCTGCGGATATAATTTCCGCTTCGGCAAAAACGCCTCCGCGGGCGCAGACGATCTCGAAAAGCTGATGAAAGAATACGGCGGATCGGCTTATAAGGTCGAAGCGGTGAAGGCCGGCGGCGAGACCGTCAGTTCAACGTCGATACGCGGGTATCTTTGCGAAGGAGAACCGAAAAAAGCGGCGGCGCTCCTCGGCAGACCGTATTATATAGATCTGCCCGTCGTACACGGCAGAAGACTCGGGACCAGACTCGGTTTTCCGACGATAAACCAGGTCTTTCCCAAAGGTCTCATCGTGCCGAGATACGGCGCGTACGCCTGTTATGCGCATATCGACGGCGTGAGATACAAAGCCGTCTCCGACGTAGGCATAAGACCGACCGTCGACGGGGCGGGGATTATAAGCGAAACTCATATAATCGGCTTTGACGGCGACTTATACAACTGCAGCGTCAAGGTCGAATTTATCGAATTTCTGCGTCCGGAGCGCAAATTCGATTCTCTCGACGCGCTCAAAGCGCAGATCGGCGAAGACGTGAAAACGGCTTTGCGTATACTTTCGTGAGGAATATCCAATGAAACTGAGATTGAAGATAACGGCGCTCATCGCCGCCGTGCTTATGATACTCCCGGTCTTTCCGGCGTTCGCCGCCGTTACCGAAGCGGACGTGGTGGAGCCGACAGATTATAAAATAAAAAATGAAGACGATCTGCCGATAAAGTCCGAAAACGTTCTGCTTTACAGCGAATACGACGACAGATATCTTTATAAAAAGAATTCGGAAATGTCGCTTGAACCGGGTTCAACGGTCAAAACGCTCGTCGGCGCGATGATATACGAAAAGTTCAGGGACCGTCTTGACGAGAAGATAACCGTCACCGAGGAAAACCTTGACGGCAAAGAGGGGCTTCTCGTATATTTCGAAGCGGGAGAGATACTTTCGATAAGGCAGCTTATGTACGCGCTCCTTATGTACGGAGCAAACGACGCCGCCGTGATACTCGTGCATCACTATATGAGCGACGAGGAAAAGATCACCGGAGACGATCTTACCGATTTCGTCGGAAAGATGAACGCGAAGATAAAGGATCTCGGATGCTCGTCCACGGTATACAAAAACGTGACCGGACTTCACGAGCGCGGAGCGAAAACGATACTGAAAGACGTGATCAGGATCGCCGCGTACGCGGCTTCGCTCGACGGATTTACCGATTTCACCTCAAAGGACAGATATATAATAGAAGAAACGAAGACCAACGTCGGAAGGATAATACTGTCAAGAAACCATCTCGTGAGCACGTTCCGCACGTCCGAATATTTCACGAAAGGTGTTACCGGCATGAGCTACGGCGCCACGGAGGAGACGGGCGAATGTCTCGTCGTCAGCAGCGAATACGGCGGAAAGAATTATTTCATAGCCATAATGGGCGGATACACCGACAAAGAGACGGGCAGGCAGGTCGAATTTGACGACGCGATATATCTTCTCGAATACGCGAAAACGGCGTTCGGATACGTTGAGGTGCTTAAAAAGGGTACGGTCAAGACGCAGGTTAAGGTGACTTTGGGAAGCACCGCCGACGCCGTCACGCTCATACCTACGAAAAGCGTAACGATGTTTCTGCCGAAGAACACGAACGTTAAGGAAGAGATAACGTATAAAACGCTCGTTTACGAAAGCGAGCTTGAGGCTCCCGTACGCGAGGGCGACGTCGCGGGAGAGCTCACCGTCTGCTATAACGGCGAGGATATATGCAAAATACCTCTCGTGACGAGCACGTCCGTCGAGCGCAGTCAGATACTCTTTATGCTCGACCGCACGAAGAAATTCGTTACCTCGACCGGGTTCATAGCGGGCGCAGCCGCGTTTTTCGTTCTGCTTATCGGATACGCCGTGATCCGTTCCGCCGTTTCGAAAAGAAAACAGAAGAAAAGAAAAAGATTGAGATAATATTATTATTTACATTTTTTACTTGATATAATTACGGCGCCGTGTTATAATCATAAATAAGGAGGTGGGCGCTTGGATCATATAATGGAAGATACCTCGACCGATTTCAGGCACGAGCAGAAATACTACATAAGTCACGCGCAGGCAACGGCCCTTACCGAAAGACTTATAAAAGTGCTGGAATTCGATAAAAACAGCATGGAAGACGGCAGATATCTCATTTCAAGCGTATATTTCGATACGCACTACGACCGTTCGCTCAACGCCGTTACCGACGGTCTTCTGATGAGAAAAAAATACAGGATCAGGTCGTACAATCACAGCGACGACTTCATAAGCCTCGAGCGTAAAAGCAAGCGCGGTCAGCTTTGCAGAAAAGAATCTCTCCGCATCGACAGAAAAACCTACGACGATATTATGTATAACGGCGGCAAAAAGCTCAAAGAGCTCGGAGAACCGCTCGCGGACGAGTTTTACAATATGCTCAAATTCGAAGGGTACGTGCCGAAAACGATCGTCGAATATACGCGCAGGGCTTTCGTTTCGCCGATATCCAACGTGAGGATCACGCTCGATTCGTTCATCAAAGGCTCGAGCTGCGGCGCGGATATGTTCTACGACTGCCCGACTCTCGTCTACACCGTGCCGCCGTGTTACGTCGTTCTCGAGGTCAAGTACGATCACTTTTTACCCGATTTCATAAGAAACCTGCTGCCGGATGAAGTCTCGATGCAGACTTCGATATCAAAATACGTTTACGGCAGAACTTTTTCATAAGGAAGGATCAATAAAATGACACCGCTTACACTTACATCTTTCAAAGACGTTTTCAAATCCGGATTTCTTGAGAATTTCAGCAGTCTGACCATCACGCAGGGCGTGCTCATAATAGCCGTATCGTTTCTTCTGGGTCTGCTGATCTGTCTCGTTTACAGACTTTCTTACAGAGGCGTGCTGTTTTCCCGCAGCTTCTGCGTTTCACTCCTCGCGATGGACGTCATCACGACGCTCATAATAATGTCCGTAACGAGCAACGTTATCCTGTCGCTCGGTATGGTCGGCGCGTTGTCGATCGTCAGATTCCGTACCGCGATCAAGGATCCGCTCGATATAGCGTTCCTTTATTATTCGATCGCCGCCGGTATAATGTGCGGCGCCAACCTGCTCGGACTTGCCGCCATCGGCGTGGTGCTCGTCGGCGTCATACTGTTCGTCGCTTCGCGCCTGCCCGCCGCCTCCGATTCCTACATCCTTATGCTCACGGTCAACGCCGACGACGAGGAACCCGTGGTGAAGTACATAAAGAAGAACACGAAAAAAGCCGCTCTCAAATCAAAAGCGCTCGTAGGCACGTCGGCGGAGCTTTCGCTTGAGGTCACGCTCGACGCCGGTTCGACGAAATTCATGAACAAGCTCAACGCTTACCCCGGAGTATCGGCGGTAACGATAGTTAAAAGCACCGGAGAATATGTTTGATATATGAAAAAAATCGTAAGTCTTATACTCGTAATATCCGCGCTGTTCGCGCTCGCCGCCTGCGATATCGCAGGCGATCCCGCGACCACCGCCGCAAATGCGACTCTGCCGCCCTCTGAAACGGAGCTTCAAACCGAAGAAGAGGTCATAATCAAGCCTAACAGCGGCAGCATCGTATTAAATGAGGCGATGGCTTCGAACAGCAACGTGATAACGGATAATTACGGCGAATACAGCGACTGGATCGAGCTTTACAACGATTCCGACGCTCCCGTTTCACTCAAAAACTATATGCTTTCCGACAATCCGTTAAAACCGACGAAATTCGTTTTTCCGGATATCACGCTCGGCGCGCACGAATACCTGCTCGTATGGGCGACCGGCAGAAACCTTTTCGACGAGCAGAACAACGCGATACATCTGCCGTTCAAGCTCAGTAAAGACGGCGAAATAATCTGCCTCTTCAACTCTCTCGGCTCCGAGGTCGGACGCATAACCTATTACGATATGCCGACCGATATCTCGGCAGGTCCCGACGAGAAAGGCAAGACCGTCTTCTACGCCGAACCTACTCCCGGTGAAAAGAACGTGCAGGCGCAGTACACGCCGCCCGAGACCGAAGAACCTCCGGTACCCGTGAATTCCGGCGACAAGACCGTAAACACGCTCCGCATCAACGAATTCGCAACGAAGAAGAGCATCACCTTCACCGACTCCGAAGGCGACTACGGCGCATGGGTCGAGATATATAATTTCGGGCAGGAAGAAGTCTCGCTTTCCGGTCTGTATCTGTCCGACGACGCGGCAAAACCGCAGAAATGGGCTTTCCCCGATGCAAAGATCGCCGCCGGCGCATATTTTACCGTCTTTATGATGAGCAAGGATAAAGAATACGACGGTAAAGAGATGCAGGCGACCTTCACCCTTTCCGGCAAAGAAGAAAAGCTTGCGATCTATAACGGAAAAGCGGAGGAAATCGATTCGTGCGCGATATACGAGCTCGTGTCGAACATCACCTGCGGCAGAGACAACGCGGATCCCGAACACTGGCTCTTCTATCCGAAGGCTACCCCGAACGCGGAAAATACCGTAAAGGGCTTTGAAGATATAGAAAGCGCCCGTTATCCCTCTTACAAAACAACGTATATCAGCGAAGTCGTCGCGGTCAACGCGACGCTCGACGCTTCCCCTGACGGCAAAACGTACTCGTCAGGGGAATTATACGATTATTACGACACATACGATTATATCGAGCTGAAAAACCCCACGGATAAGGATATCGACCTCTCGACTCTGTATATCGGCAAGGGCTCTTTTGAGAATGCGACTCAGCTTCCGACGGCGATATTCAAAGCCGGAAAGTACAGGATCATATACTTTGCGGATGAAAACAAATACGATACGAAAAAAGACGAGATATACCTCGATATCAGCCTCAAACGCTACGGCAACGAGCTTTATCTGTACGACGCGCAGGGTACCGTCATCGATTACGTGGCGGTCGGCACGCTGTTTGACAATACGTCAGCGGGCAGGATATCCGATCAGGACGATAACGTTTACTATTTCACCGACGTAACGCCGGGTGCGAAAAACAGTACCACGGCATACGGCAAGTCGATAGCGGCGCCGAAATTCGATATCGACGGCGGATACGTCGAAGCCGGAACGAAGCTCACTATAAAAGCTCCGGCAAACGCGGTCGTATATTACACGACCGACGGTTCATCTCCTACGAAAAATTCAAAGCTCTATACGGATCCGGTGGTCATAACCGAAACGGTGTCGATCCGCGCGAGAGCGTATAAAAGCGACAGCCTGCCGTCTGAGGAGGTATCGGTCTCCTTCATCGTCGGCAGAAAGCATAAAATGCCGGTAATATTTCTGAACGGCAATTACGACGACCTGTTTTCCTATAAGACGGGTATACTCGCAAACGGACCGTTCGATCCCGAATCGTCGAAATATACGGACGAAAACGATTCCGAGTTCTTCAACGACGCGAGCAAGACCGCGAATTTCTGGAAAGACTGGGAACGCCCGATAAACTTCAACTATATAGATGAAAACGGCGAGCAGATTCTTTCGTTCAACGCCGGAGCAAAGGTCTTCGGTCAGTACAGCAGAGTACACGATCAGAAGAGCATTTCGATAAGACTGAAAGACAAATACGGACCGACCAAAGTCGTATATCCGTTCTTCGGCGACGATTACATAAACGTCTTCTCGTCGCTCGTGCTCCGCGGCTCCGGGCAGGACGCCAACAGATCGCACATACGCGACGCGTTCATAGCCGTCGCGCTGAACGGCAAGATCAACTGTTTCGTTATGAACTACCGTCCCGTCGTCGTTTATCTTAACGGCGAGTATTACGGCATATACGATCTGCGCGAGCGCATATCCGACGATTTCGTCGCCGATCACACCGGCGCCGATCCCGACAATCTCGACAGGATCAAGGGCCTTTCGATAGTACAGTCCGGCACCTACGACAACTATAAAGCGCTCTTCAAGTACGTGACCTCGAACGATCTTTCAAAGAGCGAGCATTACGATTACGTCTGCTCGCAGATCGATCTCGACAACTTTATCGATTACTGGATAGTTACCACGTATTTCGCAAACTCCGACCCCGGCAACATCAAGTTTTTCAGGGAACGGAAAGAAGGCGCGAAATGGCAGTGGATCCCGTACGATTTCGACTGGAGCATTCAGAGCACCGATAACCGCTTCGATATAGTGCTCACCTCGAGCAAGCAGGTCTACAGCTTTATCAAAGCGATGATGAAGAACAGTTCGTTCAAAGAAAAATTCCTGCGCCGCTACGCCGTGCTTTTGAAGGATACGCTCAATCCCGACAGACTTCTGCCGCTCCTTCGTCAGCTTACCGACGAAATAGCGGAGGAGATGGAATACCATATCGCGAAATGGCGTTTCCGTTATGACAGCAAACACGAGCTGCGCAGCCTCCTCGCGTCGTGTCCGTCTTCGATGAGAACGTGGGAGACGCATATTCAGAGCTGCGAGAAATGGCTGCGTGAAAGAGATACCGATATAATAAAACAGCTCCTCGGTTACAAAGGCTTGAAGCTGACGAAGGATCAGCTCAGATCGTACGGATTCAATATCGACTGGTAAGGAGAAAGATCATGCAAAAATACGATATAGCGGCTTTTATCTGGCCGTCCTATACGGGGCACGAGGTGAGAACGCGCACGTTCTGGCCGGACGGAGAAGGTGAATGGCAGTCGGTAAGAAAAGCGACGCCGAAATTCGAAGGACACCTGCTTCCGCGCATACCGCTGCTCGGATATAAGGACGAGGCGGAACCGGAGACGATGGAGGAGCAGATAGAGCTTGCGTCTTCGCACGGCGTGAACGTGTTCATTTACGACTGGTACTGGTACGACCGCCGTCCGTTTCTCGAGTGCTGCCTGAACGACGGATTTCTGAAGGCGAAAAACCGCTCGAAGATGAAATTCTATATAATGTGGGCAAACCACGACGCCGGCTATACCTGGGACAAGCGTATATCCGACGGTCCCGACGTGCCGATCTGGCTCGGCTCGGTGGACAAAACGCAGTTCGACATAGTGACGGACAGAATAGTGAACAACTATTTCAGTCAGCCTGAATACTACAAGATCGACGGAAAACCCGTCTTCGCTATATACGATATCGACAATCTCATAAACGGTCTCGGCGGTATTGAGAAGACGAAAGCGGCGCTGTCCGATTTCAGAGAAAAGACGGTAAGAGCGGGTCACCCGGGTCTTCATCTGCAGCTCATACTCTGGGGCGAGCGTATGCACAACCTGACCGGCGTCGACGGCGAGCATCTTTATTCGAGCGAGATCGCTAAGATACTCGGTTTTGACAGTACGACGAATTATCAGTACGTTCATTTCGTCAATATCGACCGCGATTACAACGAAGTACAGGCTGAAGTTCTTCATCATTGGGAAAAATTCGCCTCTCTCGGCGTGACGTATTATCCGCACGTCACGATCGGGTGGGACAATAATCCGAGATTCAACTCCTTCCGTGCCGGTATAATGAAAAACAATACGCCGGAGAATTTCAAAAAAGCGCTTTATCAGGCGCGTGATTTCGCCGATAAACACGGCGTGAACCTCATAACGGTCAACAGCTGGAACGAGTGGACGGAGATGAGCTATCTCTTGCCCGATAACGTCTACGGTTACGGCTATCTCGACGCGATAAAAGAGGTATTCGGAGAATAAAGAAAGAGAATAAAAAACCTTCCCGCCCGGGAAGGTTTTTTATCGTTATCTCATAATCAAACGGGTGAATAACCGTTCGCGGCGCATTATTCTCCCTGTATCTCTTTTCTTATCGCGAGAGCGACGTCGGGGCGGTTGGTGATGACCGCGTCGACCCCGAGCTCAAACATCTTTCTGAGGTCTTCTTCGGCGTCCACCGTCCAGGGATGTATGCGTACTCCGGCTTTATGACAGTCGGAAACGTAGTTTTCTATGCCGAATACGGGACCGAGATGCGGATGTATCGCCTTTGCGCCGAAAGTTTTTGCGTAATTCCACGGTTCGAACAGCTCGCCGCCGTGGAGCGGAGCGGTGAACGCGTCCGGGTCTATCCGCTTCATATCGTAGAGCGCGTAGTGCAGAAACGACGAATAAATGACTCTGTCGCACATCTTGTGAGCTTTCGCGCATTCGTCGATCATCCTGACGAAATCGTACCCCTGCATTTTGATCTCGACGTTCACGATCAGCCCGGTATCGTACAGCAGATCGTATACCTGTCCGAGCGTCGGTATACGGCATACGGGATATTTCTCGTCCATGCCGTTATTGAAATTGTATTTCAGAAGCTGATCCATCGTCTGTTCGGTCACCGTGCCGGTACCGTCTTTCGCGCATCTGCCGAGCCTGTTGTCGTGCGATACGGCGATCTGCCCGTCGGCGGTCTTGTAGACGTCGAGCTCAATACCGTCGGCGTGCATTTCCGCCGCCAGCCTGAACGCTTCGAGCGTGTTTTCGGGCGCGTAAGCGGAAGCGCCTCTGTGAGCTAAAACGAGAGTTTTCATATTATCCCTCCATTATGGTTTATCTTCGCGTGCTTCCGCAACGTTTGCGTTATGCTCCGCGAGCGTTTTTCCGTAAAGTATCTCTCCGTCGGGCTTCGATACGAAATAATAGTATCCCGTATCCTCCGCGGGCGTCAGAGCGGTGAATATCGCGTCCCAGCCGGGATTGCAGATCGGTCCGGGCGGCAGTCCGTCGTAAACGTACGTGTTATACGGATCGTCGAGATTCAGATCCTCCTGCGTGATATCCGTCTTTCTGACCTTGAGCGCGTATAGTATCGTCGAGTCGCATTCGAGCTTCGGATATTTGATCGGATTGTTCAGTCTGTTGTGTATGACGCTCGAAACGAGCTCGAAGTCGGCGTTATAATAAGCCTCGCGCTGGATTATCGACGCGATCGTTATATAGTCGTCGAGCGATCTGCCCGATTTTTTCACGAAATCGTAGTATTCGTCGGTGAACTTCGCGTCGAAGCCCGCGAGCAGTTTATTGATTATCTGCTCCTCCGACCAGTCGGAATAGAAGAAATACGTATCGGGGAATATATATCCTTCGAGCTTGTATCTTCTGTCTTTCGATATTTCGGTCTGTTCGAGCAGCTCGATGAATCTGTAATCGTATTCGCCGTTTTCTATCGCGTCGGCAAAGCCTTCTCTCGTACCGATATTCTCTTTCAGAAAGATGTTGATGACCTCGTCCACCGTATAGCCTTCGGGGATCGTGATCTTGACTATGCGCCGTTCTCCCGTCTGCTCGAGAAACGTGTTTATGAGGCTGTTGTAATTCTGTTTCGACGATACTGTATACGTGCCGGGGATGAAAGCCGCTTCGCCGTCTTTGAATTTCAGCCTCGCGTAAAGCTTGAATATGGACGGGTAACGGATGATCCCGTTTTCGGCAAGCGCGTCGGATACGTCAAGTATCGTCGGATACATACCGAGATCCACCGTTGCGGTACGCTCGTCCTTACTGAGCGCGAAAACGTCGTTGCCTATCGATATGACGAAGAAAGCGGCGATCACCGAAGCGATTACAACGAGAACTATATAAACGGATGCGATCGTCACGCTGTATATCGTCTTGTGGCTCTTATATTCGAGCCGTTCGCCGGTCTCGCTTGTTTTGATCTTCCGCTTTTTGAATACGGTGATCTTTCTTTTTTTCTTTTCCGTTTCTTTCTCTTTTTGCTTTTTTGCCTTCAGCCGCGCTTTTTTGCGCCTGATATCCGCTTTCGACGGATTTTTCTTTTTGACCGGAGCTTCGCTCCCGGCGGCTTTAACGACGATCTTGTTTTCCTGCGTATCGCCGCTCGAGTCGGTTATGTTGTTCAGTGTCTTGTCGTTATCTTCCATTTTTGATCCTTTCTATACGTTGTGCTTCAGCCGTATTATCGCCGCCGCCACCGCGAATATCACGCAGCAGAGAAAAGCGGGCGAAAGAAACGACAGAAGAAGCGCACGCATACGGAACTGAAACGTCTGCTCTTTTTCGTTATCGGCCGGTCGTATGCTTACCGAGTCGTATTCAAGCTGACTCTGCGCCCGTGAGAGCGATAAAAACAGAGTTATCAGCGCAATTGAAACGAAGAGGAATATGAACGGTACGGTGTTTTCCGATTTTCCCGCCGCGTCAGTAAGAAGCTTCTGCGAAAACACGGTAAGCAGATTGAAAAGAAAATGCACCGCGATCGAAACGAATACTGAATGAGATACCTCGTAAACGAGGGCGAGAACGACGCCGCAGATCAGGAATTTGGGAAGCTCCGAAAGAGAGAAGTGCGCGAGGGCGAACAGTACCGATGAAAACGCCGCCGCCGAAAAAACGCCGTATTTTTTGTATTTGTTGTAGATTATGCTTCTGAAAACGAATTCCTCGGTCACGGCGGGAAGTATGCAGTATATGACCGTAATGTAGATCACCGCCTGCGGCGAAAGCGACGTTACGTCGGTCACCGCGCCCGTCTGAACGTAGTCGGGATCCGCGAGCCCGAAAAGGACGGATAACGAGAACAGAAACAGAGCGGCGAAGAATATGAGCGCGACGTTCTGTATCCTGAATCCTCGAAAACCAAGCTCCTTCGGCGATACGGTTCCCTCCAGCCTGCAGTACAGTACCCCGGGGAGAATGAATATCGCTATCTGCAAAACCGAGACGGCGAGCACCGAATATATACTGCCGTCATACGGAACGTTGAAAAGCGACGAGAGAGTGATAAGTATATAAACGGCGAGGCAGAACAAGGGCGCGGAATGATATGTTTTAATTTTTTTCAACCGGCACGGCGCCTCCTTCCGTAAAAATCGTATCTGCGCGGAGATCGAACCTGCCGTGAGGCAGCCTGTCGACGATAAAATCCGAAAAAGCCACCCCTGCGAGAGTCCCCGTGAAGCGTGATAAAAATCTGTCGTAATAACCGCCGCCGTACCCTATCCTGTAACCGTATTTGTCAAAAACGATGGCGGGAATGAGACAAACGGCGCAGCCTTTGCCGTTCACGTCGTAAACCGGGGCATCGGCGGGAGGCTCGCTTATCCCGTACGAACCGCGGCTGAACAGGTCGGTCGACGCGACGAAATGGAAATTCATCAGCCTGGTGCCGGGTATACATCTCGGATATGCGACCCGCTTGCCGTCGGCAAGAGCCTTTTCCGCGATGCCCGTTACGTTTATCTCGCCCGGCATCGGAGAGTAGAGAAGCAGCGTATCGTAATACTTATAAGAAGCGGACTGCAGAAAATGAACGCACAGCGCTTCCTCAAGCGCCCGTTTTTCCTCCTGCGGTATCCGGTTCCTCTTTTCGAGATACGTCTCTCTTATCGCCGATTTTTCGATCTTGAGTCCGTACATAAATATCAGTACAGCATTATGCTTTTGCCGATCTTTTCGGCATATGCAGCGCCCTTGAAAGCGCCGACTACCGCAAGACCGAACTCTATCGCGCAGCCCATACCGCGCGCGGTGATGATATTGCCGTCGACGACGACCTTTTCGTTCCCGATCTTTGCCCCGAAGAGGTACTTTTCAAAGCCGGGATAGCATACCGCGGTCTTGCCTTCAAGAAGCCCCAGCCTGCCCGGGACCGACGGAGCGGCGCAAATAGCGGCGATCGTACCGCCGCCGGCGTTTATCTTCTTTACGAAATTGCAGACGGTTTCGTTTCCGGAAAGAGTCTCCGTGCCGACTCCGCCGCCGGGCAGAATAACGCATTCGCATTTTTCGGCTTTCTTTTCAAACTCTTTGAGAGTGATATCTGCAAAAAACGTGATGCCGTGAGCGCCGTGAACTTCTTTACCGTCGACGCCGACCGTCTTTATATCGAGACCGGCGCGCCGTATGACGTCGAGAGCGGCAAGAGCCTCGACCTCTTCAAGTCCGTCTGCGCAAAACATATAGATCATAAGATACCGCCTTTCTTTATCAGTCGTCGCTTTGACCGTATTTCGCCATAAACTGCTCGCGCGACATTATAAGATCGCGCGGCTTACTGCCGTTAGCGCCAGAGCAGATGCCCATTTCTTCCATTCTGTCTATTATCTTCGCCGCGCGTCCGTAACCTATCGAAAGCTTGCGGTTGAGCAGGGAAGTGGCGACCTTGCCCGCGTCGAACGATACTTCGATCGCCGCGAGAAGCAGCTCGTCGTCGCCGGATTCGGCGCCCGCCATAGAGAGCTTTTTCTTGCCGTCGGGGATGCTCTCGGCGGCTTTGTCGATATTCCTGATCGCCTCGTCGCTGTAATTTGCTTCGATGCCCTGATTCTTGATGAAGTTGACCACGGCCTCCACCTCCGATTCGGAGACGAAAGCGCCCTGCAGACGCGTCAGTTTAAGAGCGCCGACCGGCTTATAGAGCATATCGCCGCGGCCGATAAGGCGTTCGGCGCCGCCCTCGTCGAGTATCGTTCTCGAGTCGATCTGAGAACCGACGCGGCACGCTATACGCGACGGTATGTTGTTTTTGATCGTACCGGATATGACCGTTACGTCGGGGCGCTGCGTACCGATTATCAGGTGCATGCCCGCCGCGCGCGCCTTTGCCGCGATACGGGCTATCGAGCTCTCTACGTTATCCTTCGAGGTAGCCATAAGGTCGGCAAGCTCGTCTATTATGATAACGAGCACCGGCAGTTTTTCCATTTCGGGATTTTCTTTTGCCAGATCGTTATAGCTGAATATGTTCCTGCATCCGGCGGCTTCGATCAGATCGTAGCGGCGTTCCATCTCCTGCACGAGCCAGTTAAGCGAACCGGCGGCTTTTTTCATATCCGTTATAACGGGTACAAGCAGATGCGGTATACCCGCGTACGGAGCGAATTCGACCTTTTTCGGGTCGATCATTATAAGCTTTACCTCGTCCGGCCTGGCTCTGTAAAGAATACTTACTATAAGGCTGTTGATGCAGACGGATTTACCCATACCGGTGGCGCCGGCGATGATCATATGCGGCATCTTCTGTATATCGAGAAACGTCGGCTCGTTCGATATGCTCACGCCGAGAGCGCAGAAGACCTTGCTCTTGGCGGCTCTGAACGTATCCGTATCGAGAAGCGTTCTGATGTTGACCGTGAACGGCGTTTTGTTCGGTACCTCTATACCGACCGTATCCTTGCCTTCTATCGAGCTTTCAAAGCGTACGCCGCCCGATGCGAGAACGCGGGCGAGGTCGTCTATCAGGTTGCCGATACGCGCTATTCTCACGCCGGGAGCGGGCTTCAGCTCGTATCTCGTTATCGTGGGACCGCGCGAAATATTCTCGACGGAAACGGAAATTCCGAAGTTCGACAGAGTTTCAACTATCTTTTTCGCGTTGCTTATCGCCTCGTCGTTGCTTATTCCGGCGCCTTTGCCCTCGGGCAGAGAGAGAAGCTTGAGCGGCGGGAATCTGTATTCCGGCGCGGGCTTCTGCACGGGCGGCTTCGCTTCGGTATGTACGGGCGTCCGGTCTGTTTTGCCGATGGGAGTCTTGACGGTATCGATCGCTTCCTCCGGTTTGCCGTCGGATTTTTCCTCCGCGGCGGCGATCGCGGGCTTGTCCTGCCCGTCAGCGGGTTTTTCGGGTCGTACTTTTTCCGGTTGATCCACGAGTATGCCGTCTTCAAGGAATATCTCGGCGGGCTTTCTTACGAACTGTTCGACTCCCTCGTCGTCGTCAAGCAGTTTGGAAAGCTCGTCCGGCTCTTCCGCCGGGACTATGTTGTCTTTTTCGTAGTCGTATAAGACTTTTTTCCGCTTTTTCGAAGAAGGTTCCGGTCCCTTCTGCAGTTCCGGAGTAACGCTGACGAAATCTTCTTCATCGCCGTCTTCGTCCTCCTGTTCTTCTTCTTTGCGCTGCTTTACCGGTTTTTCTCCGGATCTGACCGGCTTTTCCCGTTCGCTTATCCTGCGCTTTACGGCGGTTATGACGTAAACGGGAGTGATGCCGACGGTAAGACAGCCGAATATGAGGAAAAGTACGGCTGAGATTATTCCGGTAAATACCGCGCCGAACAGAGATCTCATAAGCTGTGCGAGACCTCCGCCTATGACGCCGCCGCCGCTGAAGGTACCGCCGAGCGCGTAAAGCTCAGAGGCGGAAGCGTTTGCCGCGCCGAGCTTGAAAACGCCGCAGAAAGCGGAGAAAAAAGCGATGAACGACAAACCGAATATAAGCTTGAACCATATCTTGTTCGAATCTATCAGCTTGAGCCAAAAGACCGCGAGCAGTATCAGAAGAACCGGTACGAATATCGAGCCGACGCCGAATATTCCGAATACAACTGAACGGATCACGCCTCCGACCGCGCCGGAAGCCGATGGCCATATAAAGCAGAAAAGTATGAATAGAGCGAGCAGACCGAAAATGAAAGGGATCACCTGATTTACCGGACGTGCGGAAGGTATCGGCTTTTCTTCTTTATGCTCCGACGCCTTCTTCGCCGCCGGCTCGGATCTTTTTACGGACTCGTCCGATCTTGCCGCTCTTTTTATATTGTTTTTCGTCGTTTTCTTTTTCTTTGTGTTTTTTGCCATTTTTATCATCCTTTATGTTAAGCTGATTATTTCGTTTACGACGGCGATAACGCCGAGAGCAAAGCAGTATAATGAGAAATACCGCAGCTTTGCTTTTTTTGCCGTGAATAAAAACAGTCTGATCGCGCAGAATCCCGAGATCGCCGCGGCGGCAAATCCGCAGATATAAGCGGCGGCGTCGGTATGAAGGGACCCCGACGTTATCACCTCCGGCAGCTTGAGTACGTTCGCGCCGATTATCGCCGGTACCGAGATCAGAAACGAGAATCTTACCGCCGATTCACGGTCAAGACCGCAGAGAAGCCCGCCCGAGACAGTACAACCGGAGCGGGAAAGTCCCGGCACGATCGCGATCCCCTGACACAACCCCGTTATAACGGCGGTCATTGCGTTCATTTCAGACAGATTTTTATCGCTTTTGCCGGTCTTTTCCGAAAAAAGTATGATGAAGCCGTTACAGATAAGCGCCGCGCCGACAAGTACCGGATGAAGACTCATCGCTTCCGCCGCGCCGTCCGCTCCGGCAAGCGCGAGCAAAACGAGAGGCAGAGTGGCGATCAGAGTGAAAAACGCGAGCCGCTCATAAGTTGAAAAGCCTTGACGGGCTTTGCCGCAAACGATTTTCCGAACGCCGGTAAAACATCCGGCAGCGATCCCGAACACGTCCTTGCGGCAGACCGCACAGACGGCGATAAGCGTACCGAGATGCAGAAACGCGTCAAACGCCGCGCGGCTCCCGACCGGCGACGATCCGAAGAAAGCGTGGTAAAGCGCAAGATGCCCTGAACTTGAAACGGGCAGAAATTCGGTTAAGCCCTGTATTATTCCGGCGACGACGGCAGATAATATATCCATAACGACTCCGCATTATCAAACGGAAAACTCCGTTTTTTAAGATAATATGCGGATAAGTATTTGTATTATAACAAAAAATAAAGAGAATTTCAAGTACGTTAATGAATATTTTTATGAACTGCAGGCATAAAGATGAAATAATTTTCGCTTTTGCCGGGCTTTGCGTCGTTTTCGCGGGGGTGCTGAACGGATTTATCGGAACGGGCGGCGGCGTTATAATTTATTTTATTCTGAAAAAACTTTGCAGATCGGATACGAAAAAAGCGTTCGCGACCGTCACACTTACGGTTTTGCCCGTGACAGCGTTATCAGCCGCGATATACGAAAACCTGCACGGCGGAGTATTCACGCTGTCTTTGCCTTATCTGATCCCGGCTGTTTTGGGCGGCGTCTGCGGAGCGGCGCTGCTTTGCCGGGTAAAGACCGGAGCGATCAAGGCGGCGTTTTCGCTGATGCTCGTCGTTTCGGGAGCGCTGATACTTTTTCGATGAACGTTTTTCTGATCGCCGCTTCGTTTCTCGTATCCGCCGCCGCGTCCGCCGGCGTCGGCGGAGGAGGATTGTTCACGCTTTGTCTGATCGCCGCCGGATCGCCTCAGTACGAAGCGCAGGGAATAAACCTTTTCGCGTTCGTTTTCGCCGCGGTTCCCGCCGCAGTATATCACGCTTTGAAAAATAAAGCCGATATCGGGCTTGCCGCATATCTTTCTTTCTGCGGCTGCGCCGGATGTATGATCGGTTCGATGCTCGCCGCTTCTGCGGCGCAGAAAACGCTGCGAACCGCATTCGGCGTTTTCGCGCTCGCTGTCGGAACCGCGTCAGCCGTAAGGCAGATAAGGGAAGCAAAATCCGTTAAATCGCGGCAGAGCGAGGACGGCAAATCGTAAATTAAGGTGTCGGCAAAGCCTACTTTCGTTGCGGCTCCGCCGCCCTTGGGGAGTGCCCACCATGAACCCCGCAAGCGACGTGTCGCGGTGACATACGGCATTGCAACTCTTGGGGGTGCCCACCCCTACAACCCCCAAACCCCCGTAACCCCTCCCAAACTCGTTACACTTTCTTTGGGGCGCGATGCTGGCGTGAGGCAAGAGGTAAAAGTGAATAGTGAATAAGGTTACCGGTTCTGCACAAACATAATTCCGCGGCGTGGCGGTTGGGGGGGAAAACGCCCGCCGCGTGCGCTTCACGCAAATTGTGAGCCGTACT
>JAEEGL013423887.1_pt1 | contig 23882 bp, 19 predicted proteins | sample 9134231 | NCBI WGS metagenome assembly JAEEGL01 (sample SAMN16246548, study PRJNA631951) | gut metagenome | biome: gut microbiome; feature: rumen; material: fiber-attached | host: Bos | place: Iran: Karaj | collected 2018-10 | reverse complement strand
CAAGATTCTCGGCCTCACGTGCTGCATCCTCGAAGCTCTCAGCCGATACACTGTATTCTCTTTATTCTCCGTCGAAGTCCACCACCTCTACGGTGTAGATATTTCTGGGGAGAACTTTTGCGCTTCTTTTGTGTGAGCGAAGGCGGAAATCTGCTGTCATGTAGTGAGTTGTCATAATTATTAAGAGTTTTTGTTATTGGTTTTGTGTGCCGAATCACTTTTGAATTTTGACAGTGCTTTACCAAGGTAAGCCAGGCGAAGAGCAGCAAGGCCGAAGCAAATTATTTTCACCCCTTGCGGGCTTTAGCAGAAATTAGTCTGACCCACGGCTCACGGCTCATTTGTTTGAAAATAATTTGTGTAGCCAAGGCCTCCGGCCAGCCTTGCAGCACGAGAATGGCGATTTACCTTTGCAGTGGCAAAATCATAAGTGTGCTTCAGGTACGATAACAAAAGCAAGTGAAGACAAAAGCTCCATGGTGACAGCTCAATGACAGTAGATGCCCGCTCACATAGAGATAAGAAGCGCGTACCGCTTTAGCAATATCCGTAGAGTCAGGTGGACTTGGAGAAATAAGGGAATGTATCGGTAGGGAGCGGACGCAGAAACGATGGCCATAGCAGAATCTCTATGACCAGCAGACAGATACATGAATAGCAACAAACAAGCTCTAATCCATCAATAACCTACAACGTGCAACGTCACCGCTCGGCCCTAAGGACGCTTGACACTTCAAGAAAGTATGGTAGCATTAGAGATAGTGACGAATAAGAGTGACATAGGAACAATGTCAGTTCATCCACGCGGATGCGACCCGAAGACACAAGATTATGGGTACAATCGAAATCAAAGCCAATAATGCAGTCGCTCCATGCCAAGCCCACAGAGCACCAGCTAACAGACCTCCCCCAAACAAAACGCCCGTAGTTCGCCACTCCCTTGGGACTGGCGAACTGCGAGGCGTTGGGGAGGTCAAAGCCTGCGGACAACACAGGAGCAGCGGCTACTATGCCAACAGAGAACGTGAAACGGCAAGCTCGGTACATGCCCCATCAAGCAGCACACACCTCAGAGGCCATCCAGCAGCCCGCCGCCAAGCCATGCCACACATAGCATGAAAATAGAAGCATTGGAGGTGGCCGATGGCCACAACAAAAAATGCCCATCCACACGAGGTGAACGGGCAATGAGACGTCACATTATCATTGAATGATCAAAAGAACGACATCTGAATTAACAAATAAAGCAAGTACGCAATGATAGCAATGGCGCATCCTTTGTTGGAGCAGCCATTATCATCTGATGGAGTGTCCCATGGGAGTGACATTGTACAATGAATTTGCAGGGCCTATTTTGTATTCGTCAACAGATGGCTAATCTCGAATTCAAAAGTATAGTCATTCTGTACACCTTCAACACTGATAGGCATGAGAACCTTCATCGTCTTTCCCACGTAGCTGCCAGCTCCAGCATCCATAGCTTCTTTTGACTTGTAAAAAGAAGGTATCAGGTTCCTTTTATTCCACCCCCCGCTTGTGTATCTGGTCGGAGAGATGTAATATACATTTTCAGTAGGAATCAGGACATCATCAATCTTTGCCCCGTTAGGAATTGTGGTTGCAGGCTGGCTATTATTCCGGTCAATAAACTTTACCCCGTTATGCATTACACGTCCGACTGTTCCATTGATGTCTACAAAGCTGATGTCATCCCAGTTAATTTTGATGGAATGGCCTGACTTGTTTTTCAGCGTGAAGTACAGGTTGGTCGTTCCCACATACCATATAATATCGATATAATCATCTTCGTACCGATATTTGTTCATGTTGTCCTCTTTCACTAGGACGACCTTTGTTTCACCGAAGTTCTTTTTTACATCAGCGGGGCTTTCGACCTTTGCAAGAGTAACGTCATAGGTAGCCATGTACGTGGTACCACAGGAAGTAAGCAGCAAACCTATCAAGGTGAGCGCAAATAGGAGTGTTTTTTTCATTGCAGTAATACTTTTAATGGTTATTTGAAGGAATTACTGCACAAAAGTAGTTGGAATAGGCACACTCAAATTGAGCCTATTCAGAAAAGTCTCTGAAAACACTTCTCAAAGGCACATTTTGGCTCATTTTTTATTCCAATAAAGCCGAATCTTTTGGGAAATACCAAGAAACAGGAGGTGCTTGCTCGTAATAAAGCTTATAGAGCCGCTTCCGCCTTTCTTCTCTTTCTTTTTGGCGTTTACGTTCCTCTTCCATTTCAGCTTCTTTGCGTGTCGCAATATCAGCCTGGCCATTCAAGGCACGTGATAACCTTTCAATATCTTCTCTATCCATTCTCTTTTATCCGCACTTATTTTTTATGAAAGCGCATATAACTCTTGATTAAATTGCATTGGCCAGCTACTGGCATCATCTTGTCATTACGAAGGTCAAAATACTGGCGTATTGTCTTTCCTATAGTTGGATTGACCTCTTTATAATGCTTTTTCAGAGCCATATAATCCATTAGCAGACTCTCATTTGACTCAATGAGTTGGAATATATCAAGGGTGATATGAGGATTAACTGTGCCACCCTTTTCCAAATAAACTTTAATTGCTGATTCTGTAAATTCTTTAATAGTCATAATCTTGTATTTTTAATTTTTCTTTTTATCCCAGAAATAGTACATAATATCCAAGCTTTCTCCACTTTGAATGATTTGGATTTTACTGGTCGTAACAAGAACCACTATCGGTAATCCTTTGTCAACTTCCCGCCCATCTGATATTTTGAAGTCAGCCTCAAAAGCGTGCTTCATCTTGTATATACCAAGATAATGCAATCCAAACGCTGAGCGTTCTACCTGATATTCTTTCTGCACTGCAAACAATGCACGGTGCCGAGCTTGGGGAATTGTCATCATAGCATTTATACTTTTATGATCCTACCTTTGTGTTCAAATAGCCAGGTAATTATATGTAAAAGTGTATTTTGGCATGTTCTTCGTATCTATAAGGGACTCTAAATGACACCGCTGCAATCCAAAACAAATAACAGGACTAAGATAAAGGCTAAGAGGCATCCAGTGTAAGCCTTCCAACCTTTCTCCTTCTTTGCCTCTTCATATTGTTCTGCCCAGCTCTTACGTATCTTTCGTGAGGAGTGTCCACTATCCGCGCCGTCCTTTTCCTCCTGAGCCTCCTCTATAGCCGTCATAGCCAGAAAATCAGTAAAGTCAAACATAATTGTATTCTTTTGGATTGATATTCATAATATTTATCGGTATTCATCATTCAATGTTTGAGTAGATTAAGCTTTAATAATTTCAAAGGCTGATTATAACTTTTCAGATAATCCAAGAAAGATGTGATTGTAAAAGCATAAATCTTATCATGATTATCATTGATATAATCCCACCAATCTTCATCGAATAATATGCCTTCTTCATGAAGTGCGTATGGCCCAGTATAGAATTTTGAATTACTTATGTCTACTACTTCTTCAACTGTAGTGAACTTAATCCAGGGCGATAAGAATCTATATGGGACATTTTTCAGCAGTGGACTCAAAATCTTATCCAATCCTTGACTTTCAAAATGTTGGTTGAGATACCTTTCAACTACATTTTGGGTTGCAGCAGGAATCAGTGTTGTTCTTTTTTGTACATCAATGAGATACGCTTTCATTCTATCCGATGACCCAAAATCCAAATCATCTTCGAATATTAGTGGCCATGCAAAACTTGCCATCCTGATGGTCATATCTCTGTATGAAATGCTTAATGAGTTCTTTTCTTTTGCTAGAGAAAGAATAGCAATCATCCATAGGTATTTATACGAGGATGCTTTCTTTTCAAAGACTTTATCAAGTAATTTGAAATCAATGGATTTTTCCGTTGTGGTTTCTTCAAGATTGATGAGCCTTTCTTCTTCAAGTGCCTCCCCTTCACTGTTACAACTTATGATATTGTCATAGTATGGTAACACTGATTTATAATATCCATAATATTCTTTTGGCACAATAATTTTGGACAGTTCAGGACATTCGATTATAGGGAATTTACCTAATATAGTTTTACCCTCGAATACAATTTTCCTAAGGTTAGGACAAAATGCAAATGCGGTGTCTCCAATATATAAAATATTCCTATCAACTGTATAGTCTTCAATTTCAGATTCTACGAAAGCTCTATTTCCAATAATTGTATCGTTTACAGCATTTGAGGTAGCAGCAAGATTTCGATAATATAACTCTTCATTTTTAAATTCAGGAATCTTTATGAGCTTGACAAAAACCCCACAATCCTTATTAGAAATACGACCCTTTGTGCATACTCTTTCAAACATATTATATATCAACTTAACATCTTCATCATATAGATGTTCATTGATTATAGCAAAATAGCTTACCCACTCAAAGTTGTCTATAGGCCGAGGATAAAACAACAATCTGTCATCTTCACACAGTTCAAAGGTTTTGTGATTCAGTAAAATGATTCTTACAGACAGGAGTAAAGAAAGCCAATTTTCTATTACTTCACCTCTTAATAATAGCTTAATTGTTATTGCTTCACCCAGATAACGCCCGTCTATGTCTATAGACTTATTTTCATCTTGGCTTTCGATACAATCTGCCACTGATTGCAGCATACATGTGTAAAGTACGCTCATCGCATAACTGTCATCGATATACTCAGTTATGAATTTATATAATGATGTATCTTTCATATCAACAAACGTCTTTACTTATTTCCTTATAATGATAATTTTCTTCTCTTGAAATATGCGAGAATAAAGAGCTATAGCTTTTGAGTTTCAGTGAACTATCATCAGCACTTACCGATAGCCCATATGCTGTTGAAAGTACTGGTGCTAAGTTTGAAACGACAGACTTTCTCCTTACATTTTCTTCTTGCCACACACTTCCGTCAACGACTCTCACGTCATTGAATGTGTTTATTGGTTTAGTCAGTACTGTATATGTGCTTCCACCGCCAGAATAGACTAAAATTCTATTCTTCAATGCGTCAAGAAGATTGCGAACAGGTATATCGGTCTCGCTGGAGAGTTTCTTTGATAAATCCTTCACCAATAATGAAATCAGTTCATTGATTTTTTGGTGTAATTTAGCAACAGCTTCAGTTTGAACACTGCTTGAAAAATCACCATCTTCGTATTCAAATCCGGATCTGTTCGCTAAATAGTTCAGCCCTCTTGGTATAGACCAATACTTATAAATTAGTGGAATCTTATCTTTCCTGTCTTCTATTATGAAGAAAGACACATCTGTTGTACCTCCGCCAATATCAGCGGCAATACTCATTCCAGTAGGTAACTTTCCTCTTGAAGTCAGAGCAATTAAGCTTGCATAAGCTTCAGGAAAGATGCTGATATTGTAGTTTTCTTTAAGTTCATCTGTATATTTAATATTCTCTGTCTTTTTCAGCAGTTCCTGATAATCCTCTCCTAAGAACTTGGTCAAATCATTATTATAGACATCTTCTACAAGATGATATGCGCTTGCCAGTATTTCAACTCCTAATCTTTTCTTCGCGTCATATGTTGCTTCATCTGCAGGAACACCCATATTTATTGAGAAGTTATCGCCATACTCTTCCTCCAGTAGGAAAATCACATACGCTAGATACCAAACACATAGTGTTCTATGTCCTACTAAAGCGTATTTGTTACCTTCCCTTTCAGCACCAATGAATGTATCCTGTTTAAAGTATCTAAAGAGAGTTTTTCTTTCTTTCAATGCTTTCGTTTTCTCTTCATATCTACGCTTAGCTTCATTCATCTTCTTCGTATTTCTCGCCTTTATCTGTTTTAATCTAACATCTAATAAAGATTCTATGATATGGATGTCTTCTTCTTCTATACCTGGTGCTTGGTACTTATTGAAGAGACGCTTGGATTCAGCATCGATTGTAAACAGTGATTCCAAGTAAACAGGTTCTTCTTCTATAGTTTCTTCCACTTTCTTCTGTCGTTTTGTATCAAAGAATCCATAGGACAACGTATTGTCCTCGTTAATTTGAATGACGGAAGGAAGGAAGAATTTTGAATTACCTCCGAGATCTGTGAACTCGAAGAATTCATATTTAGGTTCTCCGTGTCCTTCATCCGGCGTAGTCTGCACACAAATCTTAGTTTGATGCGTGCCGAAGTCAAGTCCTATCTTTATTATATCCATATTATATTACATGTACTAGGTTAAGAGATTTAATTTCGTTTGTCACTTTAAGTTGTACATCACGGTTAATTTTATCCAGGTCATTCTCACGCCGTTCTTTCAAGTCACGCAGGTTTGACCTCATCAGTCGTAGTGCGCCTTCAGCTCTCTTTATATCATCATCGTTTTTTCTCATAAGCGCAAATTCCAGATGCACTTCTTGGTCAATGATACTATGTGTTAAACTCTTTTCACGAGAGTCATAGTATTGAATAGTCTGTTGGTATCTAAGCTTTTTGCTGTTTTCTATACGTGTCTGAATCTCTTTTCTGTGAGCCAGTGTATAATCATCAATACATTCCCTAAGGTCATATCTTAGATCATCGATCATCTCATTATCTAATTTCATCGTCTCTTCAAATGGAGCATAGCTACCATCGACTTGAGCTCGGCCCATAAATTTTTCTGCTATTTCATGGTCACTAACAATTTCATTTTTTTCTATATCAAAGAGAATTGGATAAAGAGTATCTGTAACAGTTGGCTTTTCAAAAACCAATCTGCTTACTGACACTTTGAATATGGCCAGCATGTACATTCCTTTATGAATAGAATCAGGCAAGTTCTTCTTTTTCAGTTCAAAGAAGAAAGTGCATTGTGCCTTGTCACGTTTCTCTTCAAACATTCTCACTCCTGAAATAATAATCGGATGATATAAATTTATAAATGAGAGAGACTTATCTTTGAACGCCAGTTCTTGGTCGAATGTCATTTTCAGAACCAGTTTATCATCGATTTCATTCTTATACTTGTTAAGAAGCTTTTTGCTGTCTGGGTCAAGGGGCATATAATTATTAAGGAATCCTTTAAGCAGGCCTGGGGTACTTTTGGGGATAACGAACTCATATATACCTTCTTTATCAGATTGCCTTAATTCACATGTGGTTAGATGTTCCTTGATTATCTGAATGACAAACTGATAAAGCTCGTGACTTGTTACGTATGCGTTATTATTAACTATTTTGTTTATTTCATCCCTGAAATAAGAATCATTTGTTAATGTGTTCGTTAATCCTTCTTCAATCTTAGCTAGGTTGACTTTCTCATTTTCAATAGCCCTTTCTATTTCCACCTTTTTCTTCTCAACCTCTTCCCTTGTCAATTTGTCAGAATAGAAATCGCGTTCCATCTTTTTCAGTGCATCCTGAATGGTGATTGCTTTTCCGTCCTGTTCCATCTGTGAGTCAAGGATAGCCTCCAAATCACCAATGGACTCCCTGAAAATACCGATACGCATAAGTAATCGTGAGTATATATCTTCAAGAATAGACTCCGACACCACTATGTTATAGATATTCACTTTAGGTGACTCCTGCCCGAAACGGTCAATACGGCCAATACGTTGTTCGACAACCATAGGGTTCCATGGGAGGTCGTAATTCACCAAAGAATTGCAGAATTGCATATCAAGACCTTCACTTCCCACTTCCGATGAAAGAAGAACCTGAATCTGGTCATCAAACTGGAATTGCTGCAAAATATCTACTTTGTTGATACTACTGTCGCCATAAATCATCACGCTCTTGAATCCGGCTTTCTTTAGTCTTATATTCAGATACTTGATGGTCTTCTTAAAAATGGCGAACACAATGATTTTCTTATTGCCATGTTCAAATACAGTCTTAAGTATCTTCTGAAGGGCCTCGAATTTTGAGTCTTTATATTCGTTATATGCATCTATTCCGGCATCAAGCATGTCATTGTCGTTCATGGTGGCCCAAACGCTGCTTGCAAGTTGTCGCTTATATGTGACAAGTCCAAGCCCACCTTTTTGCTCTCTCCCGTATTCATCATAAGTTGTATGTTCATCAATATAGTTTTCAATCATGCTTTCGTAATATGAGCTTTCATCACTACTCATATGTACATGTTCAGTCCACGGATTTCTCTCTGCCTGAGACCAATCCTGTGTAACTTCTCTCTTTCTAGTCCTGGAGAAAATCGTATTCATCGGACTCATCTCCGAAAGATTAAACTGAAGCTGTGCCCGAATTGAAGGAGAATCAACACCAGCCATCAGTTGCTTCTTAATATCTTGATAGATTGGATACTCCGAGAAATATTTATCAATGCGGAATGTCTGAATAGTCTCTACATCATTGATAGTGTTGAACGTCTCAACATCGGCTGTTGTGAGCTCAACACCTATTGTCTGCAGGTTCACGCCTGCGTTCAGTTGGCTAAGAGCCCTTACAAAAGGACGGTTCAATTGTAAGTTGTTTCGGAAGACTTCAGGGTTGTCATATACATCAGCATCCAACAGGTGAAGTTGGTTGTAAAGATTGTACTCATCTATCATGATAGGAGTAGCAGACATAAAAACTACGCTGTCAGAAACCTGCAATAATCGTTCTGCGCCATGATACAAATGAGTGTTGCTGTTTCTTAACTTGTGAGATTCATCACACACTATTAGGCTGAACTTGATATTCTTTTCCTCAATAAGTCCATGTAAATCACTTGTGTCCCTCACCTTATCATAATTGATTACTGCCCGAACGGTACCGTTATGATGAGTAAGTTCATGTATCAGTTGGCTCTTATCTTCTATTTCTATAAATTCCAGTCCAAATTTCTCATTCAGTTCCGTAGTCCATTTTGCTCTTAGGGACATTGGGCAAATAACAAGGACATTGCGTAATTCCCCCCGAGCTTTCAACTCTAACATTATATGCCCCGCCTCGATTGTTTTACCGAGACCGACTTCATCAGCAATTAAGATTCGCTTATTATCTGAATTGAGGAACTTCAGTAGCGGCTTGAACTGGTATGGTCTGAACAATGTTCTTGATGCTTTCAGAGATGAAATTGTACTATTATTCGAGCTTTGAATTTTGAATGCTGTATTTCCCTTCAAGTATTCAGAATAATGATCATAATAGTTCTCACGTATTCGTTCAAAGGGGTCGGTCAGATCAACGTCTGGGATAAGGTTGACACTATTTTCATCGTTTTCTCTATCATCATACTTAACTTTATACAACTGTCTTCCACGACGTGGCGGAAAGACATCAATTATGAAGCCTTTCTCATTAGTCAATATGTTGACAACCTTATCTCCTTTTCCGAATTTACTCATCTTACCTGCGATTTTTTAAAATTTTATAAATTACATCTCTTGGCAACATTGTTCTAAGTGTAGAAATGAATAATTCTTTACTTTCTATCTTCTGATACTATTCTCGTGTAGATTTCGCCAAAACGATTTGTACTTCATGCATATCTCATAATTGACACCGTATACTTCTGCCCAGTGCTTGATGTCTTCCTTTGAGGCATCATAGCCAAGCACACCCCAAACACACCCTGCGCGATGCTTGCGGTCTGTTTCTTCATCAACGGTGAACTCTGAGTGCATTTTCTCAGTTAATTCGTCATATTTGGGATATCTTCTCATTTTAACTTTTTCTTTAAATATATTCAATTTCATATTTCCATCCGTCACACTGCAGCGCTTTCAAGCCGACAAGTTTAGCCGGAAACTTAGGATGCTTTTTGATATAATCTTTCGCGGCTTTCCCCGAAAGGAACTCTGGAGAAGGATGAATGGAGATACGCTTTCCTCTCCTTTCAGCCACTTCAAGAGCTTGGCACATTCGCCAAACAGGAATAGATACATCGAAACCATTATGTGAAACCGCCTCTATGATGGTACACACATACTCATTGAAATCTTCGGAGTATCTGCCAGTACCATAGTTCTGAATATACTCCAAGAGGATTTCTTTTCCTCTTGTGTACTTGGTTGTCACTTGCTGTATGTCTTCTGTTCCTATTATGTACATCACCTTAACAAATATCTATTCCATACGTAATTCCCAAATTCTACAATTATTGAAAAATCTGAATATACGCAACCAGTGCTCCAAAGATGCCCATCAAGCAAATCAATCCTAGTAGCATTTCCCATCCTCCGAAAATAAGGATAAGCAAAATTAATCCGATGATAACAGACCAAGCTATGATTTTGGACTTGCGTTCTTGCTCTTCTGCCAATTCAATGTCGTATGGAAGAATGTAATATCCATACTCTTTCAATTTGTCTCGACTCGACTTGATTGCTTTAACCAGCTTATTATAGGCATTTGTACCGCTTTGATGGCTCCCATTCAGGTATTCCTCTCTTGCTGTTTCATATTCCTTATAAATTTGGATGATTGTCTGCTTTGTCATCCAATAATTATCAAGGCCTTTTTCTTTAGCTATATCCTCCCATTGGTCATACATCTCATCAAGCCCATCGCATTTTCGGAGGTTTGCAAGATATAAGTATGCCACTTTATTATTTAGACTACTGCATTTCTTCATTATTCTCAGAATGTTTTCATCAAAGCATCTATTAAGCTTTTTATCAAGCGAAAGGAGTCCTGATTGACTCCATTGATGAAGAAATGCCTGTATCTTATTATAAACCCTCCTATAGATTTTGATACATTCAGGCAACGATGTACATGTGTTCATTGACAATAACACATGAGCATAATTGATATCTTCAGTGTCATCATCATAGCGGTTATTCAGGAACTCCAGCAGTTCCGAATAAGCATAAACTTTGAAATCTGTGGATGTATCTTTCTCTGCCATATGTCAGACGCTTACGTTATTCTATATGCGACACTCCTTTATTAGACATTCGTCATATCCCAAATGGTCACGAGTCCTACTAAATCCCCATTCTTATCACCCGTTGTTGTGATATATAAAACATCCAATCTCCGGCCTTCCTCGGAGGCTTCAGAGAACTTTTTGCGTATGTCATCAATAGAGGCGTTGGATCTCACGAAATCAAACACACCATCTTTGGAGTATTCAGCGATATACTTGCCGATTTTGAACAGCTGCAGTTCATCATCAAGCATGGAGATATTGCCATCGCCAATGATGTTGAACAATGCTGATTCGCTGAACACACCCCACACCTTTTTCCCGTTCATCACAGGGACATACGAGAAGGATTTCTCCTTCATGTAAGAAATGGTCGGTAACACTTTATCGCCCATTTCGCGCTTATAAATGTCTTTGAAGGGTATCGAAATCTGAGAAACGCTGTCCATGAGCTTACTGCAAAGAGCCTCGAATCGTTCTTTGAACTCATCCGTAAGTTCAATGAGCGGTTTCGAGCTTCCATTAGGATTATGACTAAGCACATTGCGTATGCTCCTGAAGTATTTCACCTCAGCTTGTATTCTCCTGTCGGGATGGTACTGCTCAATATCCTTTACGCCATTGTCGCCATATTCAGCCTCGGCCCAGCGTTCAAGAGTTTTATATAATTCTAGGAAGTTTGTTGTACTATACATTCTTTTTATAAGTATGACAATGGAGTTATGCTCAAATTACTGATACTGATTTTTTCTACGGTATTGCTCTGCGACCTCGACGAGCTGTTTGAACTTCTGAAGCCTTTCATGTGGGTAGCCACCCTTATTGATAAGCTTCTTTGTGTGTTTAAACCAGTTGAGCATATCGTGTTCTTCAAGCCTGTGCTTTGAAGGTCGGCGATGGTTCTCCTGCATGAAGGCCATCATCTGCTCATACTGTCTTTGCCATTTCTCATCTTGGGTCATATTAATAATTCATTTCAAATTATTCAAGAGTCAAATTATTCTACTTCTTCCATCTCTTCCATATCAAATAAACTTGGCTCTGTAATTGCATTATTCTCTTCACGACCAGATACCGTCTTACCTGTAGCTTTTTCAATCAAGTTAAGAAGCGCCTGACGTCGTTTCTCAAAGTAAGTATCGAAGTCATCTTGTCGGATAGATTCAACATCTATCTGATGGCTAGAGAGGTAAGTATCTAAATCATCTGGCTTGACACCATGATTACGTTCTATGCTTGATAGGTACTTGCTTGGTGCTCCACCTTGGATAATACGATTCGTTCTTGCGTAAATGGGAGTCTTATTGATGACTGAATTCCATTGAGCTTTATCGAGTCCTTCCTTTTCACAATAGTTTTGTGGGAAAATATGATGGATATCTGTAGCTTCTTCTACGAAAGAAGCAAAGTCCATTTGCGTCCCCTTAATAAAGTCAAGAGCATGTTCTTTCAAAATGAGTGCCATCACGCCTTTATATGCAGCACTGTTACGTGTATAGAGTTGTTGCAAACGTGTGGCATGGAAGTTGGAGCGTTGTACAGTTTCAGGTTCCATTGTGTCATCCTTCACCCATGTCATCAAACCTTGTATGTCGTTGACATAGCGTGTCTCGTTGGCACCTCCGTACAACTCGCCAAATACACCACACCAATACCACTGCTCCAACTTACGTTGGTTTGCAGCACTGAACCACATGTTCGGATCAACAGCAAAGGCTACAGACAATGGTATCAGCTGGCTGCTATAAGGAAGGTCTAAAGCCGTAAAGACTCTTTGCTCTGATAGAAATTTTACAGCTTCTTTTATGCCGTCTATCATCTGATTGCGATACTTTTCATACTCCTTATATGTCAGTCTTAGCACATCACGTTTCTTACAAGAAACAGCTTTTGTGACTCCCTTCGCAAAGTTGTCATAGCTGGCAAGCAATGTGATGGCTGTAAGAAAGTCTGTACCAGTAAATGCCTGAATGTGTTTGTGATACAATTGACGGTATTTAGACAAAACCTTCCAAATGGCATCCCAATCTTTACGTAATTCAAAGTTCTCGGCTGCAAATGTTGCTGTAACAAGTTCAAATACAGTCAAAGATACGCCACCCTGATTAACATTCTCAAAAACTTGGCATACAGCTTCTTTCGGGACATCGTTGCCCACTAGAATGACGGGTATCTGATATTTCGTCATAGGGGCAACAATAGTCTCATAGAATCTATCCCAATTCTCATCAACCTCATCGCTATTGTGATAGCGTGTATATTGTCGTTGCCATCGCATCATCTCCTGTGAGTCAAAGATGATGTTAAGTGGGAAGTAATGCTGCTGGTATTCAAGTTCCCTTGTTGATAAATCCAACTTGACATCACGACCAATATTTTCCATTATTCGTTTGTCTTCAGGGACGGAAAAAACAGCATCAATGCGGTCTGTCAGAGTGTCTAGACATGTTGGAATATGTAGATAGTAGAACCTCTTGATAGGCTTTTTTTTGTTGTCTGTTGTTTCTACTGGCTTTTTGCTATACATCGCACGATAAATAGATGTATTACGCTGTTGGCCATCGAGCACTAGCCTTTCAGGTTCTACGTTTTCCTTTGACTTGTCAACGCCTTCAAAAAGACGGTATTTGAAATGAATATCTTCGCCACCAGTTTGTAGGAACATTGCTGCTCCAATAGGATAGCCATTGCTAATACTGGCAATGAGTGCGCGTATTCTGCCATCCTCCCACACCCAACCACGTTGGAAGTCTGGAAGTTGAGTTTTTCCATCGTCAATAGACTTCAGGATATCAGCTATAGATTCATTGTTAGATGTTATCATATATTCTGCTTATTCGTTCTTTAATTTCTTTTCTACAATACCTTTGAACACATCTGCGCAGTTCTTGATGTCTTCATATTCCTGCAGCTTTCTGTCAGACAGACCTTCGGGAGTCCAATCATCGATATGCTTGGCGAATACATCTTTGATGGCTCGGTCTAAATATTCATTAGGCAGTTTGGAGGGCAAGCCAGAGAGTGACATCCGCTCGATGATGGCTTTGAAGTAGTCATAGTCACCTTCAATGGTCAACCCATAGTCTGCGGCAATACGATAGATGGCAATCCAATGACGTTGTTTCGTAAACACACGGTCTTTGTTTGTGTAGCTAATGTTGATGAGATTAAGAATGCAAACGCGCAGGAGGTCAATGCGTTCTCTTTCCGAAAGTTTCTTCACGTCTATAGCCTCTGCTGCCATTGATCCGTAGCCATATTCGTTGTCATCTGTGGATTCTTCTTCATACTCACCATAAGCGACAGGATTCATGTGTACGACGGTGGCTGTATGTTCTGCCTGTGCATCATGTCCTGCCATTTCCAGTTCGGTGATGCACGAGCCAGTGGCGTAACTATACATCGTAATTATAATCCGTATGGCCTCATTCACCTCCGCCTCAGATGAGGTAGGTGAGATATGAGACTCGCTATTACGCCACTTTTTTACCATCAGGAGCCATTGATACAACTTCTGCTTCGCTTCATCATGGCTGTATTTCAACTGCCACAGAGGACTTACATCATGGATGACGTTGGCCCATGTCACTTCCTCGCCTTCGTTTTGAGGTTTCACCTCTTCACCCTTCATCAGATAATAGAGTTTCTTAAGATAGGCTTCGTACTTTGTAACCAACAGATTGAATGCTACGAATTTGTCAACGATGATTGGACTTTCCTTGTACAAGTTTGTAAAGGCTCTGTTCAGATAGAGTCCCACGCTATCCAAAGAGGAAATGGATTCGGCCTTTATCACATAGAAGATATAATCTACGATTTCATCTATCGGGCGCATGTTCTGTTTCACGCCCGTCAATGTCTCGCTGATAATATCGGCAATACCATTCCTGATTTTTTCATCGATGTCTTCTGTCTGCTCTTTCTGTTCGTTCCCTTCGTTCTGCAAGCCAGCGAACATTTCTTCCACATCAGGTTGTTCAACCTCAGCAGTATTCAAGGTGACATCATCATTAAGATATGCTGTCAGCATCTTCTCGCGCATCTCAGCGTCGAGTATGAAGTCCTTCAGCAACTTAGCACCTTTGGCGTTCACCATACGCGCCTTTGGCTCTACACCTTCCACCTTTGTAATAAATGCACGAGTCTTTTGCGGATCAAGCGTTAGTCGCAGTTCTGAGAACCGGTTGTAGTTATCTAGGTTCTCTTCCGTTGGGCCAGAAGTAATAATCTGCTGTAGCATACTGATGTTTACCCCAGTAGCTTCAGACAGAATAATAATCTGCTTATACAGTTCCTTTAGCTGATACTCATTGATATAGTCCTGAATAGTTTTACCCGCTTCTGGGCGCAGGTCTCCACGTTGGATGTCATGAAGGATGAGAATAGCTGTCCTCTGCTCTTTCTGCGACAGAGAGGCAAATGTCTTGTGCAGTTCTTGCAAGGCATCCTTGGTCGCCTCACTGCCAGGCCCGTCCGTGTATAACCTCTTGATGAAGCGCACAAACTTGGAGTTGATGTATTCTGCATCAATGGCACCCGTCCCAGTCTCGGTGATATAGGTATCAACGGGATATTCAAAATCATGTGGTTCTGTACCTGGGCCAGTCCCCCCATCAACCAGTTCACGATAACGCTTCAGCAGAATAAGATACGTCTGCTCATCCAGCTCCATTTTTATGTGAGTATAGGTGTCGCCATGCTTAAACTCATACTCACTTTGTTCCCATGCGAAGCCCTGTAGTTTGGCCGCTTCCAACAGACGTGTCATGCTGCTGAAGTCCTGGGCAAACATGCGGCGGTCTTCACGTGTATCAGGAAGACGCTCAAAGTTGAATATTTCTTGCGAATAGAAGATGTCGCGGATATGCAGGAACTTGCGGTTGATGTTCATCAGGTTATCTTCCAGCTTATCCACGAATACCCCCAACGGGCGATCCACATACACTTCTAGCGCATCCTCGATGTTGCGTTCCATCGTGTATGGGAACGTGTAGTAGTAGATGGTCCCAAATGGTTTATCAGGACCAAACAAGCGGTTTGTACGGGAGAAAGCCTGAATAATATCCACATACTTCATCAGCTTATCCACGTAGAGCGTGTTAACCCACTTCGAGTCATAGCCAGTCAACATCTGTGTAACCACAATCAGCAAGTCTATCTGCTGAGAGTGATCGTGATCAATGTTAGTATAAGGCTTCTTATGTGCCAAACGCTTGGCCACGTCCTTTTTATACTTGCCGTATGTGGAAAGTTGGAAACTAGTCTGATACTTGGCATTGTAGTCTGTCAGCATCTCTAGTATGGCATCCTCACGGGCTATACCCTCGTCGCTGTTGTCTATGTTGTTGTCAAACACCGATACAACATTCATCGACGAGTAATGAGACTTGAACAGATTATAGTAAGCTATAGCCTCCGGAATATTCTGTGTTGCAAGAATAGCATGGAACTTGCGGTTCTTGCTCAGACGGTCGAACTTCCCCACAATGTCAGCAGCTACGGCCTGATGATGGATGTCTTGCTGATAGAGGTCTTTGGGCAAATAATGTTCAATGCCATGCCTGGTGTCACCATTTTCTATGTAGGTGTCAGGCATCTGCAGCTCCGTCATGAAGCGGTTGTAGATTGCCATCTTCTCATCATCGCCCTCTATCTCATCAAGGCTGTGAATGTTCAAGCGATAAAAAGCAGCCCTACGGCGCAGATCTTCCTCATCGCTATAAGTGTTCACGCGATAAGGGTCGAAGCCCAACACATTGCCATCAGGAATACCGTTGGCGATGGTGTATTTGTGGAGCATATCGCCAAACAGCGTCTCTGTCATTATCTCGTTATGAGCGTTCTCTTCGAATACGGGCGTTCCCGTGAATCCGAATAGCAGCGCACGTGGGAATGTTCGTTTGATGCTCTGAAGCATTTCACCGAACACAGAACGGTGGCACTCGTCAATGATGAACACAAGGCGTTTCTTGCCGATACGTTCAATCATGGTTGCATCTATGCTTGGCCCAGGCTTGATATTGGACATCTTCTGAATTGAGGTAACAATAAGCCTGTCTTCATTGCTGGTACTATCCAGCTTTGATGCAAGAATCACTGTATTCTGCGTGTCTTGCACACTTTCGTCCTCACCTGCAAACCCACGATATTCATCCAACGACTGTATACTTAGCTCAATACGATCCATCAAGAACACTACCTTGTCAGCATCTCCACTGTTGGCAATGAGTTGTGCAGACTTGAAACTTGTCATTGTCTTACCAGAGCCTGTGGTGTGCCATATATAGCCACCACGGTGCTCATGCTCATCCCAGTTGACGGCATGAGTTACGTCACAGATTTTACTGACTGCAAAGTATTGATAGGAACGCAGTACTTTCAGCGTTTGGTCTTTATCATCAGCAATTGTATAGTAACCTATCAACTGATGAGCCATTGGGATATTCAAGAGTTCGACGGCAACACGGCGCCAGTCGTATATTTCCTGGTTATTGAAATCAGCCCAATGGAACTGGAATTCTTTCTGGAAGCGGTCTTCAGCGCCAGGATTAGCAAAATAAAACGTCTTCTCGGGTGTCATAGCAACGAAAATCTGAACCATCGAGAAGATACCACTACTGAAAATGCCCTCGTGCATGTAGCGTTTCAGCTGGAACACAGCCTGAGACACATCCACACGGCTCCGCTTCAGCTCCACATGGATGACGGGCATACCGTTGATGAGCAACAGCACATCACCCCTGCGGTCACCTGCCAATGGATGAGTGGCACGGAAACGAGGCTGGCGCACTATCTGATAGCGACTCTGCCCTGAACTTATCTCAGCGGGGTCGAAAATCTTCAGATAGACTTCCTTACCATAGTTTACATCATCATTTGGATTGTCTCGTTTTATGCAGACAAACTTCCCATTGATGAATTTGTTCACCTTGTATGGTGAGCCACACATGTTCACTTGGTCGATAATCTGCTGCATCTCCGAGGGCGTGAGCGGACTATTACCAAGACGCTCGCGGTCGCGGTTCATATCGAAGATGATGTTAGCCCAGTTCTGGACTAACTCTTCTTCGGATGGATGCATCAATACCTTATCGCTCCAGCCGTGTTCAGAAAGCAGCTGACAGAGAGCCTGCTCAAATACGGACTCTTTATCAAATGGAGGTATGTTTTGTTCGTTGCTCATATATATATAGTTTATGCTATCATTTTGTCTAAGCAAGCAGACTTCATTTGCTTCAGCTTTTCAATCTGCTGTGATTGTAGAGAAATCTTCTTATCAAGTGAACGGAAAAAGGATGCTATGCGACGCTGTTCTGCAATTGATGATGGAACAGCAAATATACTATTAGATACCAAATTCCAATCAGCACGAGGCATCTTAGAACCTGATGATATATTTGCAACATCCATAAAGGCCTCTGAAGAAACAAGAATATAAAGGAAATATGGGTCTATGTTCTCTAAAGCTCGTAGAACCCAGAAGTCGCCTACCGCAATCCCTTTGAAATTTGCATATAGAATGTTTTTCAAATATGGGCGTAATTTACCAAACAATACATCGTGTTCTTCAAACCTAATGCCGCGCTTTAAGACATTTTTCCTGTAGATGTCTTTATTCAGGACACCTTCACCAGCTACAATGTCCTCAAACTCAACGCTGGGCAGTTTGCTTGAATTCTCGTATGTTGATATTCTTTGTACCATATCACTAAATTTCACTATCAACCATTCTCCTTCAAATCCTTTGAATCTAATCAGCGGTAAAATACCCCCCCCATTTGACGGGAACATGCTGCGTAAGCAGGCGGTTTTCATCTGTTTTAGACGCTCCAATTGCTGCTGGTGAACAGCAAGCTTTTCATCTAATTCACAGAAAAAAGATGCTATCTTTACCTGTTCCTCGAAAGTTGAAGGTATTTTTATAGTACCCTTCAGTACATTCTCATCGCTTACTTTCATATCATTCTTGGCTCCTTTGTTAACTAAAGGATGTATATACGAGTTCATTCTATGCGAAGGTGCAAAGTAGTAATTGATAAAGGATGTAGAAATGCCTTCTTTGGGAGTGTAAACGGCATAAAGAGTTGATACTATTCCAGTTTTTCCATAGTTCACCTTTATAATCCCAAATGGTTTTATTTTAAGTGGAGATTTCGTATATACAATGTCACCATGTTTGAGAACACGGTAATTAGCAACAGATTTACCAGCGAAGCTTCTCCCTAACAGCTCTATTTGGTTTACCACTCCAAAGTCATCTGAGACCGATAGGACATCAGCTTTACCATAGATTTCGTTTATATTTCTTTCTTTGCATACCATGAGGCAATCACTTAATTCTACTACTTTCCATTCGTCAATAAAGCCTTTAAAGCGGATGGGGGGGGTATTTTTTGAAGTGTTCGGGAACATAGAGTCGAGACATGCTGACTTTAGTCGCTTTAACCTCTCGTACTGCAACTGATGTAACATCATTTGAGCGTCGAGACGACTAAAAAATGAAGCAATATGACGCTGCTCTTCAATACTTTTTGGATAGAGAACGGATATTTTGCTAAAAGCAGGATATTTCAAATTCCATGTGTCAGAAGTGAGACCTTGTGAATGCAATCTGAACTTTTTGATTATTTGAGGGGTCTTAAATAAACATGCAAAGAATTTTGGTTCAATACCGTCTATAGGTGTGACTACTGTGTATGCTGGGCTTACAATACCTTCAAATTCGGAACATCCACTTGCTCCTTGCCACATTCTCATTGAATTATAAGCAATATCATTTACTTTGACTACTTTATAGTGCGACTTATCACTATTTGAACTGTCAAAACGACCATTATCAGAGGCTTTAATGACACCATTATTCATCGTGACAGAAAGCATCTCACCATTAATGTTACTTTCTACCCTTTCAGAAAATAGTTCTCCAAGAGCAGCTTCAACCCACTCACCTTCAAATCCCTTGAACCTCAGTCTCGGCACCGTCTCGCCCTCTTGCGGAAACATCAGACGGGCACAATCCTCCAGATTGTCCTCAATGGATTCGTCAGAAGTGGTAAGCACCAGCTCATCCACCTGTCCGTCTATTCCTTTCAGTGTTATCTCTTGTTTTGCCATAGTTCTCGAATTTTATTTGTTAAGCTGCTGTAAGCCTTCCAGTGCAAACTTATCGCCAGTGAGGTCGGCCACTAAATCTGCTAGTTCACTTTGCGCTTCTGCTAACTGCTGACCCAGGTCGCTGTATGAAACAGCGTACTTGTGCGACAGCGCTGTAATGCTCTTTTCCATTTCTGAGAATACAGCGGTTAGCGTCCCATTTATGCCAGTTAATACTGGATCAATCCACTTCATTTGCAAGAACAGTTCAATCTCTTCCTCAGTTAAGTTTTCTATAGCCTCTTTGGTTTTATCAACCAATGCCTGCTTTTCCTCCTTGATAGCCTTATTCAACTTCGTCTGCTCATCCCATAGTTTCACAAACTGCTGTAACTTTGCCTTTGTATCAGCTTCGATGTCATCCCCCTTGGCCTTAGCGTCCTTCTTGATTTTAGCCTTGTCGAGCTTAGGATTATCTTCACCTTCCATGTATTCCTGAGACTCCTCTTCTGTAAATCCATCCTTCAACTCTTCAATTTCAGCATCAATCTCTTCTTCATGAGCCTCTTTGTCGCTGATGGATTGGAGTTCTTTCTGGAACTTGACTTGCTGAACCAATGGGAACGGTATAACACGACCTTTCAGCCCATCTGGAACCTCAATATCCTCATCGCCTTTCTTTACCAATTTGTATGCAATCTCAACGACACGTGCTGCATCCAAGCCCTCGGTTTGAATCGTCTCAATGTCATTGGCGATGGTTTGCCACTCATTGCTTAATGCTTGATAAGCTGCATAGCGGTCTATCAAGGGAATATCGGCCATTCTCTGGAAGATATCATCTGCAATCTCATAACGTTCTTTCAACTCACGCACAGTTGCCACATTCGTTATGAGACGGCGGTGCAACTCGTCAGCAAAGCCTTCGAATGCCTTGCAAAATTGTTCCCGTAGTCTGGCTGTGTCTCTGTCATGAGCGATGGCTGTAGCCACATCATCAGTGGTGATAGCTGAATAGGGCTTATCTTCTGCTGGCTGGAACAAATCACGACGTAATGATGGCAACGCTTCCCAGTATTTAGCCATGAGATCGATTTCACTATTGGGAATGCCGCCAAACATCGTGGCGTAAATGTCGTACTGCTCAGGTGCCTCAGATGAATCTACATAACGCGGGATATTCAAGTTGTAGTTATTCTGACGGATGATGTCACGGCTCACCTTGCGAGAGAAACCTTTCTCATCGCTGCGTAAACGTACGGTATCAGCTATGCGCTTGATGTCGCAGTCACGTAACTTATTGTTTTTGCCATCCTTCACAAAACCCTTCGATGCATCGATAATCAGAACGTCATCGTTCTGGCGGTTCTGCTTCAGAACCATGATAAGAGTTGGAATACCCGTGCCAAAGAAAATATTGACAGGTAGTCCGATGATACAGTCAATCTGGTTTTTCTCTATCAGCTTCTTTCGAATCTTTCCTTCACCATCGTCTTCCGGGTCACCACGGAACAGCACACCATGAGGCAATACGATTGTTAGGATGCCGTCTGGTTTCAAATGGTGCAACTCATGCAGAAGGAAAGCATAGTCTGCCTTGCTCTTGGGGGCTACACCATAGTCTTTAAAGCGAGCATCCATTTCTGCATCCGACGGATCCCAATGCTGGGAATAAGGTGGATTTGACACCACGGCATCGACATAGAGTGCATGACCAGCATTTGGGCCGGACTTCTCAATTGGCCAGTCCTCGCCAAGGGAGTCAGCACATCGTGTATCGATGTTGCCAGGACGGATACCACGCATGACCAAGTTCATACGGGTCAGGTTGTAGGTATTCTCTTTCAGCTCTTGGGCGTAATACTTTACTCGATTGCGGTCTTCGATATGTCGGCCAACACTCTTACCTATGGTGATTAGCAGGGAACCAGAACCGCTTGTTGGGTCGTAGATCTCAATCTGCTGTTTTTCCTTGTGATGCTCAGCCACAATCTCAGACATGAGCATGGCTACTTCATGCGGAGTATAGAACTCACCAGCTTTTTTCCCGGCATTGGCGGCGAAGTTACTGATAAGGTATTCATAGACATAGCCCAACACGTCATAGTCTTGTGAACCGTCGGTGGGAATATCCTTAATAAGCTTGATAAGTTCCTTCAAAGCCTTGGTCTGGGAAGCAGGATTCTCACCCAACTTACTGAGTCCAGCTTGCAAGGTGATGAAGATTTTCTCATACACATGCTTGTAGTTGGGACTTATCAGGCGGTCGAAGGTGTTGAGGGCTACGCTCAGGTCTGCCACATTGAAAGTGGAATCAGGGAGCAACCACGTAGAAAATAGATTCTTGTACTCGATGAAGTAACCGATACTACGTTTGCAGTCCTCGATAGTCAGGGCCATGTCTTCGTCCTCGTAATTTTCCACGAGGTCTGGCAAGTCTTCATCAGACCAGCCACTACGTTTCAGATGGGCAACCTCGTTGTCCGATAGAAACTTGTAGAAGATAAGGCCCAAAATATAGTCTTTATATTCGTTTGCGTCAATCTTCGATCGCATCTTATTGGCCGATGCCCAAATCTTATTAGCAAGCTGTTGTTTATTCATAATGATATGATTTATGCTAATGTAATACTTTTATTATCTTCACTCAATATGATATGTCTAGCAAAAGATATATCCACGCCGTCATAAACTGCAGATACATCTATACCCTTTTCAATAAGCGTATCGATGAGTACAGAATCATGAAGACCACGAATGGAGGTCCAGGCATTACATCCGACCTGCCTATTAAATTCTTTGACCAGTGACTCTACACTTCTACTGGCCATTTTTCTTTTAAGTTCTTGATAGTATTCTGGGGTTACCATATGATAAAGTTAGATCTATGAATACAACTTAACAGCTTCATTCAGTTGGTTACTTATTTTCTCTTTCAGTGGCTCTGGACTCAACACCTTCATGTGCATCCCCTGTGCTAGTATTTTTGATTCCAGCTCGAAGTTCGGAATGACGGAAAGGCAAATTTCCGCAGAACCGTCTTCGTGTTCAACCACCACTTGCTGACTACCATGCAAAGGTTTCGACTTGATATAAGGCCACTGCTGCTTATCCACCCAGATATGAACCTCTGTCATCTCCCCCCCCTTCGGGAAGCTTACACCGATGACATCCTTGAAGAAGGTTTTGAAGTCAACATCCTTATTCTCGCGGTAGGGGTGGCTTATATGCTGAAGCTCAACAATTCTATCTAATGGGATATTAGTTATTTCATTCCATTCCTCGTACCATCCAAACAAGAACCAACGGTTATTGTATTGTTTCAGGAAATACGGGTGAAGGGTATATATGATTGACTCCGGCCTTTTGAAACTCTGGTATTTTATTTCAAGCACTTGTTTCTTCACGATAGCCGAATAGACATCCCGGTAGAACTTCATCCCATCCACGTATGGATTTTCATCAAAAGCAACCACGGGCTTTTGATTGGCTGGGTTCATAAAGAACTGGGATGATAAACGGCTGTTGATTTCTTCGAGCCATTCAAAGTGCGGTACTCCTTCAAATCGTGAAAGGAGCTGCATGGTCTGATTTAGCAGCTGAAGTTCGTTTTCCTTCAGTTGCATGTGGAAAATAGACTCACCTTTCCGTGCGTAGCGGTAGAATATGTTTCGTCCAACCTTCTCAGAAATGATACGGACCCCATAATGTGTTTCCATATTATTCAGATCAAGCCGGATGGTAGTTGTAGAGGTGACTAGTTCCATTTTTTCTTCCTCCAAGCGTCTGTTGCACGCCGCCATGAGATCACGGACAGAGTAGCGTCCGTGTCGGTCACTCAGGCAGCGGTCAATGATAATCTCCCGCACAGTTGCATTTTTTGTATTAGCCATGTTTTTATACAGGTTTAATAGCCATTTTGCAGCTAAAAGCGGGTTAAAATTATATTTATTTTCGCAGACTACCATCTTTTT
>JAEEGL016884012.1_pt1 | contig 23883 bp, 15 predicted proteins | sample 9134231 | NCBI WGS metagenome assembly JAEEGL01 (sample SAMN16246548, study PRJNA631951) | gut metagenome | biome: gut microbiome; feature: rumen; material: fiber-attached | host: Bos | place: Iran: Karaj | collected 2018-10 | reverse complement strand
ATCTGTATCTCGCAGATGTCCTGGGGTATCGGCCCCATGGTCATTCTCCTCTTTGGTATGTTCTTTGCCCCAGGTGGCTATCTTTTTGGCTTCGTGGAGTCTGTAGCCCATCTCTTTGGCGGTGTTGATATGAGTCAGGAGGCAGTGAATGCATTCTCTTCCCGTATCGTATTCTTTACGCTTTTCGTTGTAGCCTTCATCGCATGGAATCTGCAGCGTCAGCTTCAGGAGAGTACGGAGTTTACTGCTCAAAAAGAGTCAGCGGAGAAGACAGGCCTGTTGGATAATATCAAAGTGTTGTTCCAGAACAAGAAAGCGGTGAAGACTGTTTGTTTTCTGGCGGGTATCTATCTCACTTGGAATCTCGTGGCTTCGGTGATGGGTTTCTTCCAGCCCCATATTTACGAAACGGCAGGCGGTGTGACCAATGAACAGGCCAACTGGATGAACTTCATTCAGTGGGCTATTATTGTAAGCATCACGTTTGTTACCTCGAAGATTATCGACAAGACATCACACAAGACGATCTACACCTTTGGCCTCATGGTGGCAATCTCCGCTTGGCTGATTATAGTCACCATCGGTGTCAACGGTCCTGTTGGTCTGTGGTCGTTTGCAATCCTCTGGGGTATCCAAGGAGGTACGTCGGTACAAATTTTCTATGCCCTTTGGGGCTCAGAGTTGTTCCCGGCAAAGTTCCGTGCGGGTGCTCAGGGTTTGATGTTCTTTATCGTACGTGGTCTTTCGGCAGTCTGGGGACTTATCTTTACCTATATCTATGGTGAGAATGGCGAGGGCTTCACTATAGCAGCCTTCTGTATGATAGTCCTTTTGGTTATCTCACTCATTGTGGGCTTCATTGGAGCACCAGTCACCCGTGGTCGTACTCTTGAGGACATCACGAAGGAACGCTATGGAGAGAATTACTAATTCGTAATAACGTAATAACGATAAATATGAAATCGATTTTAGAGGGTCGCGAGGGATTGAAAGCGGTTGTATATCAGATTGCGGAGGTCACAGGTTACCTCTGGCAGAAAGGATGGGCAGAGCGTAACGGTGGTAATATCACAGTGAATGTCACCGAGTATATGGATGATGAGTGTCGTGCCATGAAGGCCATCTCAGAAGTGAAACAGATAGGTATGGTGTTGCCGCAGTTGAAGGGCAAGTATTTCTATTGTAAGGGAACTGGCAAACGCATGCGCGACCTTGCAAAGGAACCCATGCAGAACGGATCGATTATCCGTATCCTCGACGACTGTGCCTCTTACGAGGTGATTGCTGATGAGAATGTGGTACCCACCAGTGAGCTACCTACTCATCTCGCTTTACAGAATTATCTGTTGGAAACGGGTTCGTGCTATAAAGCCACCTTGCATACGCATCCTATCGAGTTGGTGGCAATGAGTCATATACAGCGTTTCTTGAAAGGCGATGAGATGACTCGTGTGCTGTGGTCAATGATTCCTGAGACACTGGCATTCGCTCCCTTGGGTATTGGCATCGTACCTTATGCATTACCTTCGTCAGTTGCCCTTGCTGAGGCTACGTTGGAGCAGATCAAGACGCATGACGTGGTGATGTGGGAGAAACATGGTACAGTGGCTGTAGGAACGGATATCATGGATGCCTTTGACCAGACCGATGTACTTTGTAAGGCAGCCAATATCTATATGTGTGCCCGCAGCATGGGTTCAGAACCTGATGGTATGACGGAGGCACAGATGAAAGAGGTGCAGGATGTCTTTAACCTGCCGAAGAAACGTCCCTGCTAAGTCTATTCGAAAATCTTAAACACATAGCCTTGCCCTTTCAGCCACTCAATGGCTTTGGGCAGGGCTATGTGTAGTTTATCAATGGATTTGAGGGAGTCGTGAAAGGTGATGATGGAACCGTTGCGGACATAACGCTTCACATTATTAAGCACATCCTCAGCCGTCATCCATTTCGAATAGTCACGAGTCACTAAATCCCACATCACAATACGGAACTTACGTGAGAGCCAGGCATATTGGCTTAATCGCATCCAACCATGGGGTGGACGTACCAGATTGGTATGCAGATAGGCATTGGCCTTCTCCACATTATAACTGTATTCGCGGATACTATGACGGAATCCGCTGATGTGGTTATGGGTATGATTACCGATACGGTGTCCTTCGTCAATGACACGCTGATGCAGTTCCGGATATTTCCTGGCATTGTCGCCTACCATGAAGAAAGTTGCCTTGATACCATAGTGATTGAGGGTGTCAAGGATAAATGGTGTGGCTTCAGGGATAGGACCGTCATCAAAGGTCAGATAGACAGCCTTTTCCTGACGGTTCATTCTCCACGTTGCCCTGGGATATAGCCAGCGCAACCATATTGCCGGTTGCTCGATAATCATATCGTTTATTGTCCCTTTTGTCCCAGATTACCTCCTTTTTCTTGGAAAGCATCCAGCATACTGCTGATGACATTCTCGTGCTTCTCCCCCCATTTTTCATCAATGGTCTCACCCAATTGCAGGAGTTGGTTGAGGATATAGAGATGCATATAGCAACTGTCTTCCGACAGGTTGAACTGCTGGTTGTCAAGGTTGCAGTACCATGTGACATACTGGGCAGAGTTCTTCCATAACTGATTGATAAGTTTCATGGCTTCCTCCTGATTGCCCATTGCTGCCCAGGCACGTGCCATATCAAGGGAACCGGAAGTGTAATTGTGCGGGATATTATATGCTGGCAGCATCTTCTCACAATATTTCAAAACTTCAACAGCCTGTTTGTCATTGCCTTCGCTAATTAATTGAACAGCAAGTCTTGACATGATACGACGATGAGTGTAGCACATACGCATCACTGTTTCGTCAAGATAGACCCCCTTGGTATTGGCACCACCGAACTTGAAGCGGTGCATGATGTTATCATAGGTACGCTTCGTGTCGAAGTTCTTGGCACCTTCCTGATTGGTGGTGAATGGTGTAATACGATAGGCAAGTCCTTCGGTAATGGTGTTGTCGCCTAAGTTGATGTAGTTTTCATCGCCAACACTGACAGCCACATAGATAGGACGTTTCCAGTTACACTCAGAAAGCATCTCCAGAATCATCAGATCACCTTTGTAAAGTGCAGACTTACCTTTCAGGGAGATGGTCATACGGTCGGGGATAGAATCAGTTGCCATCATCATACCACTCTGGCGAACAGCCTCTTTGTCGATGGTCATATAAAGCGTGTCGGTAGGAATAACATGGAGTTCCTTGTTCTTTGAACGTACCCAGTATTTCAGGATGTTCTTCAATTCGAACGGGTCTTCGCCAAATTGTTCCTTTGCCTGTTCAGGATCCTGCTTGTAGAATTCGAGCACTGCCTGTTTCATGTCAGGCTCAATGGCTACATACTCGTTCGTACCAGCACAGTATTCGATGCGTTCCCATGAGATAGGTACTGACGGAGAATCGTAGGCAGGACGACGCATCTGGTCGATATACCAGTCGGTCTGCAGATAGGAGAGGTTGCAGACGCGGGCATCTGTACGGATTCCTTCCACATCCTGATTATACCACAAGGGGAAAGTGTCGTTATCACCATTGGTGAAGATAATCGGATTTCCTTCATCCTGCAGGGACATGAGGTAGTTCTGTCCGAAGTCACGACAGGTATAGCGTCCGCTACGATCGTGGTCGTCCCAGGTCTGGGATGCCATCTGGATGGGGACTAATATGGCTGCTATAGTTACTAAAGCGGCTATAGCCACCTGTCCGTTCTTCATCTTACGGTTGATGAGGTCAATGAGGGCTGCGACACCCATACCACACCATATAGCAAAGGCATAAAAGGAACCTGCATAGGCATAGTCACGCTCACGGGGTTGCATCGGAGTCTGGTTCAGATAGATGACAATAGCGAGACCTGTCATGAAGAACAGGAAGAAAACCACCCAGAACTGACGGATGCCGATAGGCTCTGCCTCTGTCTTTTCCTTGCCGTCTACTGTAGTACGGCTATAGCGGGTGTACCACGACTGCCAGAAGAGTCCTATCAGTCCAAGCAGCAATGGCAGGCAATAGAATACGTTATGTCCCTTGTTCTCTTTCAGTTCGTCAGGCAATGTGTTCTGGTCTCCTAAGCGCAAATTGTCAAACCAGTCGAAACCAGTGAGCCAGTTGCCGTGCTCCAGTTCGCCATTACCTTGCAGGTCATTCTGGCGTCCAGCGAAGTTCCACATGAAATAACGCCAGTACATGAAGTTACACTGGTAGGAGAGGAAGAAACGTATGTTCTCCAATTGACTGGGAACCTTTACGCTCATCATCTCACCACAACGGTCGTACATCTCCTCATGACCATCAACACTGCCGCCCAGCCAACTCTCGTAGGCAGCACGGTGAGCTGAACTGTACATACGAGGGAAGAACATATTCTGCGCATACTCGTATTCATCCTTGGTGCGTAAGATGAAGTATTCGTCTTTCTCATCAGGAGAAGCCTTTTCCTTACGCTGCCACATAGGGGCACCCTTCTTCATGACAGGCTTACAATACTCGCCGTCTTTCTCCAAGGCAACCTGTGAGGTATATGCCTGTCCGTAGAACAATGGACGCTGTCCATACTGTTCACGTCCGAGATACTCTCCCAAGGTGAAGATATCCTCTGGGGAGTTCTGGTCCATAGGCGGGTTGGCCGATGAACGGATAACGATCAATGCATAAGAAGAGTAGCCAATCATGATCATCAACATGCAAAGCAGCGAGGTGTTCTTGATACGTGCAGTGACAAGCAGTTTGTCTTTTTGCTTATACTGCAGGACAAACCATAGGACGGCTAATACTATGATACCGATGATAACTGCCGACCAGCCGTGTCCGTAGAATGGAATACCCAGCATGGCGACAGACAACAGGAACGCGATGTTCTGTTTTTTCTCATTGACATCACGATGTGTCTCGTATATAGCCCAGATGGTGATGGCTATCAACAGGAAGATATAGACAATCTCACCTGTGTTGAACGGACAGCCGAGGACGTTGACAAACAACAACTCAAACCATCCGCCAACCTGTACGATGCCTGGTATGACACCATAGAGTACAGCGGCAAGGATGACAATAGAAATGCCTAAGGCTATCAAGGAGCCATAGAGGTCTTTTTTGGGCAGACTCTGCGGGAACTTGCGGTAGTAATAAACCAATACGATGGCTGGCAGACATAGCAGGTTTAACAGGTGGACACCTATACTAAGTCCTGTCATGTACATGATTAATATCAGCCAACGGTCACTATGAGGTTCGTCGGCATGATCTTCCCATTTCAGAATGAGCCAGAATACGACTGCAGTAAAAGCTGAGGAATAAGCATAAACCTCACCTTCGACGGCAGAAAACCAGAAGGTGTCACTGAATGTATAGATTAAGGCGCCCACCATAGCCGAACCTTCGATAGCGATAGTCTTGGTAAGTGTCAACTCACTCCAATCCTTGATGAGCAGACGGCGTACCAAGTGCGAAATAGTCCAAAATAGGAATAAAATGGTCGCAGCCGACAATAATGCACTCATCATGTTTACCATCCGAGCAACCTGTGCAGGATCACTAGTGAATTGGGAGAACAGGTTTGCTGTAAGCATGAAAAACGGGGCACCGGGAGGGTGACCAACTTCAAGTTTGTAACCAGTTGAGATAAATTCTGGGCAGTCCCAGAATGAGGCTGTAGGCTCAATCGTAGAGCAATATACAAAGGCGGCAATCAGAAAACTGACCCATCCGAAGATATTGTCTACCAGTCTGAATTGTTTCATTATTTTTTGTAGTGTTATAATTCTAACCTGCAAAGGTAGTAGTTTTAATTGAGAATTGAAAATTGAAAATTAAGAATTAGTGACTCCTTGTTATTTTTTAACGTTAGAAGAATAAACTGGCACCATATACAAGGACCACATAACGCAGGAATTTACCGATAGTGATGCTGATGACTGAAATAGGGATATTGGCGCGCATCAATCCTAAAACGATGGTGATGGCACTTCCGAGGATAGGTACGAAGGCGAAAAATCCCATCCAGGCTCCTCTGCCGCCCATAAATCGTGTCGCTTTGTCAAGACTCTCTTGACTGACATGCAGGTATTTCTCTATCCATTCCAACTTACCCATGTGTCCGACAGTATAGTTGAACATACCGCCTGCCACATTACCAATAGTACCATAGATAATCAATAGCCAGGGATCCAGTCCTGCTGCCAATAGTCCCATCATCACTGCCTCACTGGAGAAAGGAAAAAATGAACCCGCCACGAAAGCCGTGATGAGCATGCCCCAATAGCCGTAACTGATCAGAAGAGAGATGATGACATCCATAGGTTATAGGCTGTGAGAGTAAATACTATGATGGTAATAAGATAGAAGATGATATTGGTCATCCGTTTCTGGGTAAGGGCAAGGAAATGGGCTACCAATGGGGCGGTGTTGATAATCATCAGATATATCAGCATATTGGCATGCTGAGGTTGTAGACAGAAATACAGGAAAGACAATAAGTCCATCCAAATGAAAAAACCATAAAGTTGACGGATACGGAACTTGTCTAGATAACTGGTATGCCAGAAATTAATAGTTCCGATAATAGCGATGATAGTAATGAATGATATAGTCGCAATCTGTCCGGTATTGACGAGGGAAAAGTCAAATGGGCGGTGGATGTCAGTTAACTGATTGAAATGCTCAAATAATGGTGTGAGATCTGTTTTGTAGATCAACCAGGAAACAATAAACCAATAGGGAGTGACTGTTCCCATCAGTGAAGCCAGGAAAGTACGCCAGGAAAGTGTCTGCAGTTTGATTAACATCAACAACCAAAGGACAGGGAGATAGCAGAGAATATGTACATAACAGAGACTTGCCAATCCGATGCAAAGAAAACTATAATATGTAAGTCCTGTGGATGTTTTGTCCTGATAAGTAAAGAACAGAACCAGGTAGGAAGCAATAATGAAAACCTGACAGAGGGATTCTGAAAGGAAAGGAAACAGGAAACAGGCTGCACAGGAAAGAACCAAGAAGGAGCTTGACACCATCCTTGAATAAATACGGATAAGTGCATTGGTGTTGTTTAATAACAGCATCAGGAAGGCGGAGAGGAAAAAGCTCCCAAACTGTATCCACCAACCTTTCTGAATCAGTCCACAAAGCACCCAAATACCTATCGCATATAGCGAGATAATAGGTAGTGTCAGTTTACTTTCCGAAACCTTGTTTTGTAATCGCTTTTTCCTCACCACTTATAAGTCTGCTCCGATGTCACGACGGAAATACTTATCCGTGAATTGTATTTTTTGAGCCTCCTCAAAAGATTTCTGCAGGGCTTCCGCCTTGTCTTTGCCATAAGATGAAACGGCGATGACACGACCACCATTGGTGACGACCTGTCCGTCTTTTATTGCTGTACCGCTATGGAAGACAATAGAACCTTCTACTTGGTCAATGCCGCTGATAGGATAGCCTTTCTTGTATTCCTGCGGATAACCACCACTGACTAGCATCACACAAACAGCGGCACGCTCGTCGAACTCAATGGTGTGCTGATCGAGATTACCAGCAGCCACACCTTCGAAGAGGTCTACGATGTCACTCTTTAAACGGAGCATGACACTCTCTGTCTCTGGATCCCCCATACGACAGTTGTATTCTATCACCATCGGATCACCTTTCACGTTGATGAGTCCGAAGAAGATAAAGCCTTTATAGTCGATACCCTCGGCTTTCAGTCCTTCAACTGTTGGACGGATGATGCGGTTTTCTACCTTCTGCATCCATTCTTTGGTAGCAAAAGGAACTGGGGTTACACTTCCCATGCCGCCAGTGTTCAGACCAGTGTCGTGCTCACCGATGCGTTTATAGTCTTTTGCCTCAGGTAGAATCTTATAATGGTCGCCATCAGTCAATACGAAAACACTGCACTCGATACCGCTTAGAAATTCCTCGATGACCACTTGTGATGAGGCATTGCCGAACATACCGCCCAGCATCTCCTTCAATTCCTTCTTTGCTTCATCGAGGGTAGGGAGAATCAGCACACCTTTGCCAGCACAGAGACCGTCAGCCTTGAGGACGTAGGGTGGTTCTAGTGTTTCCAGGAAAGCCAGTCCCTCTTGAACGTGTTCTCCGTCGAATGTTTGATAGCGTGCTGTGGGGATATGGTGACGTGCCATGAAAGCCTTGGCGAAATCCTTAGAGCCTTCCAGGACAGCACCTTGTTTGGATGGACCAATCACTGGAATATTCTTCGTGCGCTCATCGGTTTTCAGGTTGTCGTAAATACCTTTTACCAACGGGTCTTCAGGTCCCACTACTACCATGTCAATCTGTTTGTCTATACAGAAAGCCTTGATGGTGTCGAAGTCATCCGCCTTCATCGATACATTCTCTCCGCAGTTGGAGGTACCTGCATTACCTGGTGCGATGTACAATTTGTCACATTTCTCACTTTGAGCGATTTTCCAGGCGAGTGCATGCTCACGTCCGCCACTTCCTAATAATAAAATCTTCATGATTCTGTTCTTTTTGTAATTTGGTTGCGAAGGTACGAATAAAAAATGAATTGAGAGACATTTTTGCTGAAATCTAAGAATAATTTCGTAATTTTGCAGTCAAACATAAAGTATTTGTATCAATTATGAGACAAAAAGTATATCTTATCATTCTGGCATTGGTGGTAACCGTTATCAGTGCCGCCGCACAAACGAAAACGGCAGAGGTCTTGTTGGAGACAACAGTAGGCAATATCCGCATTGCACTCTATGATGATACACCAAAACATCGTGACAATTTCCTCAAACTTGTCAAAATGCAGGTATATGACTCCCTGCTCTTCCATCGTGTTATAAAGGACTTTATGATTCAAAGTGGTGATATTAACAGCAAGCACGCTAAGCCGGGGCAACGATTAGGTACAGGTGATTTTGACTATACCCAAGAGCCTGAGTTCTGCTTACCCCAGATATTTCACCGACGTGGTGTGGTGGCGATGGCTCGTGAGGGTGATAATGTCAATCCGGAAAAGCGCAGTTCCGCCTGTCAGTTCTATATTGTCTGGGGACGTGTCCTCGACGACAAAAAACTGAGCCAGATACAGGAACGGCTCGATTCTGTCACTCAAGGACGTGTCAAACTCACGCCAGAGATGATAGCAACCTATAAGACAGTGGGAGGTACACCTCATCTGGATGGACAATATACTATTTTTGGAGAAGTGACAGAGGGTATGGAGATTCTTGATAGGATTCAACAGATGCCGACAGACCAATTTGCGCGTCCACTAAAGGATATCCGTATTCTCAAAGCAACAGTCACCAAGAAAATCCCTCAATAGCCAAACATCTTATAGTTAGTGCTGTTTATATTAAAGCTTTCCTTGTTCACCTAGATAGGAGTCTTTGAAGCCAAGGAAGTAGAGTACACCGTCAAGCCCTATTGTGTTGATACTTTGTTTGGCATTTGCTACCACACGGGGCTTGGCATGGAAGGCTATGCCGAGACCTGCCTGACTGATCATGGGGAGGTCGTTGGCGCCATCACCCACTGCAATGGTCTGGGCAAGATTCACCTTCTCTACCTGTGCGATGAGTTTCAATAACTCTGCTTTACGGTGTCCGTCAACAATCTCACCGACATAGCGTCCTGTCAGTTTTCCGTCCTCGCCAATCTCCAATTCGTTGGCATAGACATAGTCAATACCGTATTTGCGTTGCAGGTGTTCTCCGAAATAGGTGAATCCGCCACTGAGGATAGCAATCTTATAGCCGCAGGTCTTGAGAATATTCATAAGGCGGTCGACGCCCTCTGTGATAGGCAGATGTTCGGCGATGTCCTGCATGACACTCACGTCAAGTCCCTTCAATAAAGCGACACGGCGGGCGAAACTCTCCTTGAAGTCTATCTCGCCACGCATGGCACTCTCCGTAATGGCACGTACTTCTGCCCCTACACCGTTGCGCTCTGCGAGTTCGTCTATACACTCTGTCTGAATAAGTGTGGAGTCCATGTCGAAACAGATAAGGCGTCGCATACGTCGGAACATGTCGTCGCGCTGGAAAGAGAAGTCAATACCCATTTCCGCAGACAGTTTCATCAGCTTCTCCTGCATCTCCTGGCGGTTGACGGGTTCGCCACGCAGAGAGAACTGGATGCAGGCACGTGTGTGCTTGTCGAGTTGCTTGATGCTCTTACGTCCTGTCAGTCGCAGGATGGAGTCAATATTCAGTCCCTGATCGGCAATGACACGAGTTGCTGCTTCAATCTGGGATGCCTCTAATTGTCGTCCCATCACCATGAGGATATAGCGGTTCTTCCCTTGGTGTCCTACCCAATCCTCATACTCGTCATCGCTGATAGGCGAGAATCCGATATTTACGCCCAGTTCTGTTGCCTTGAATAAAAGTTCTTTCATAGCAAACCCCGATTTCGTGTCGTCCATACGGATGAGGATGCCCAGTGAGAGGGTAGAGTGGATGTCTGCCTGTCCGATATCTAATATCTGTGCGTCATATTTGGCCAAGATGCCCATGACACTTGCCGTCAGTCCAGGACGGTCTTGCCCTGTGATGCGGACGAGAATCTGTTCTTCTTTCATCGTATTCTATTTAAGGTAGTCTTCAAAATATTGGGTAATACGCTCATGCAGATGAACACTGGCATGTCCACGCATGTTGTGGGGCTCGCCAGGATAGACAAAGAAGTCGGGTTGTGTACCAGCCTCAATACATGCTTTAAGGAACGACAGGCAATGTTGTGGAATGACAGTGTCATCGTTATAACCTGTGATAATCTGAAGTTTTCCTTTCAGATTCTTTGCCTTGGCAACGAGGGAGGTCTTCTCATAGCCCTCAGGGTTGGTTTGTGGCGTGTCCATATAACGCTCGCCATACATTACCTCATACCATTTCCAGTCGATGACTGGACCTCCTGCTACACCCACTTTGAAGACATCAGGATAGTTGGTCATCAGTGAGATAGTCATGAATCCTCCGAATGACCAGCCATGAACACCCAAGCGATCCATGTCGATATAGGGTAGGGAGCGCAGATAGTCAACGCCCTTCATCTGGTCTTGCATCTCTATTTGTCCGAGTTGGCGGAAGGTTACTTGTTCGAAGTCGCGTCCACGATTCTCGCTGCCTCTGTTGTCAAGGATGAAAACGATATAGCCTTTTTGTGCCATATAGGTCTCCCATGAACGGCTGTACCAATGCCATGCAGCCTCTACATTATGGGCATGAGGACCACCATAGACATATATCACGGTGGGATATTTCTTCGTCACATCAAAATCGTGCGGCTTTACCATGCGATAATAGAGGTCTGTTTTTCCGTCTGCCGCTTTGATGGTACCACATTCAAAGACAGGTTGCTGATAGCCTCTCCAGGGATCCTCTGCTGTCAACAGGCGTTGTGCCTTCGCAGTCTTTACCTCTACGAGGTCGATGTTACGTGGCACATCAGGCTCAGAATACTTATCGTAGAAATATAATCCGCTTTCCGATAAGACGGCATGATGTGAGCCTTTGCCGTTGTCCAGAAGCGTTCGCTTGCCTGTCTTTATGTCAACAGCATACGTGTTGTGTTGAATAGGATTCGCCTCATTTGAGGAAATAATGATACACTTATCCTTCTTGTTGAAGCCTAAGACCTCCTGAACGACAAATGCTCCACTGGTAAGTTGTTTGACGACTTCACCTTTTATATTATAAAGATAAAGGTGATTATAGCCGTCACGCTGGCTCTGAAGGATAAACAGATTGTCATCCCATGGAAGGAATTGGATGGGATGCAATGGTTCTACGTATTTCTCGCTGGTCTCCTGATAAAGTTCTGCTTTCTTTTCCCCTGTTATGGCATCATAACTGACAAGGCGACAGTCATTCTGGTCACGATTAAGTTCAAGCATATAGATGGTTTTGGAGTCAGGACTCCAGGCGATATTCGTGAAATAGACAGGGGTGTCCTGATTATTCTGGATAGTCGGAGTATTCAGGTAAATGATCTTGTTGGTAGTGATGTCATAGACACCAACTGTCACTTGGTGAGAGGTCTCACCAGCCGTGGGGTATTTGTCTGGCTCATAGGAAGCAATGCGTCTGTCGATATCCACCTGCGGATAATCTGCCACCATGCTCTGATCCATGCGATAGAAAGCAAGACGTTGGCCATCAGGACTCCAGAATGTGCCTTTTTCAATACCGAACTCATTACGATGAACAGTTTGTCCGTAGACTATCTCTCGACTGCCGTCAGTGGAAAGTTGATGCTTCTTACCCTGACCGTCGACCACGAATAACTGTTGGTCATCTACAAAGGCTGTTGCGCGTGATATGGGATTCCAATCGTTAGCCTCTTGACCAGAGATGCTGTCTTGCCAGACAATCTTCTTATCTTTGAAATCTACAAGGATGACAGCTTTCCTGTTGCCGACCTGTACGATGGGCTTGTCTGGATAGGGAAAGGTAGCATTCATCAAATGACGCACGTATTTCTGGTCGTCACTTTTTGCCCATTCGTTGATTTGTTCAAGCGTAAAGAGTGTCGTTTTCTTACCTGTTTTAGCAGCAATAACAGAACACTCCTCCACGTCTGTCTCTATTAACTGGTCGCCCCACCATGTCAACCATAAGTTCTGAGGTTGCAGATTACGGTAGTTCGTGCCTCCGTAATTCAGGTCTTCCAGCGTAAAGAGTTTGTCTTGGGCTTTCATGGGAAGGGATAGAACAAGAAGGGAAAGTAGGGTGAAAAAAAGCTTACTCCTCATCATGATCAAATTTTCTGTTCTTCTTAAAGGGTTTCTTATAGTCGCGAGGGTTCTTGGAATTCCGCGAGCCTTTAGAATTTCTAGAAAATCTGGAATCTCTAGAATCCCTGACATCTCTAGAATCCCTGACATCTCTAGAATCCCTGGCATCTCTTGGCTCTTTAGGCTTTCTCGGTTCTTTCTTTTCCAAAGAATGGAATTTAAATGTCCGGATGTCAGCTTCCTCGTTCTCTTCCTGTTCCTCTAATCGTTTCTTGAATTCACGATTTTGTTTGAAGCGACGTTTCTCCGCCATCTGTATTTTTTCCTCCTCTGTCTTGACAACACCCCCTTCGGCGCGGAAATCTTTCATCCTTCCGTCGAAAATCTGGTATTTGCGGAATTCACATTCCAAACTTCCATTAAATACCGGTATCTTGATGGAAGGCTTCAGTCCGATTTGGTCAAAACACTCCTCCCGATAACTGAGAATCCATGCGTCATTGTTCATGAATTGATGTTTCAGGCGTTCCCCAATCATCTTGTAGGTTCCTAATAGGTCAGGAGTAGAGATACGCTCACCATAAGGAGGATTCATAACAATGATACTTCTCTCTTTAGGTTGTGTAAAGTCCTTAAAATCCGCTTCTGCTACTGTGATATCGTTCGTCAGTCCTGCTGCACGGACATTGATGCGGGCAGTATTGACTGCTTTGATATCTATATCGTAGCCGTAGATATGATGCTTGAAGTCCCGTTCCTGTGAATCGTCGTTATAGATTTCATCGAAAAGGTCCTTGTCAAAGTCCTTCCATTTCTCAAAGGCAAATTCTTTGCGGAAGAGCCCTGGTGCCATGTTGCGGGCAATCAGTGCTGCCTCAATCAGTAATGTACCGCTACCACACATCGGATCAATGAAGTCGGTATCTCCTTGCCATCCTGTCATCAGGATCATGCCGGCTGCCAGAACTTCATTCAAGGGAGCTTCTACGGACTCTTGACGATAACCGCGACGATGCAGGGATTCGCCACTGGAATCCAATGAAAGGGTACATTTGTCCTCTGCAATATGAATGTTCAGTTGGATATCCGGATTAGTGACGGAAATATTCGGACGCTTGCCCGTCTTCTCGCGGAACTGGTCGACAATGGCATCCTTTACTTTGTAGGCCACGAACTTAGAGTGGCGGAATTCCTCAGAGAAAACAACCGAGTCGACAGCAAACGTCGTATCGTTATCTAAGAATTCTGTCCAATCAATGGCTTTCACGCCTTCATAGACATCATCAGCAGAAAGAGCCTTGAAATGTTTGATAGGTTTTAAAATACGGATGGCGGTGTGTAACTGGAAATTGGCACGATACATCATCTCCTTATTACCTGTAAAGGAAACCATGCGGCGTCCTATTTGTACATTCTCTGCGCCCAGTTGCGTCAATTCTTTCGCCAAGACAGGCTCAAGTCCCATAAAGGTCTTGGCGATGAGTTCATAATTTTGTGTCATAATAATATAAATATGGTGCAAAGATAGTAGAAAGTATACGAAAAACAAAGAAAAAGCTCAAATTTCTTTATTATTCTAAAACTTTTGTGTAATTTTGTCACCAAATTGTAATAGTGCTTCTGTTGCGATGATAAATATATCGAATACACTAATAATTAGTATCAATTCCTTCATGAGGATTGACATATTGATATGGGTAGTGGGTATTCCTGTTGTTATCGCATTTGCCATTCTTCTTTTTTACCAGTTGAAGCGTCACCGCTTTTTAAAGGAGGAATTGGTACAGCTGACGAAAATCAAACAGCATAATATTGAATATGAGTTAGTATTGAAATCCATGTGTTTATCGACATGGCGGTACGAAGTGCCCTCAGCAACTTTTACATTAGAAAGTGACTATCGAAAAGAAACGGATAGTCTCCTGTTTGAAAAAGGAACCTCATTAGATGTCTTGTATAAAAACATGAAGCATCCCTATCTACAGGAATTTAAAGGACTTTTGGCGGATATATTGGAAGGGCGCAAAGACGAGGTGCATATTCAATATCAGATAGGATTGCCGAATAGTGATAAGGTTTATTGGTCTGAAATCTTTGCCACTGTAGACAAACGCAACATGAACGGCAAACCATTAACAATAGTGGGAACTACCAGACGTATTGATGAACAGAAGAAATTGGAGACGGAATTGATGGAGGCCCGTAATCGTGCAGAGGAGAGTGACCGGCTGAAATCTGCATTCCTGGCAAACATCACCCATGAAGTACGTACTCCTCTGAATGCAATTGTAGGTTTCAGTGATGTTCTTCCTATGGTACAGAGTGATGAAGAACGAAATGAGTTGATTAAGTTGATAAAACAGAACAATGCCCATTTGCTGAGGCTATTTGATGATATGTTGAATATCTCCAAATTGGAGGCAGGAAATAGTGGCCATATTGTTAAGGAAGATGTTGAGTTATTACCCTTGTTCCGGGAGATGGTTGACAAGTACTTACCGTTATGTGTAGAAAAAGGACTGGAAGTCTTTGTGGAAGAATCTTCAGAGAAAGAAACCATTAAGACAGACCGCGATCGTCTGAAGGAAATTCTGAATCAATATATGAATAATGCGGTAAAATTTACAGATTCAGGCAGCATCAGTATAGGTTGTGAGAGACTGGCTTCAACGATCAGGATATGGGTCAGCGATACAGGGAAGGGTATCCCGGAAGATAAATGTAATGAACATCTCTTTGAACGGTTTGTTAAAGTAGATGATTTTGTGGCAGGAACAGGTCTTGGACTGAGTATTTGCCGGAGTCTTGCTAATACTCTGGGAGGCATTGTCGGAGTAGAGTCTGTATATGGGAAGGGCTCTACCTTCTGGGTTGATATTCCCTTATGAAAGATTAAAAGGAATGATGAGTAAAATAGCCATAACCTTGATGTTTTGGTTGCTCTGTCTCTCTGTTCAGGCACAGCAGTTGATTTCCGGCGTGATTAAAGATGCGGAGACAAAACAGGCGATACCATCTGTGACGGTGTCGTATAAAGGTCATCGTATCGCTGTTGCCTCAGGTCTTGACGGACGTTATGTAATACAGAAGATGGTAGGTTGGAACATGACGTTCAGCGCCGTTGGATATGTGTCGCAGACAATAATGATAGAAGACCGTACTCCGGTAAAGATAGACATTCAGTTGCAACCTGATATGAAAAAGCTTCAGAATGTGGTTGTTAAATCGAAACGTCAGCGATATAGCCGCAAGAACAATCCTGCCGTGGAACTGATGCGTAAGGTGATAGAGCATAAGCGTTTGACGAATCTGTCGAATAAGGATTATTATCAGTATAACAAATACCAGAAACTCACACTGGCAGCTAATGATATCACACCGGAGAAATTGCAAAACTCCATTTTCCGTAAGAAGAAGTGGATCCTGGACCAGATAGAGCCGTGTCCCTATAATAACAAATTGATATTGCCGATATCCGTAGACGAGACAGTAACGAAGAAACTCTATCGCCGTCATCCTCATGATGAGAAGAATATCATCATGGGACAGAATTCCACGGGAATTGGTGATCTGTTCCAGACGGGTGACATCATGAATACGATGATGAAGGACATCTTTACGGATGTGAATATCTATGACGATCAGGTCAGATTGTTACAACGTCCTTTTACTTCACCCATTGGAAGAGGTGCTATAGGCTTCTATCGTTTTTACATAGAAGATACGGTGCAAGTTGACCGTGACAGTTGTATCCACTTGCATTTCCTGCCGAATAACATGCAGGATTTTGGTTTCAGGGGTGATATCTATATCCTGAAAGATTCCAGTTATCAGGTGAAACGCTGCGACTTGTCCATCCCCCGGCAAAGTGATGTCAACTTTGTTGAGAATCTCCGAATCAATCAGGAGTTTGTGATGTTGCCCACGGGAGAATGGGTGTTGTCGGTAGATGACATGATTGTGGAGATAGAGATTCTTAGTTTCCTGCAAAAAGCCATTGTCGTCAGGAATACCCGTCTGACGGACTATGCTTTCGACGAGCTTCCTGATCAGGTGTTTAAAGGGAAACGGGATGTCAGGGAAGCGGATGCGCTGTCGCATAGTGATCTGTTTTGGGTGCAATACCGTCAGGTGGAACTTACCAAAGGTGAGAGCGGTATGAAGGAATTTGTCGAGAGTTTTAAGAAGATGAAGGGCTTTAAGTATGTGATGATCGGCATGAAAGCCTTGATAGAAAACTATATTGAGACAGGTAATCCGTCCAAAGTGGATATAGGACCTGTCAATACAATGATATCCAAGAACTTTGTCGATGGATTCCGTACCCGTTTCAGTGCGCAGACAACGGCTAACCTGAATAAACACTGGTTTTTCTCTGGTTATGTGGCACGTGGATGGAAATCGAAGAAGAACTATTATAAGGGGGAGGTGACTTATTCTTTTAATGAGAAAGAGTATCTGCCCCGTGAATTCCCTAAGCGTACGCTGACTTTTACCTCTACCTATGATGTGGCCTCTCCTTCGGATAAGTTCTTGCAAACGGATAAGGATAATGTTTTCACGGCCTTTAAGTGGAGTAAGGTGAAGGCGATGATGTTCTATAACCGTCAACAACTCTCTTTTGAATGGGAGGAGAAAATCGGCTTAAAGACGATTGTCAGTTTGAAGACCGAAGAGAATGAGGCTTGTGGAGATATTTACTTTACACCGATGAATGTGTATTCACCATGGAATTCCATGACGGAGTCTCCTCGTCCTTCTTGTAAGTTCCGTACGACGGAGTTCCGCGCAGAACTGGAATATAGCCCAGGTACTACATATATTAATACAAAACAGCGCCGCCGGAAGGTAAATCGGGATGCCCCTATATTCAATCTGAGTCATGCCTTTGGTATCAAGGGTTTTCTGGGAAGCGACTATAACTATAATTATAGTGAGTTGAGTGTCACTCAGCGAATTTGGTTAAACAGTTGGGGAAAGATTGATATGTATGTGAAGGGTGGCATCCAATGGAATCAAGTACCATATCCGCTACTCTGTATGCCCGAGGCAAATTTGTCATATATTCTTCAGAAGAATATGTTCAGTCTGGTGGATAATATGGAGTTCCTGAACGACCGCTTTGTCACCGCTATTTTTGCATGGGATATGAATGGCAAACTCTTCAACCGCATCCCTTTGTTAAAGAAATTGAAGTGGCGTGAGTATATTGGTGTGAAAATGCTATGGGGAGGGTTGTCAGACAAGAATAATCCTTTTTTGCCGCAGAATGCGGAAAGTCCGATATTGATGGCATTCCCGGAGTTCTCACATGTAATGGACTCGAAACGTCCTTATTGGGAGGTGTCAGTCGGTATTCATAATATCTTCAAGTTTATTCATGTGGAGTACGTGCGGCGACTGAATTATAATGACTATCCAACGGCTCATAAGCGTGGTATCCGGATGACGTTACATTTCACGTTCTGATTTTTTTATCTGTCTTGCAACTTTTTCATCCTTTATTCCGTCTAACAGGCAGAAATCATTTAAAAAGGAATAGAAATATGAAAAAGTTGTTTGTATTATTAGTGGCAGTTCTCGCTATTTCGTTCAGTGCTCACCTTTATGCCTTTGCCGGTAATGACAAAGCAGAGGAAAACCGCCCGTTAAAAGGCTTTGAACGTATCCGACTGTTAGGCTCTCCTGACATAAAGTACGCACAGGGTAAGACATGGTCTGTCCGTGTGAAAGCCCCTAAGAATGAGATGAAGAAAGTAGTGACCCGTGTGGAGGGTAATTGCTTGGTTGTCAGCATGCAAGGTAATAACACGTTCAGTTTCCGCCCCATGAAGGACAATGGTGTTACTGTCTATGTCACCTCTCCTGATCTGGTCGGTGTGGAAGTGAATGGCTCTGGTGATTTCGAGAGTAAGGGACCTGTAGACACGGATAATCTGGATATCAAGTTGAAAGGCTCGGGTGATATTGTTTTCTATGATGTGATCTGTGACCGTATCAAGACCTCAGTGGTAGGCTCCGGAGATGTGGAAATCAAGAATGTGACGACCCAGTATTCTTCAGTCGAACTGGTTGGCTCTGGCGATGTGAAGATGAGTCAGAAGAAGGTAAAACAAACCCAATTGGAATTGAAAGGCTCTGGTGATATCAAGGTGAATAATGACCAGTGTGGCACTGTTGACTGTCGGTTGATTGGCTCTGGTGACATCACGTTGACGGGCAGTGTCAAGAAATTGAATCGGACAACCCGTGGGTCTGGTGATATAGAGACGACGGGGCTGACAATTAGGTGATATGATTAATTAATACATATATATTTGGCTTTCTTCCTGGAATTTTGTAATTTTGCCTGCGCAAAATGATACGAGAAGAATATGTATGTGGTATTAGCAGACAACCAGGATATTACTAGGGCAGGTATGATGTATGTCTGTCAGCAAATGGAACAGGTAGAAATGCACCGTGCGGAGGATAAGACAGAATTGATTGAACAATTGAGAAACCATCCTGATGCAGTGGTCGTGTTGGACTACACACTTTTCGATATCAATGATGTGGAGGAGATAGAAATCTTGTATCAGCGTTTTCCCCAAGTACAGTGGATTTTCTTTAGTGTCGACCTCTCTGGTGACTTTGTCCGCAGGGTGATAGCCATCGCCCCGCGGTTTAGTATTCTGTTGAAAGAGTCGCCCATACAGGAGATCCGCGAGTGCCTGTTGTATGGCCAGCGGCATCAGCGGTATATCTGTCAGCGGATGACGGAATTGCTGTTAGCACCTCAACCGGTCAGTGCAGAGGAAGATGTAAAACTGACTCCCACGGAGATGGAAATCCTGAAAGACATTGCTTTGGGACAGACGACAAAGGAAATTGCCGAACGACGCTTCTCCAGTTTTCATACCGTGAACACCCACAGGAAGAATATTTTCAGAAAACTAGGTGTCAATAATGTACATGAGGCGACCAAATATGCCCTTCGTGCTGGACTTGTTGACTCTGCGGAATACTATATTTGATGTTCGCTGGGAATAAAAAAAGTAGGAATTGTCTCACGACAACTCCTACCTTCATTCTAACTAACTTATTATCAACTATTCATTACTCATTCTGAATTTCGTTGCAAAAATAAGAAGATTTTTCCATATTTTGATCAAGAAATGGCGAAAAAACTCCGTAAACGTTTGCGTAATTGAAGAAATTTGTCTATTTTTGCACTTGATGAATAATAAAAAGCAACATAGGACATCCTTGAAAGACCTGGCAAAAGAACTGAATGTTAGTATAGCAACAGTCAGTCGTGCCTTACGAAACTCCACTGAAATAGGTGAAGAAATGCAGAAACGTGTAAAAGAATTGGCAAAGAAGATGAATTATCGTCCTAATCCTTTTGCACAGAGCCTGCGTAAAGAAGCACCAAAGGTAATTGGGGTGGTTGTGCCCAATCTGGTCACTCACTATTATGCCGCCGTTCTTGACGGTATAGAGGAGGAAGCCAGAAGAGTAGGCTATAGTGTCATCAGCGCCAACAGCCATGAGAGTTTTGAGGATGAGGCTCATGTCATCGACAATTTTATTAGTCTTCACGTAGAAGGTATTATTGCCTGTCTGGCTCAGACGACAACAGACTATAGTCATTTTGAGGAACTCTCAGCAATGGGAATCCCTTTGGTGTTCTTCGGACGTACTTGTCTTTCTGACCGTTTCTCCAGCGTGACGGCAAATGGAGATGAAGCAGCCCAGATGGCTACCCAGCACCTGATAGATACAGGTAGTCGTCGTATCGCTTTTATAGGAGGTCCTAATCATCTGGATATGGTGCAGCGCCGTAAGCATGGCTATTTGGAGGCATTACGCGAAAACCGTATCCCTATTGAACGCGAACTGGTAATGTGTGATAAAATCGACTATAATATCGCCATGAGGGCTACGGAGCGCTTGCTGAAGAGTCCTAATCGTCCAGATGCCATTCTTGCATTTAACGATATCATTACTTTTGCTGCTTTTACGTCCATAAAACAGCTAGGGCTCAGGATTCCGGAAGATGTGGCGCTGATTGGTTTTACAGATGATGCCCATGCAGCCTATGTGACTCCCCGCTTGTCTGCCATTGAGGACCAGTCCCGTTTAATGGGAATCACGGCTTGTAAGATGTTACTCAGTAATATCAAAGGGGATACGAAAGTGTATAAGAAAATAGTTCCTCAGCAACTGGTGATTCGCGAGACATCTGCCAAAAACAAAAAGTAGGGCTTCGTGTCAAGAAATTGAAAAAACAAGCGTTTTATTTGGTGGTATGGTAAAAAAAGTGTATTTTTGCAAATACTAACCCCAAAAACCGTTTTGACCAATGACTAAGAAGTCGGTTTGCTTATTTATATTGATGCTTTTGATGCCATTCGTGGCAAGGGCAGCCATTGAAGATATCAAGTTCAGTCGTCTGGATACTCGTGACGGACTCAGTAACTCTCAGTTATTGTGTATTCTTAGGGATTCCAGGGGACAGATGTGGTTTGGTACACCTTATGGCCTGAACCGATATGACGGTTATCGCATCAAGACCTTCTACTCGTATGCTAAGGACACCACGACCCTGCGTAATAACTATGTTGACGAGATTTATGAGGCATACGACGGCAAGCTTTGGTTGCGACAGGGTATGAACTATACCATTTTCGATCCGGTGACGGAAAAGTGTGACCGCCATCCGGAAGTAATATTGCATGAATTCGGCATCAAGGGCGGTATAGAGCGCCTTTATATCGACAAATACAAGGACTTCTGGGTGAAGACCTTTGACGAGGGTTTTTGGTATTATAGTCCGCATACGAAAAAGATCAGACATTATCCGTTTGGCTATGGTCCCCAGCAGTTCAATAATGACTTTGGTGTTTCTAGTTTTGCTGAGTTCGGGAAGAGCCTGTTGGTGTCTTCCAGTAAAGGAGAGATATTCTGTTTCAACCGTGAAAAGGGCTGGATCAGTTGGAAGAGCAGTTATCTGCGTCGTAAGGGACTTGTCAATGACCAAGATTGTAAACTGCGTATTGACAATCAGGGGAATGTCTATGCCATCGTCACAGGAAGAGTTTTTGTAAAGCCTAATAATCAGCGCCGCTGGTATCACTCCATGCAAGACTTCCTTCGTTTCAAGGGATTAGAGAATGTGCCTGAGGAAATGAGTATCTGGGATGTACGTCTTGACAGGAAGAAGCGCTTGTGGATAGCCACCGACCATCAGGGACTGATTGTTGCCGATCGGTATAACAAGGAGATTCGTCAGTTCCTGACCGATAAGTTTGATGAGTCTACCATCAGTGACAACACCTTGCGTGTCATCTATCAGGACCAACTGGGACGTATGTGGATAGGCTCCTATATGAATGGTGTCAATCTCTATGCAGAGAGTGGCAATAATTTCCGTAACCTCGAATTAGGAAACATCAATACCATCTGTGTCGATACGGCAGGAAATTACTGGTTAGGTACGAACGACAAGGGTATCATCTGCTATAATCCCCGTACGGAAGAACAGGTAGTCTATGACAAGGCAAACAGCGGTATTGGCTCTAATACCATGGTGGGCTCCCTGGGTGCTCGCGACGGCTCAGTATGGTTCGGAACCTATGAAGGAGGCCTTATTCATATCAAGAACGGACAAGTGGTCAATTATCGGGCTACAGGTAAACCTGCCGACCTTGCCAACAATAATGTATGGACGATCTTTGAAGACTATTGGGGATATATTTGGATAGGAACCTTGGGAAGCGGTGTGCAGCGCATGAATCCTAAGACAGGAAAGATGGACGTGCCTATCTCCACTAAGAACTCCATCCTTCCTAGTGACTATATTTCGACGATTAATGCTACTCAGAAGGGGTGGTTGATGACGACTCATTCCCAGTATTATTCTATCATCAACCCGCGTACTAAAAAGGTCATCAATCGCAATATCAAAGAGAACAAGGATGATATTCAGATTACGGAGATGTCCATCAATGGTATGCAGGACAGTCGTGGACTGTCCTGGCAGGGTTCAGCTTCCGGTGCTACGATTTGGGATCCGAAGACGAATCATGTCTATCTCATTGACATGCGCTCTGGATTGTTTGGCTCAACGGTAAACGGCATCATAGAGGATGAGCGCCATACCATGTGGATTGTTACTGACCATGGTGTCTCCAATGTGATTCCCCAGAAAGGGTGGAATGACACTTGGAACTTTGTCGTCCAAAGCTACAACAACCGTGACGGACTCCAGAAAGGTCCGTATAATCAGCGTTCCCTCTGTTGTACAAAAGACGGTAAGATTCTGATTGGCGGACAGGGTGGACTGGATATCATCGACCCTCGGAAGATGGGTAAGGGCAGACTGAAGGAAGTGCCTGTGTTCAGTGGTCTGAAGATCGCAGGACGTGAGGTGGCTGTCGGCGAGAAGGTGGACGGACGTGTCATCTTGGAGGAGGCATTGGACTACTGTCGTGAGATTAATCTTCGCTTCGATGAGGAGTTTACCGTCCAGTTGGGAAGTAACAGCGGTGAGATTCATAACCGTTCCCGTTTTGTCTATAAGATGGCAGGCTATAATGATGAATGGATCAAGACAGAGGAGGTCAATCCGAATATTGCCTATCAGAGTCTTCGTGCCGGCTTCTATTATCTCTGTGTCCGTATGCTCAATGATGACGGTACCTTCGGGAACAAAGAGAGCCGTATTGCCATTACTATCCGTCCGCCTTTCTGGCGTACCCGTTGGATGGTACTTGGCTACATGATTATTCTCGCCTTGGGCGTATGGTTCTGGCGTAAATGGTATATCAGGCGCCATGAGAGACGGATGGAGGCAGAGAGTGTACGTCGTGAGTTAGAGAAAAAACAATGGATGAACGAGATGCGTATGCATCTGGTCAACGAGCATGCTGAGAATAAGACACCGTTCATGAACCAGCATGAAGAGGTCGTCTTAAATAAACAGGTCGTTGACTTGGTGGCATTCGCCAGTGACTATTGTAAGCAATACAAGTCTCCTGTTCCCAAGACACCCGTGAAGGTGAACTTCCTCTCGTCTATCAAGGAACTGAAGGTAAGTTTCGATCCTGAAAAGATAGCCGAGATATTCGATATT
>JAEEGL014397297.1_pt1 | contig 23886 bp, 16 predicted proteins | sample 9134231 | NCBI WGS metagenome assembly JAEEGL01 (sample SAMN16246548, study PRJNA631951) | gut metagenome | biome: gut microbiome; feature: rumen; material: fiber-attached | host: Bos | place: Iran: Karaj | collected 2018-10 | reverse complement strand
CTAAATCTCCTTAGTGTACTATTTCCTAGTTGTCATTATTTTATCACCGGATCATCTATCTACTGTAATGCAGACATCAGGACACATAATGGCGCACGACTTGCAACCAATGCATGCAGACTCATCAGTCATCATAACGGGGTGATAGCCCTTACCGTTAATATGATCCGATAGCTTTAGCAGCTGCTTGGGACATGCATTCACGCACATCTCGCATCCCTTACAATTCGTCTCGTTGATAATCAATTTTGCCATATTTTCTCCTTCCTGCAGTCACTCGCCTGCATCTTTTTTTACATAACACAGTATTCTAGCACTCGCTTTCCGATTTGTAAACATCAAAAAGACGGGCCCGCAATGATATCTACAGGTATTATCTCACCGGTATCGTATCCGAAGTCAAGATTAAGATCCGAGGCGATATCTCTCCTCATCACTGTGGCGACCACAGGCAAACCGAGTATCTGTGCCGTTTCACGCGCATATTCAATGCCTTTTTCAATGTGTTCTTTGGTTGTTTCGTACATAAGATTGGTGTTGTTGATGATTCCTGTGGCTTTAAGCTTTGTAACAGCCTCGATCTCTTTAAGGATACCGGCTGTCTCTGATGGGTCACAGTCAAGGTCCCTGAATTTATTGATCACATAAAGCATTTCGTAATCTTTGCCTTCGAGTTTTTCACGGAATCTGCCCATAACCGTGGAGCCCACATCATCACCGCCCAAATCGAAGATTACGGTACCCTCTTTTTCAAAAGCAAGATACATTGCAGCAGGTAGGGAAGGCAGATCAAGATTTGTGGCTCCGAACACCGGAGCTATCACATCAATCCCTTCATCCTCAAGGATCTTTCTGTAATCGGATGTACGGAAATAAGGGTTTACAATGTCCATATCAACAATTGTAACCTTTTCTCCTTGTCTTGCATGGTCACGCGCAAGATTAACGGCGAGATTGGTTTTTCCCGTTCCGTAATGTCCGCATATTATGCTTATCCTGTTTGAGATTATCTTCATACCGTTATCCTCATAAAAAGGGCAAATGACGCATCCCATGAGACATCATTTGCCCGATGATATTGTCTTTTCCCTCGGAAGCGATATTTGCTTCCGGATGCAACTCAAAGATGATAGTATCAGATGTTTACGGTCTCCGCAACATTAACCTTAAACGTACTGCACACAACACCCGTAAGTTCTTCGCTTCTCTCGTCGGGCTGAGAATCACCGACCGATACAATATAATCACCTTTGTTGAGCTTTAAAATACCTTCTTCATCAAAAAGACCGAATGAAGCATCCGTGAGCGAGAGCTTAACGGTTTCTTTTGCTCCGGCAGCAAGCCTTACCTTCTTCAAAGCCTTAAGCTGTCTTACCGGAGCATCTTTTCCTTCAAACGAGACATATACCTGAACAGTGGCGCCACCTTCATATTTTCCGGTATTCTCTACATTGACGCTGATATCCAAGACATCACCGTTCTTAAAAGCAACAACTCCGGCAGGAGTGATCTGTCCGTTGATTTCAACCTTTTCGATCGTTTCCTTGAAAGATGTATAAGAAAGACCGTATCCGAAAGGATAAAAAGGCTTTTCAGTCATATATCTGTACGTTCTTCCCTTCATTGAATAATCTGTCGAATCGGGAAGCGTGTTCTTTTCACTGTAGAATGTGATGGGCAGCTTTCCTTCGGGAGACTTTTCACCGAAAAGAATCTGTGCAAGGGCGCGTCCGCCTTGCGCTCCCGGATAAAGAGCAAGAACTGTTGCGGCGCCGTTTTCAAATGCTTTATCGAGATACATGGCGCTTCCCGCGAGACAGACAACAATCACAGGCTTTCCCATGGAAGTAACTTCTTCAAGCAGCTTTCCCTGAAGACCGGGAAGATAAAGATTAGGCTTATCACCGCTTCCGTATTCGTTGCCCGTATCGCCCTCTTCACCTTCGAGCGACGCATCAAGTCCTACACACAAAACCACAACGTCGCTGTGCTCACAAACGCTCTTTGCTTCCGCAAATCTGTCTCCGGTGGGTTCTGAAAGATCTGACATCTTATCCTTATAAAGATGACATCCTTCAGATACCATAACACGAACACCGGTTCCCTTGAGCGCTTCTCTGATTCCGTCGACAACTGTTACATACTCTGATGCCGTTCCCTCGTAATTACCGACAAGAGCTTTACGGTTATCGGCATTAGGACCGATAACTCCGATGGTTTTAATCTTCGAAACATCAAGAGGAAGAGTATTATTCTTATTGTCCAAAAGAACGATACTTTCAAGCGAAGCCTTAAGGTTAAGCGCTCTTGCCTCGTCGGTATCAACATATGAATAATCTATCTTGTTATATTTGTTATCGGAAGAATCCCCGAGTATTCCGAGTTTGAAACGTGTAGCAAGAACTCTTGTCAGAGCTTTATCTACCTTTTCCTGCGTTGTAAGACCTTTTTCGACAGCATCGAGAAGATACTGGTAAATGTCTCCGCAATTAAGATCACAGCCGTTATTCATGGCAAGCGCAACGGATTCGGTGGGATTTTTTGTAACACCGTGATTGCCGTGGAAGTCTTTTATTGCCCAGCAATCGGAAGTAACATGACCCTCAAATCCCCATTCATCACGAAGAATGTCCTTAAGAAGTGTCTTACTTCCACAGCATACTTCACCGTTTGTGCGATTGTATGCACCCATAACAGCTTCAACCCGGGCTTCCTTTACAAGCGCTTTAAAAGCAGGCAGATAGGTTTCTCTCAGATCCTGCTTGCTGCAAACGGCATTAAACCCATGGCGAACGGCTTCAGGTCCGGAATGTACGGCAAAATGCTTGGCGCATGCCGCAGCCTTAAGATATTTACTGTCGTCACCCTGAATTCCTTTTACAAAACGCACACCGAGCCTGGAAGTAAGAAAAGGATCCTCTCCGTATGTTTCATGACCGCGACCCCATCTCGGATCTCTGAAAATGTTTATATTCGGAGCCCAAAAAGTAAGCCCTTTATATATGCCATGGTCACCGTACTTGAACTGTCCGTAGTATTTTGCTCTGCCTTCCGTCGAAACTGTGTCTCCTACTTTCTCAAGAAGATCTTCATCAAAAGTAGCGGCGAGACCGATCGCCTGCGGAAATACTGTTGCAATACCTGCACGCGCAACCCCGTGAAGTGATTCGTTCCAGTAGTTATAAGATGGGATTCCGAGTCTGTCGATCGCGGGTGCCCCGTGACGAAGCTGATACACTTTTTCTTCGGGTGTCATCTGCCCAACAAGCTCTGCCGCCTTCTCACGACACTCGATCATACGTTCCTTTGTGATCATTTTAAGCTCCTTTCTCAAACTCAGGGATTGATTCCAAAACCGAGGATGGTAAAATTCTTGTCCTCGAAACCTTTTTGCATCTTTATCTCAACGAGGTGTTTACCCGTCTCTTTTTCACGTATTATAACAAACGGATTGCAATGGATCCAACCGATTTCCCGTGGATTAATGCTTCGAACATAATTACCGTCGACAAAAACATCAACATTACCCTCATCAGGTGAATTTGAGTCCTTATATACGATAAGTAACGTCTTACATTCCAAAGTCATCCTGAAAGGTTCGTCGCCTTTCCCGAAACGAGCCCAATTATCGGGGAATTGCGGAGTACTTTCAATAGAAAGATCCATCTGGCATGCCTGAAGGTTTATATCCGTACCCGTAAAGCTTCCGGGGTCTATGACAGCCCCAAAATCATTATGCGCCCGATCGATGAGATTAATCATATCGAAGCTGTCGCTCCTTAAGGCTGCTTTAAAGCCGTCCGTCTTTTCACCTTCAGGTACTTCTTCTTTGTCTGCCCGCTCAAAAAGTCTGATAAGACAATCAGACATTATGGTATGACCGATATTTGCAGGATGATACCGATCGTAGAAGAAAGCGTTCTTTCCGATAACTCGCCCTTCATCTTTTTTAAGATAGAACTGATCCGTTACTGCGCTCTTTATGCTGACAAGAGGCAGATTGTAATATTTTCCGATCGGTACAAGTCTTTCCTCAAGGTTATAATCATCAACAAAAACAGAGAACAATAGAATGACTGCCGGACTCTTTTTCATATTAAGACAACGTCTTATGAGACCCTCATAGCAATCGCCGCCGGTTTCATCACCGGCATCATTGACGGCAAATTCGATAACAACGATATCGGGCTCAATCGCGCCGAATTTGATAAGATCCTTATCAACCCTAATCATGCCGAGTTCGGAAGGAGTGCCGCCGACACCGGCCTTTACATAATCAACCTTGCCCTTTGGATCAAAAAGTTTCTTAAAGCCTTCGAAAGTTTTATATGTATAGCATTCCTTATTAATGGGATTTGAACCCGCTCCCTGAGTGATCGAACCGCCGATAAATGTGATCGCTACATCTACTCCTTCGCGTGCTCTCTTAAATACCTCTTTAAGCCTTGAAGTGTCTCCGAGGCTCATCACGCCTTTTTCGATCATGTCCTTATAATCTTGCGACGTGGGATCCACTTTATCGATTCCCTCAAAAGGAGGAGCAGTAAAACCGTCATTTAAGTAAAACCTGACATTGACGGTGGCAAGAACATCGCTGCTCTCAAATTCAAATCTGAACTGTCCCGGCTCTTTATCGTCTTCGCACCACTCACATGAATCAAATGGTATCAGATATTCTACTCCGTCACCGGTTATATCGGTACTTAAAGATGTACCTTCAGGTCTGTTTTTCCCGTTTTGGTCAAAAAAGAATTTTGCTCCTTCTCCCGTGTCGGTGATCATGGAAACACCGATACCGTAAACAAGCTTTCTGATATTTTCGGTGGTCGCAAGAAGACTGAGTATCTTCTCATCGGTAACATTACCGACAAGTTCGGATGCACTTCTGAGTCTTCCGTCATTTGCAAAGATAACGGATGCATTTTTCCCGCCGGGCAAAGGGAAAATACTTATCTGCTTATCAAGCATTACATAGTAAAACTGCCGCTGTCTTACAGGATCCTGCGGCGCTATCGGTCCCATTTTCATATTTATCTCCTCTTTAGAAGCGGTTATTTTAACCGCTTCTGTTTCCTCGTCCCAAAACACGACTATGTACCGGGTTTCTCTTTAGAAGCGGTTGTTATAACCGCTTCTGTTTTCTCGTCCAAAAACACGACTATGTACCGGGTTTCTCTTTAGAAGCGGTTGTTATAACCGCTTCTGTTTCCTCATCCTACATTATAGCTATTTTTGATATAGTTGTTCTAATCACATTTTATGATTATGTAATTGATTAATGCTTTTCTTTCGGGCAAACCGCGATTTATTTCCGAAATATCTTACAGTAAGTTAATTTATATATTAAAATCATTCTTTGAATTGTATGTACTTTATGCATATGATAAAATCAGTAATTGTGAATATGAAAGTTCACGCCAAACATAAGCTTGGGAGGTCATGATGAATAATCCTTATGTTGTTCAGGAAAATAACACACTCGCTCTTCCGAGAATGAAGTGGATCCGCGTTTATCATAATGTTCAAAACGAGGATTATGCCACTCACTGGCATACATCCGTTGAAATCATCATGCCCTATGTAAATTATTATGATGTTCTTTGCGACGGAGTACGACACAGAATTAATCCCGGGGATGTTTTTATCATTGCTCCGGGCGAGTTGCATACACTTTATGCCCCCGACGAAGGCGAACGACTTATAACACTGTTTGACTACTCTCTGTTTTCAAGCCTTCAGGGAATGAATTCCATTCTCGAATCGATTCATCATTTCAGACATATCAAAGCCGGTGATGATCCCAAAACAGCCTCGATCCTCACATCGTGCCTTAAGGATATCGAGTACGAATTTTTCCAGGAAACCGCATATGAGGATCCGATACTCTTCTCTCTTATAATCAAATTTTTTGTTACTTTAGGTCGGGCAAATCTTGAAACCAAAACATTTTTCCCCGATCTTCCGATTGAGAAACAACATGAATATGCCAACAAATTTCTCGCTGTATGCAATTATATAAGCTGGAATTTTTCCTCTGACCTGACAAACAAAAAACTTGCAGATATGATCGGTCTGTCACCTTCCGAGTTTTCGAAGCGCTTCGAACAGTTTTCGGGACTGTCTTTCACTGATTATCTTAATCAAAAGCGCATCAGTCATGCGGAAAAACTGTTGATTTATCCCAACGTTTCAACAACCGAAGTTGCGACAAGTTGCGGGTATAAAAGCCTTTCGACATTTAATCGTGCTTTCAGGTCCATCAAAAAAATCAGCCCCACCGAATACAAGGGGCTGATAAGAAGCTACGATCTGGATCTTTCCGACAATCACGAAAACGATTGATCCGGGTGTCTATCGGCGACAGTTACCGGTTTCCGCAATTATCGACAAGCGCTTGCATTATTTCGGGTTTTCTTACAGTATTGCTTTTCCTGTCAAAGATTCCGAAACGTTCTCCGGAACCGGAAAAAATGTTGTTATCCCACCAAAAGCACGTGATACCGTATTCACGTGCTTTTTTTACATAAAAAGCAGCATGATTGACCCTGGCATCAGTATTGCCGTCTTTGTCTCTTGAACCGAATTCGTCAATGACAACTCCGATCCCTTTATCAATAAAAACGGACTTTAATTTCGTAACCATGGAATTGATCCCTGCAATACTTTTACCGCTTGTTTCATCAAAGACATCGGTACTTGATGATTCTGTAGGCGCTGTAAGTGCGAAATTCTCCGGCGAATAAGCATGCACTTCTATAAGAATCTTATTTTCGGCGGTATCATTAGGAATAACAAACGCGTCATCGGTTGCAGCCCCCCATTGCGCTGCATATCCCGGTACCAGAAGATACCTTTCCGAATTATTTCCGCCTTGCATACGTATTGTATCTACAAAAAGCTGATTAAGCTCGTTTATGCACCTTACTGCATCCTTGCAAATTTCATTATTTGAAAGGTACCATTCGTTTGTGGTACCGACAAGCCTGGGTTCATTGAGGGATTCAAAGATCAGATGATCGTCATAATCCCTGAATTTTTCCCCAACCTGTTCCCATATCCGTCCGACATATTTTTTTGATTGATCAAGATATTCACTTGTAGGATATACAAATTCCTTTGAATTGTCGTGATGGATATTTATAATGCAGTACATATCCCTGTCAATGATATAATCAACAATTTCCTTAACCCTTGCAAGCCATGCCTCATCTATATTGTAATCTTTATCAACATGGTTATGCCACGATACCGGAACACGAATTGATTTGATTCCGGCCTCTTTAAGAGTATCAATCATTTCGGGAGTGGTCTTCACGCCGCACCAGGATGATTCCAGTTTAAGGTTTGCACCTCCCGAAGAATTGTTTGTCGCATCCATTGTATTACCGAGATTCCATCCGAGTCTCAGCCTTCTGACAAAAGCGAGAGCTCCCGTAAGCCCCTCGACATCATCATCGATGTGTTCGATAACACGATCGTTTATGTTTTTGTCCGATTCAACGTTTGTATCATCGGTTATATCTGTTTTATTATCTTCTTGATTTTTGTTCTCATCCTTATCCTTTTTCGAACCACTGCCTTCGGCTAAAGATACTGCTGCCTCGTTTTTATCGGGATTGTTTCCGTTCTCATCCGTATCGACTTCGGAAAAATCGCTGTTTTCGATCGATAAACCGTTACCGCTTTCGGCTTTATCCTTATCGGAAGGAGAGTCATCCTCAGACCGGTTATTATCAAATAAAGAATTTGATGATTCAGCCTTCTGATTATCGGTATTCATATCGGTTTCACCGGCACATGCGCCAAGGAATACAAATGTAAACACAAGTACCGTTATCAAAGAAATCAACCTGCGAATAAATAAATGTCTAATCATTTCAGATCCTTTCCCTGCAAACAACAATTGTTCATAGAATAATCACAAAAATCGGTCAAATATAAATACTGCTGTTATTGAAACTTTGATCGTGCTGGTTTATAATATATCAGACTTAAAATTGAAAGCAAGGGGAAATAATATGAGCCAAAAAAAAGTAGATGCCTACAAAAAAGAAAAAGCAGGTCGTAAAGCAGCCATTAAAAGGCAAAAGCTTTTCCGCGCGCTTTATGTTTGTATAGCGATAGCCGTTATCGTAGGATTCGGATGCCTCATATACAAAGCAACAAGACCTGTATATGATGTTAATCTTGAAGACAGTAAATTTGACGAAGTGGGTCTTGCTTCCACTCTCGGATACAGCGGAATCAATATCAACAATTATATCGGAAACAATTCGGAAGCGGCGGAATAAAACCTTTACTACAGTAAGACATTTCATTCAGACCATCTGTTGCAAAATAGTGCAGCAGATGGTTTTATTTATTGCAAAAAAAACATAGCGGGTTTTACGCCGCTATGTACATATTTATAACTATTCTCCTATTTGTCCTGAACTCAATTCATAAAAGACCATTTACATAATCTCGCAAATCCATCCCTCGGGAGCCTTAATCTTGCCCATCTGGATACCTGTGAGCGTCTCATAAAGCTTCTTGGTAATGGGACCCATGTCTGTCATGCCGCTCGGGAAACAGATTTCTTTGCCGTGGTCAACGATCTTGCCGACGGGTGAGATAACGGCTGCGGTTCCGCAAAGACCACATTCAGCCATATCCTTGACTTCTTCGAAGGGAATGACTCTCTCTTCTGCTTCAAGTCCGAGATACTCCTTGGCAACCTGAACAAGCGAACGTCTTGTGATCGAAGGAAGGATACTGTCACTCTTGGGAGTAACAACCTTGTTATCCTTTGTAACGAAGAGGAAGTTAGCTCCGCCTGTCTCTTCAACGTTAGTCCTTGTCTTAGCATCAAGATACATATTCTCATCAAAGCCCTCGTTATGAGCTGTAACGATGGCATGAAGGCTCATTGCATAGTTAAGACCGGCCTTGATGTTACCTGTTCCGCAAGGTGCCGCACGGTCAAAATCGCTTACCTTAAGAGTAAGAGGCTTAACGCCGCCCTTGAAGTAAGGTCCAACAGGTGTAGCGAAAAGTCTGAACTGGTATTCCGTAGCGGGCTTAACACCGATTACAGGGTTTGTGCCCATCATATAAGGACGAAGGTAAAGGGTTGCACCCGATCCGAAAGGAGGTACATAGGCTGCATTTGCCGCAACAACCTGCTTTACTGCGTCAATAAATCTGTCTCTCGGAAAAGCAGGGATCTCAAGTCTCTTTGCCGACTGCTCAAGACGCTCCGCGTTGAGGTCGGGACGAAAAGTAACGATCCTGCCGTCCTCTGTTGTATAGGCTTTAAGGCCTTCGAATACGGTCTGAGCGTACTGGAAAACGCCTGCACACTCATTAAGGACAACGTTTGCATCCTCTGTAAGACGACCCTCGTCCCACTTTCCGTCCTTAAAATCGGAAACGTATCTCTTGTCAGTCTGAATGTAGCCAAATCCTAAGCTGCCCCAATCAATGTCTTTCTTCTGCATAAACATCCTTCCCTTCTTTGCATTTTTATCTTAATATCTTGTAATAATATCACTACGCTCATAAAAGTCAATACCACAAACCTTTTGAAATCATTCATTTTCGCACATTTATCATATTTACAATCATCTGTCTGTGAAAAAAACAATTATAAAGTATTACATCGACCCTGTTTGCCGTTATTCTTAGAAATAATTTAAGAGAGCCGTCCTATCATCCGGGCGGCTCTCCTGATCATTCATATACCTTTATCTGAGAACAATACGATCAATAACTGTTTGCAACACTTACGTAATAATCGATTTCGTCTCTCATCTCTTCGTACTGCTCCTGACCTGTCTTGTAATCAATATTCCAGAAGTAGGAGTTGCTGCGGTTAACATTATCAACAAGCGGGAAGAGCTGAGGCTTGGGATTCCTTGTGAGGATCTCAAGAGTCTCATCTACGGAACGTGTATCCCTAAACAGAGTATAATAATTTGTCTTCCAATCATCAACATCCTCGTAACCGGGTGTGGGATTTGTGTAAAGATTGAAAGCGAATGCGATCTTCCATGCTCTCTCATCATCATAGATGGCAGGGATAACACGAAGGTGATCGTATGAATAGCAAGAGTAATCGCTTACAGCGCGTCCCTTAGGGAATACAACGAATCCGAAATCATCAGCAAGTGCCTGATTCTCTGTAACTCTGTACTCCTCAGCTGCCTGAAGGGCTACTTCAGCGTTAAGGAATGCTGTATAAGGGAAGTCATACTTAGCATCCTCAGGCTGAGGCATCTCGTACTTCGAACGCATATCCTTTGCCCAGTCCCAAGCCTCGATAAAGTTGTCTTCACCTGTAGCGTTGTAGAACTTGCCGGAAGCATCACGCTTGATGATGTATGCATCGTTCGAAGCGAGACAAGGCTTCATAAAGTCATAGTTTGTAGAGCTCATAGCATAGATATCGGGGATATCGTCGCCGTTTGTATCACGGGTAAGTTTTGCGCAAAGATCTTCGAATGCTGCCCAATCCCATGTACCTGCAGCCTGCATGTCATAAAGAGATTCGGGATCGATACCTGCTTCCTGAAGGAGTCTCTTGTTGAAGAAGATACCTCCACGGGGCTCAGGTCTCTCTGCTCTCATACCGTAGATAGAATCGCCGAGTCTGAGGAAATCAAGAGCTCCTTTGTCCCACTTCTCATCCGTAAAGTCAAGGCAATCAAGTGTAGTAAGATCCTTGTAAAGACCTGATCTGAAACCGCTGAAGCTTCTCTCGTCGCAAACAAAGATGTAATTCTCATCGCCGCCAGTTGTACAGAAATTAGTGAGAAGTGAAGGATAATCTTCCCAACTGCCGATAGATTCTTCTTTGATCGTGAAATTATAAGTCTTCTGGAACCAGTCGCGATAATTCTTTGTAGCCTCGCCGTATGCAGTAGACTCATCGGGATCGGGATTAGCCCACCAAGCGGCAATCTTGATCTCCATACCGCCGAGATCAATGGGCTTACCGTCTGCGCCAAGGATAACATCAGGATATTCATCATCCTCTTCCTCTTCCTCTTCATCATCTGCATCAACAGATGCAGCATCATCCGGATCATCGGAATCATCCGTCGAAGTTGAAGGTGCTGAAGAGTTATCCTTTGTGTCATTCGAAGGAGTAGTTGCATTATCCTTCGAATCAGTCGTTGTTGCGCCGCCGTTTGTCTTTGTCTCGTCGCCTGATGAAGAACAAGCTACACACGAAAGAACGAGAACAAGGATCATAAGAAGTGCCACAAGCTTACCAGTCTTTTTCATAAAACCTCTCTCTTTCTCACCATGAAGGTGTCGTTTTATAGAGTCCGCGTTGCGGACACATCAGTGCTTTTTGTCAGCACCAATATACATTATAATTCAGCCGATGTAAGCAGTCAAGCCGACTACATCTTGATACCGGTTGATGAAAGTGATTCCACGAACCCCTTCTGAGCCACAAGATAAAGGAGAATGATCGGTGTAACAACAAGTAGAACGCCTGTTGCATTCATCTGCTGCAAAAGAGCCTCGGAAGTCTGTCCCGCTCTTTGATAAGTCACCTGCATATAATTACTGAAATTATCGGCCAACGAAGCAAGTCCCGTCGAAAGAAGCTTCTTTCCGCCAAGGAAAAGAGCCGAATAAAAGCTGTCCGTCCACTGCCATACAAAAGAAAACAGGAAACACGATGTCAGGATAGGCTTCGCATCGGGAAGCATTATCTTGATAAAGGTTCGAAGTGTTCCGCAACCGTCAACATAAGCCGCTTCCTCAAGCTCCTTGGGGATACCTCTGAAGAACTGACGAACAAGGAAAATGTAAAGTCCGTCCTTAAGTCCCATACAGCCGGCTGACATAAAGAAATAAGGAAGCACGGAGCCTCTCAGATTTATCGGTGTTCCGGTTATAGCTTCAAACAATCCGAAAATATCAAAAAACCTGAAATGAAGATAAAGAGGCGAAGCTATTGTCTGAGGCGGAATAAGGATGATCAAAATAACACAGGCAAACCAGAATTTCTTCAACGGGAATTTGAATCTGGCAAATCCGTATCCGGTCAAAGTACAAGCGGCAATCTGAACAATCGATACGGCAAGCGCTATCCACAATGAATTAAACAGCGCTTCCCAGAAATTCATAAGTTCTGTAACAACCGCATAATTACCTGTTGTAAGATGACGCGGAAGAATATTTATGGTTGTGTCATAAAGATCCTTTTCCGTCATGATACTGACACAGAATTTGTTAACGATCGGTTCAAGTATCATAAAACACAGACCGAAGATAAGAACAAATCTGAGGATTTTTATCATGATCGATCCGGCGGTTTTCTTCAAAAGATAACCACCGCTCAGTCTGTTTCTTTCGCTGAAGGATCTGCGTCCCTCTGTTGCTGCTTTTGCTTTACTCATAATAGTACACCACCCTCGAGATTATTAGCGAAGATATACCTATCCAAACAATAACAATTCCGAAGTAGATCCACGACAACGCCGAACCGTAACCAAAGTCGAGGTTTCGCGTAACTTCCGCCTGAACCTGCTGTATTACCTGGTTGTCTGACTTCATGAAAAAGTCGATGATGGTATATATCCAATTAACAAGGAACATGGAGCTTATCATGGGGAAAGTGATCTTCCAAAGACTCTCCCACTTGGTACATCCTTCTATATCAGCAGCTTCGTACATGCTCTTAGGTATGGTCTGAAGTGCCGATAAGAAGATAATGATCTGGATACCCGAAGCTATCGCAATATCATATACCGAATTTACAAGCGTAATGATAGTTTCTATCAGTCCGTCACCGAGATCGGAATTTGCAAGAATAGTTTCGAGCGTATCCGCAATTCCGGAAGTGGACGATTCCTCGATCATCTGCTTCATTCCGGCAAGAAGAGTGTTGTTATACTCAAGGCCGACGATAACGCCCGACGAAAAGATAACCGGAAGGAAAAACACGGCTCTTACAAACGCTCTCCCCTTAAATTTCTGATTAAGAAGAAGCGCAATAAAGAAGCTGAAAATGATCGTAGCCAAAGAATTAAGAATCATCTTGGATATTTCATCGACCAACATGATATTAAAATTGGGATCTATTGTAAGCGCTCTTTCATAATTCTTAAGCCCCGCGTATGTAAGATCAAATCCGTTTGCTCCAACATTCACATCCGAAAATGACATGATCAAAGACTGAATGAGCGGTTTTGCCATGAAAAGAAGAAATCCGAGCAAAAAAGGAAGTATGAACAGATACCCGAAAATAGCTCTTCTTCCGGCAAGCGACATCTTAGTTTTGTTTTTCTTTTCTTTTGCCATATCTGTCACTCACCTCTCTTTACAACATAGTCCCTGGCAGGAACATTAATGCCGTCTGCTTGAAGATCCTTATAATTGTAATTAACATATACCTTGGTTCCGTCTTCATATTCGGTGATACGGATATTATTATCATCAACCGTATGCCTGATCATTTTTTTGTTCGCCACGCCGTTAAAATCATTCTTAAAGCGTTTATATATCTCGGCTGCCTTATCCTTCCAGAGATCAAAAGCTGCACCGTAATAATTGTAATACATTGTTTCCTGAATTCTGTCAGGTGCGCATTTCATAAATGTAAATGAAAGTCCTGCGCCAAATTCGGCTGATTTAAGAAGTTCGTATTCGAAATCCTCCGAAAGATTGATCGGAACACCGGTATAATCAACAAGACCGTGAATAGCCATTTCGTAGAAAGGAATATCATAATCAATGATGGCCATATTGGAATTGCTTATATCCATGGAAGTAACGATATCCGCATATTCGAGAGCGTAATCGTTACCCTCGTTGATAATTGTTCCATACTCAGAAGCCGCCTCAAGCATTTCCCTCGAAAGCGCCTTTGATTCTTCTCGGTTGAATCTTTCTTTGGGATTATAATTACTGTTAAGGAGATATCCGGTATTTCGAAGCGCCATTCCCAACCCGTTATTATCGGTAAAATCCTTGAATATATCAAAGCATTCTTTGTTGTATTCGGGCGAAACAAGATAGTAAGGGTCATTGTAATCTTCCTGACCGTACCATACTATCGAATAATCATAAAGCTCACACTGTTCTCTTGAAACAAATTTCGCTGCATCCCTGAACCCGATATATCCGTCCGTCATTCCTGAGTCATATGCGAAATCCGTCTGACCCTCAAGATATGTTTTGATATTTCTCTGTTTAAGAGCTTCAAGCATATCCATAAAGTCGCTCTTGCCGCCGAGCTTTGAAATATAATCGACATCCTTCAGAACGTAGTGTTTAACACCGTCATTAAATTCACCGGTGAGCTTAAGACTGAAATCATCAACTCCGAGGTTTTTAAGTTCATCCGCAATCTCAACCGTCTCATCATATGTCGTAAGCTCAAGAGGCTGCTTATAAGGGATACCGGCAGTCTGCTGAACCTTATCGATGGCACCGATCACTTCAACAACCGTCGGCATTCCGTTACCTTTTTTGGAACCGAGTGAAGGATATCTGTCAAGCAGATACTTCCTGTATTCCGCAGCCATATCGCTGTAGTTGTCATCATCTCCGAATCGATATCTCTGTGTAATAGTCTGATCGGGAAGATTTTCTTCGTAGATATAAAATGCCGCATTTGATTTTCCGGAAACGTCATATGATTCATAATGAATAAGCGAATACCCGGCATCCACATGATTATAGCTGTCGAAACGACCGCTGACATCAGCGTTTATGTTTCCGTAGGATGCCCCATCTTCAAGCATGCAAAGGAAAGATGCTCCGTTCTTCGACAGACCGAACATCGGAAATGCATTTCTTGTTTCGGTGACAACGCTTGTTCTCGACGAAGCATAATCCCAACCGTAAACATTGGCATAATATGCATTCTGTGCGCTTCGACCGTTATTAAAGTTTATAACGGCTCCGCCGCTTTCGGGGATTACAATAAATCCGGTATCTTCGGTACTGCCCGCACCGAAATAAGGAAGTATCTCTATGTTGGTAATAGGATAGTCGGGCTTGTATTCGATCTTATTAAGCGGAACCGATACGACAAGATCACGACCGGCAAGCTTATATTCAACAGAAATATTAAACAACGGAATATCTTCCGATTTTTTGGTCGAATAACGTTCAAGATGAGCTTGATACTGTTCTTCGGTATAACCGGCATCCCAGAAATATGTCTCGATGGCAGCTTTAAGATGTTGTGCAACACCGTCACGAAGAATATAAAGCTTCATTTCTGCAAGATCGGGGTAGCTCGCAAGAAGTTCCTCCTTGTTGTCTTGAGCTCTGAGCTTATTAATGTCCGTCTTTCTGTAATATTCCTTAACCTGTTTTGCGGCTTTCTTTTCCATCTTCTTGGTGATGGCATTAAAGTCTTTTTCAGGTAAAGCAAGCGGTATCTTATATTCCTTCTCTGTATTGCCGACAGTATAGTTAACTACGATCGAATCCTTATTTTCTTCAATATCAAATATTCCCTTTTCAATACTGTATGTACAGTTATTGTAAGTGGTCATGATACCGTTGATATTACCGTAGGTGATATAAAGCGTTGATTTAAGGTTCGATTTCTTATCGATCGTAGGAGCGAGATTGTCGTTATCCGCATCGGCGGGATTTGATTCCCAAACGGTTCCGGTTGCCTTATCCGTGATCGAAAAACGAGTAGTTGATCGATCCATAGAAAAAATCAGGTTATCATTTTCAATAACTGCCGTTCCTTCCGCGGGCTCTCCTCCTCTTATTTCAATCTCGACAACCTCTGCTTCTTCCGGCTGAATCATAAACAAAAGCGCGATAATGATTCCGAATACAGCTATCGGAATGACGAAATTTAATATTGTTTTTATCCAGGATTTCTTTCCTTCCACGATATCCTCCTCTTTAGAAGCGTTTTTATAAGCAGCTTCCGATTTCTCGCCCTAAACAAGATCCTGTATTGGTTTCTCAACCATTGCAGAACATAATGGCGTTTTAATATAATCTAAAGATGACTTCTTTATATAGTGAATAAAAATACGCCCCCGTATCACTTATCAAACTGAAGAAAAGCAAAAGCAGGAAAATCACAACAGCCATACCCACTATGGTAAATATAATGCAAAGGATGGTCTTTCCGAGAGAGTATGCATGAACCATCATGATTGCAGATACAAAAAGCAACGCTGCCCAAACGATCGAAAAATCGTGGAAAAAATAATTAAATGTATCCTCTTCTTCCGCAAGGAAATTACTGAGGATAGTATTGGGAATTACAATAAGCGGATAAGGAGTCATCGCATAAGCCGAAGCGATCCAAACGTCTTTAAGCGTTCCTTTTCCGTCAAACAACGTTGTAAGAGCCCAGTTCGTAACAACAAATATAATAAACGGAAGAAGTATGCCAAGCATCTCAATCAGGAAATTGGCACGCTCAAGATTAACCTTGAGGAACTGGAACGTGGTAAATTCAAGCCTGAAAACAGATGTCAGCAGTGAAAGTATGAGTATGAAGTTTGCAGCGGCAAGACTTCCTCTTTTTTCATGTGTCAGATCCCAGAAGCCGTCAAAGGGATGAACTATAACATAAAGTGCATAGCGAAGGCTCTTGAAAAACCTGTCATAAGCCGATCTGTTTGTAAATAAATTAATTATTTTTCTTGCTGTCGTTTTCAAATGCCTTCACCTCCCATCTGACTTTCTTGATCCTGCCTATCAGAAGCGGTACAACAAGTAGCAAAACTATCACAATGAATATTGCAACGATGTGATCTTCAACCCATTGTTTTCGGTAAAGCTGGAATGCATCGCCGTAATTCTTGTCGGCATATTTGGTTTTAAAATATTCCATCGCTTCTTCGTATTTATCCTGCCTCAGAAGCGCACGACCGATTCCTTTATAAGCCAACTCGTTGTTACCGTTGAGCATCAGAACCTCTCTCCACTCGTCGGCCGATCTGTCGTAACGACCCTGTTGATATTCATAGATCGCAGAGAATATCTTTTTCCCGTAATATGTAGGTGTAAAAACGGTAAGCTGTGCGTCCTGAGAATCAAGGACAAGAAGATCGTGACCCATGTGTTCAATAGCTGTTGGCATTCTGAAATATCCATCCTTATTGCCGTTACCGCCGAAGCAGCAAAGGATATTTCCCTGATCGTCATAACCGAAAATTCTTCCTCTTGTACGATCAAGTCCGAAATATGTTCCGTCATCAAGCGCCGTGATATCGACAATTCTTGACGATCCGGTATATACACCCTTTGTAGCCCAGTCAACATCACCTATAACATACCAATCACCGTTCTGAATAAGAATATCGTTGCCGAGCGAATTAAGTCTCCTGATTGGATTGACTCCGCCGCCGCCAAGTGACCCCTCGTCAAAATTAGTAGTTGTAACGAACATGAATCCTTCGCTGTCAACCGCAATGTTGTCATACTCTGTCGGAACAAAATCAGCCATCGCATCTGCCTGCGCATCTGAAGCGATCCATGTTTTCCAAATATAATCGAAAAGATTGTATGTAACCGGAGTAGCTCCGACAAATCCGTTAAAATGACCGTCATTTTCGTATTTAACTATTCCCTTGTTTACACGTTTAACGAGACAGAACACACGGTCTGCTCCGTCAACAATAAGCTTTGAAGGAAGGAAAGTAATACTCTGATCAAAATTTATATCATCGGGTTTGGTAAATTCCATCACGTATTGAAGATCTTTTGTGAGCTTTAAGATACGATTGTTTTCCGTATCGGCAATAAAATAATGCTCATCGGTAACATAAATATCATTCGGCGAATTGAACGTGTTAAGCTCAGCGCCTTCGAAAGATTCTATGATCTCCTTTAATCTGTATTCCTCGTTCTCGTATTCAATAACAACGATCCTGTTGTTTCCCGAATCACAGATATAGATCAGATTGTCTTTGACAAATAATCCCTGTGCTTTCGAAAGCTTCTTGTCGAGACCGAGTTCGATGTGAGTGAGCGTAGCCTTTACAGCAAAGGGATTGGGTGAATTGGCAACTTCTCCCCAAAAGTCATAGTTATAGGAATATCCGGTATCGGCTTGTGAAACGGCGACAGGCGAAATCGCAGTCAATACAAAAACAAACGCCAGAAGAACTGCTATTTTTTTCATGCACGTCACCTCAATCCTTAATACCCGAGCTTGCCATTGTTTCAAGGATCTGGCTCTCGGAAATAATGAACAACAAAATGGGAACGATCATTGTAACCACCGAAACAGCGGCAGCCTGACCTGTTCTTGCAACACCACCGAGTGAAACCTGAGAAAGCGCATATACAAGTGCTTTCTTTTCCTCGGAATAAATATATACAGAAGCGGGATTGTTCCAAAGTGACTGAACCGAGAAAATGATCATGGTCAGCCAGGCGGGTTTAACGTTCGGCATAACGATCCTTGTGAAAACATACCATTCCGTTGCTCCGTCAACCTTCGCCGCTTCTATGAGCGCGGTCGGCAATCCTTCCATAAACTGTTTCATAAGGAAAACACCCATCGGCGAGGCAAATGCAGGAACAATTATCGCCAGAAGCGAATCGATCCATCCAAGAGAATTCATGATGAGGTAGTTGGGTATCATGAGGATCGAACCCGTGAACATAAGTGCTGTAACCACAATACCGAAGAAGAACCTGCTTCCGGGGAAATTATATTTTGCAAGGACGAATGCTGCCATAGAACCGATAAGCAGATGTCCCGCAGTACCTACCGCAGTAGTGAACAAAGTATTAAAAATATAACGTGAGAACGGAACCGTCGATTTATTCATCGTGACAAACAGATCCGTAAAGTTATCAAAAGTCGGATTCTTCGCGAAGAAAGTGGGCGGGAAGCGGAAAAGCTCGTCCATCGGCTTAAGTGACTGATTTATCGCAAAAACAAGAGGTGCAACCATAATAAGGGACATGATCGCAAGGAAGATATAGATTCCTATATCTCCTCCCCTGGAACGATTCGGCTGACGCCTGCGAAGTATCTTAGGCTTCTTGTGATATGTGCTTGCAGATTTTTTCATATGAATATCTCTCCGTTCAGAAGTGATTGTTTACTTCTGTTTGCTCTTCATAATAAAACTATTTTTGGCAAATTATCCGATCAGTGACCTACTCTTCTCAAGAGAGCCTGGATCGCCTTGTTGCAAAGTATCATCGCGAGGAAAAGAATTGTTGCGATTGCCGAAGCATAACCCATTTCAAATCGTGTGAAACCATAGTCGTAAAGGTGTGTTACAATGGTTCGCGCTGCATAGTCCGTACTGGGATAACCGCAAAGTGCCATTGTTTGCGCGCTTACGCCGAACGACGATGTAATTGCCATAACAGCACCGAACAAAAGCATAGGCTTCATGTTGGGAAGCGTTATATACCACAATTCCTGCCAACGGTTTCTGACACCGTCAATATACCCGGCCTCATACTGCGCCTTATCTACACCCTGCAGACCGGCGACAAAGCCAAGGAATCCGGCTCCCATCGAAAGCCATAAAAGAACGGCTATGATAAGTCCCATCATGTATTCCGGATTGGTCAGGAAGAATATAGGTTCATTTATGATACCGAGATCGATCAAAATACCGTTAACATAACCATAGGCATCGCCACGGAAGAAAATCGAGAAAATATAATATATATTTCCGGCAATAGACGGCGAATAAAACATGATTACAACGATCGCGCGGAGCCATTTGGGAAGCTCATTGATAAACCATGCACAGACAAATTGCAGCATATATCCGATCGGACCGGTAATAACCGCAATTATAAAAGTGTTCTTGATCGCAATAAGGAAAACGTCATCCTGAAGGATAAGGTTTATATAATTCTGCAGGAAAATGAATTTCGGGGGTTCCAGAATGTTATAGTAGGTAAAGCTGTAATATATCGACGAAAAGATCGGCAATATATAAAATGTGAAAAAGAGCACAAAGAAAGGAAGCAGGAAAAGATAGCACGATTTCATGTTCTTTGCTTTCTTCCACGCGATACGCGCATTGGTCTTTTTCATATTAACATAAGATTTTGCAAATGATGACATGGCTTCCTCCTTTCTTTAATCTACTTCAAGACCGTATTCTTTACGTTTCTTTGTAATTTCTTCATTTATCGTTCTGACGTAGTCGAGCAGAACCTCACGCTGGTCAAGCTTTTGATTGACCACTTTACGCACGGCGTTCGTGAGATGACGACTTGTGTAATATCCGCCGGCGATCTCTCTGAATCCTCTCGCCCATTTTCTTTGTTCTTCAAGAACTTCTATCTGGTCAGCGCTCCACGCCAGCTGCTTAAATGCAACATCGTTGGCTGTTGCATACCTTGCCGCAGATCCCATAACGGACTCAAGCTCTCTGCCGTAACGAACCTGTGTTTCCGATGAAGCCCACCACTTAAGGAATTCCCAGGAATTCTTTTTGACTTTTTCATCATCCGTCTTGATCATCATCGAGCACTGACCCCATCCGTGCACGGATCTGTCAATGTATTCATTGCCGTTGGCATCTGTTTTTCTGACTCCCGGAAGAGGCATAAAATCCCAAAGTCCGCGGAGCTCGGGAGCGGAAAGAACGAGCGTGTTAAACGTGTTGTAGTCCGTGATACCGATCGGTACTTCTCCGGAGCGGAAACGTGTTACAAAATCAAGTTCAAGCGGAATTCCGTAATCAACGAACAAGCTTGTGTATTTCGTGAAAGCTCTGACAGATTCTTCGTTGTCGATCTGAATCTTCTTTCCCGCATCGTCATAGAAATCGCCGCCATATTGATATGTCATCGATATTAAAAGTGAAAGGTCGGGGTTGATCACGTTGCCTATCTTACGCTCAGTAGAAGGAACGGCAAGAGTCATGCTGTTACCCTGAATGGTGGGAAGCATGTTGATGAGATCGTCCCATGTTTCGGGCGGCTCAAGACCGAGCTCCTCAAGAATGTCCTTACGATAGAACATAACGTTGTAATTGAGTGTCTCGGGAAGCGCGTACATACCTCCTTCAAAAAGATACGAACGATACGAGCTTAAGGGATATTCCGAAAGCACTTCGTCCAGATCATCGAACTGTGTAAGATCCTCAACGGCGTTACGAAGAGCGTAGTTAACGGGATCCTGCTGGTTGCCCGTAAGAACAACATCGGGTCCTTTTCCCGCAACAACAGCCGGAAGAAGCGCATCAGCCTGAATAAGCTGTACATTTACTTTAATTCCTGTATTGGGCGTAAATGTATCATCAACCATCATCTTCATGATGTCATTCTGATCGCGACCCGCGAGGAGCCAAACCTCGATGGTATCCTCATCGTCTTCTTCGTAAACATCACCTATTGAGTTGTAGTCATAGAAGAATGAAACGAAGAAAGATTTTATATCATGCCAGAGATTTGAGAAAAATCCCGCGCTGTCTTCCACTTTCTCGGTATTCTTGCCTTGAACAACAATATAGTCTATGTCGAGTTTACTCTCACTGATAGTGTTTATCGATGTGCCGAGAGCAGCAATGTTTTCTTTGAAATTTGTAAGTGTTTTGGTGATGTCACGCGGATCCTTATTGAAACGTTCAAGCTGCGAAGCAAGGGTGATCGCGTTTGCGATCTGATCCGATTTTTCACCGGTGATCGCAAGATAATCGTCAACGGTTTTAAAGAGACGCTTGCTCTCAAGTCCCATCGCCTCAACTATATCGGGGTAAACTTCCTTTATATTGTAATCTCTGTGGGCATCCGGATTGGTTCCCGTAAGAACGATCAGTTTTCTGTAAATAAGGTTAAGACGGTAAACGCTGTCGGAAAGATCGTTAAGAACATTGCCAAGATCTCCGAGCGTGGCTTCAAGTCTAATAGTATGCTTGCCTTTTGTAAGATAAAAATCAAAGGGATTATCGTCTTTGTCGGACAGTGTGATCATATCCCAATCCGTGTTATAAACGAATCCGATCGCCATGGCTTCTTCGAAAGGAAGCTTTCCGTCGATCATGATCTTTCTGGAAGAAATACCTCCGCGCTGATAACCCTGTCGTCCTTTTATTGTGATATTATAAAAACCGTCTCCGGGTACTTCAAATTCCCACTCGATCCACTGACCGGGAACCTTCCATGCGTCGCCGCCGATATAATTGAGTTTTGTGGCTGTAATACTGTAGGGATCCGTGTTGGAAACGGATTTGTCAAAACGTGCGTAAAGAGAAGCATCAGATCTTCCGGTAGCGCTCTCTCCGTCAATTTTTTTAACATACGAAAGAGCTTCGGACGAGGAAATCATATTTTTATGATCGTTCGAATACTGAGAATATGTATAATTCTTTTCAATCGGCAAAAATTCTATGGATTTAATTATGACAGGCTCATTAACTGCCTTAAGAGAAATTGTGTTCTTGCCCTTATCAAGCCAGAAACGATAGGGTTCAATTTCGTATCCGAGATAATCCGAGAACACTTCCTCCTGCCATTCAAATCTTTCGGTCTGTGAAGGACGAAGTTCATTGCCACGATTATCCACATGAATTTCGGATGCATTTGTCCAAATACGTGAAAAAGCAAGATCTTCGGCACCGACAAAAGGAACTTCTCCGTTGATAAGGAATTCTCTCTCTATCTCGACGCCGCGGCTTTTAACGGGAAAATATTTTATCGCCACATTATAAAGAGCCGATTCCGGTGCGTTAATCTCCCAAGTTACTTCCGAGGAATCACCGGTATAAAGTACACGCTGTACTCCGTCGCACTCATCCATAATGCTTACATCGGAACCCGATATATAATCAGCCGCTTCGACGACAAAGCCTTCGCCGGCAAGTGGCGACGATTCGTGTGCAAGTTTAAAGAGTTTGTAGGTGTTTTCACGACCGAGTCCTCTTATATCATACGAAAGATCCGTACCCTGATACTTTTCGAGATAGTTGTCATCTTCAAAAAGTCCCATGATCAGAACAAATCCGATAATGAAAACAACAACGGCAGCAAATACGATCAGTCCTTTAGCCTTTTTCACTTTAAAAGCCTCCTGATTTATTTTGTTTCTATATTTTCCCAGAATATAAAACGTACCTGACCCCTTATATGCACTTTTTATAAGCATCCGAAAAATGCGCTCATTAAATTATAGCTTTAATTGATATGTGCGTACTTCTCAAAAATTGCTCCCAAATACTCGTATAATGCTAATAAACCGCCGTATTATAAACAATACAGCGGTTTATCATGCATTATTATCTGTTTTTGCACTATGTAAAGGTATCTGATACAGCAAATTGCCGGTACAGATCATTTATCAAATAAAGCTTTTTATCCAAAGACTCTTATTTGAAAGGGTTCTCTGTAGGATAAGGCAGAGATGCGGGCTGGTTGTAGTTGAGGTCTTCGATCGGAACACCGATGTACTTGAATACCTCAAAGAGAGCCTTGCCGAAGTGACCGAAGCAAACAGCGCCGTGATGAGGGAAGTTCTTCTCAATGAGTACATGACGATAGAATCTGCCCATCTCGGGAATAGCGAATACGCCGATAGCACCGAATGACTTTGTACGTACGTCAAGAACCTCGCCCTGAGCGATGTAACCGCGAAGGAGTGCGTCAGCTGTTGACTGGAGACGGAAGAATGTGATCTTGCCGGGAGCGATGTCGCCTTCGAGAGTTCCGTTTGTAACCTCGATAGGAAGTGCTCTTGCCATGATCTTCTGATATCTCATCTCGCAGAATGCCATCTTCTTCGAGCAGGTATTACCGCAATGGAATCCCATGAATGTATCCTTGTGGGTGTAGGGGAACTTGCCCTCGATAGATTCCTTGTACATATCAGCGGGTACGGAGTTGTTGATATCAAGAAGTGTAACAACATCTTCGCTTACGCAGGTACCGATGAACTCTGAAAGACATCCGTAGATATCAACCTCACAGGAAACG
>JAEEGL011395776.1_pt1 | contig 23886 bp, 19 predicted proteins | sample 9134231 | NCBI WGS metagenome assembly JAEEGL01 (sample SAMN16246548, study PRJNA631951) | gut metagenome | biome: gut microbiome; feature: rumen; material: fiber-attached | host: Bos | place: Iran: Karaj | collected 2018-10 | reverse complement strand
GTACCTTTGGATATGGTTGGTGAAGGGATGGATGGTGATGCGCTTCTGCAGTCCGTAGTCTTCGATGAGCTGGCGGTAGAGCGGTTCCTCAGGACCTTCACCCACGATGTCGAGCGTCCATTCGTCATTGGTTTCTGCAAAGAGGTGGAAGGCCTCGATGAGCAGGTCGAAACCTTTATGCTGTCTGGAGAAACGACCTACGGCGAGGAACTTGTTCGACGTACCAGTTGAGGGACTGTCGGGCTTCAGCGTCAGCGGGTTGTAGATGACCTTTGTGGCGATATGGTATCGTTGGGCGTCGTCGTTGCTCAGCACGATGGTGGCATCGAGCTTCGCCAACTGCCATTCATAGTGTTTGCGCAGGTCGGAACCGACATATAGCGAACCCTCGCTGAACAGCGCCTCATACGAGTTGTGAATCCATCCGATGAGCCTTGTGCCTTTTAATGACTTCTTGCATGAGGCCAGTTTCACAGACAGCGAGGCATGCACCCCGATGATGACATCATACTGCCCCTTCTTGAATTCGCGAAGCAGCACCTTGCGCTTCTCCGCAGGAAACGAGCTATGGGCATAGATGGCAGAGGTGAACGGCGTCTGGGGCAGATAGCGTCGATAGAGATAGCTATAGGCCTTGCAGAAGTAGTATTTCCAACTACGCGTCTTAGGAAATTCGAAGTAACGATAGTGGATATAGGCCTCATTGAGCCCATAGAGCGAGGTGTCTTCCTGACTGCTCTTGTCCTTGGTGAGTATGGTCACATCATAGTCTTTCGCCAATTCTTTGGCGATGACTGCTGTCACGCGTTGTACACCTCCCACCGAGAAGATGGAGTCGGTCAGAAAACAAATTCTTTTCATAATTGCGTACAAAAATACGGATAAATCTTGATAATTCAAAAAAAATGCGTAAATTTGTCGCATTGAACAGCGATATTTGATGAAAATACTATTCCTAACCTATCACGGCTTCGAGGATGCCAGTGGCATTAGCAAGAAGATGCTGGCCCAGATCAAGGGTCTGCGACAGAATGGTCATGAGGTGCATGTGTGCTATTATGACCTGGCTGCCGATGGCTCGCGTTGCCGATATGTTGATGGAGAGGTGATCCGCAACTATGGGCGGGGCCGTTTGGCAACCCTCCTGCAGCGCATGGACTATCGTTGCGTCAACGACTATTGCAGGGAGCACGGGATAGCGTTGGTATATGTTCGCTGTTTCATGAATGCCTCGCCGTTTAATATCCGTTTGTTCAAACGCCTGAAGGCTGATGGCATCAAGGCTGTGATGGAGGTGCCCACCTATCCGTATGACGGAGAGTTCGTCTCGTTGCCACTGAAGTATCGCGTGGAGCATATCTTCGACAAGCTGTTCCGCAACCAGTTGGCCTCTTATATGGATGCCATCGTCACCTTCTCTGACGCCCCACAAATCTTTGGTCAGCGCACCATCCGCATCAGCAATGGTGTCGACTTCGATAGCCTTCCCCTCCACACTCCTCCCTCCACTCTCCACCAGTCACCCTCCACTCTCCACCTCATTGCTGTGGCTGAGGTTCACCCCTGGCATGGTTTCGACCGCATGCTGACTGGCTTGGGCGAATACTACCGACAGGGTGGGGAACAAGAGATTGTCTTTCACATCGTAGGGGGCATAGGTGCCAGTATGATGCACGACTTCCGGAGCATCATCGAGCACTATCGGATAGAGGACAAGGTCATCTTTCATGGCAAGCTCTTTGGAACGCAGCTTGACGAGGTCTTTGCCCAATGTCACTTTGCCATAGGTTCGCTGGGGCGTCACCGTAGTGGCATCACTTGTATCAAGACGCTGAAGAACAGAGAGTATGCAGCCCGTGGCATCCCCTTTATCTATAGTGAGGAAGACAGCGATTTCGACCATCAGTCCTATGTGCTGAAAGCACCTGCTGACGAGTCGCCCATCGACGTAGGTGGCATCGTGCGCTTCCTCTCGCAGCAGACCATCGATCCTGTTGCCATTCGCAATAGTGTGGCATCGCTCTCATGGAAGGTGCAGATGCAACATGTGATAGAAAAATTATGAACTTAACAAAATGAATTGAACGATGATACCTAAAGTCATTCACCTGTGTTGGCTCAGCGGCGATGCCTATCCTGCCAAGATTGCCAAATGTATCGCATCATGGAAGAAATACCTGCCTGATTACGAGATCATGCTTTGGGATACCCAACGCTTCGACCTGGGCAGTTCACAATGGGTGCGCGAGGCTTTTGAGCACAAGAAGTATGCCTTTGCTGCCGACTATATCCGTTTCTACGCACTCTATCACCATGGTGGTATCTACCTCGATTCTGATGTCGAGGTGTTGCGCAGTTTCAACGACCTGCTCGACCTGCCTTATTTTGTGGGTGCTGAGAAGGCGCAGACCCCTGAGGCCGCCATTATCGGAGCAGAGAAGGGATGCGACTGGATCAAACAGTGTCTCGACTACTACGACGCACGACCCTTTGTCAAGGCTGACGGTTCACTCGACATCCGCAAACTGCCGGAAATCATGGTGGAGCAGATTGAGAAAATCAAGCCCTTGCGCGTGTTAAGCATCGACGACAGTCTGAAGATTCGCCAACAGGATATGCAGCAGGAGGTGTTGGAATTCAACGATGCCTTCTTCTCGCCTAAGGTGTTCGACTCCCGCGAGGTGGAGATTACGCCTTACACCTATGCCATCCACCACTACCAGAACTCGTGGTTCTCACCTAAGGCAAAGGCCTACTACCGCTTCCGTGCCTTCCTGGTGAAGGTCTTTGGCCTTACCTTTGTCCGTAAGGCCGAGAAACTGCTGATGCCTTGGAAGTTCAGATAGCAATCAGATAGGTAAGCACGCCCATTGTGTGCTTACCTATATTTCAAATGACGACTTCTGCGGGAATTTCTTCTCAAATAGTTGCTGCAGACCTTTGTTGATGTAGATAAAGTCCTCATCGGTACATAGCGCATCATCATTCAAGCAGATAGAGATATACTTCTCTTGCTTGAGTGCTCTCTCGATGCTCTCTACAACCTCTCTTTTGATGAGGAAAAAGAAGGCAGCGTTTCTCCTCAAAGGATGAAAGAGGTTCTTGGCAAGTTGCCAATAGCGGAAGAGGTAAATGTTGACCTTATTGTCTTCTCTGAACCTTGTACAAGCAGCTTTTAAAACAACCGGTTCTTTCTCCCACAATTCCTCAAAAGTGGACTTCAGATAGGTCTGTTCGGTATGGTAATTTGAGAAACCGATAAACAGTCTTTTATCCAGCAATATGCAACTCACGATATTTCCTTTGATGCCGAGATGTGGGCCAAACCACCGTTTGGGGGATTGACGGAACGTATTCCTTCTATTGAAATGACTATTGATGATGCCAATGTCTGCAAGCATGGAAACGTAGATACCGAATTTGTCTTTGGGGGTGTAAATCGGTACATTGAGAAACGTCTCATTATTGATGTCACACGGTAGGCCGTTTCTGAAATAATATTCTGGCTTGACGGGTGTATTCAAGAGGACATCGTCGTTGAAATAGACAAAATGCTCAGAAAGACCCTTGATCTTGTGCATAAAGAACTCTATGGTGCTGGAATTGAAGGTTGGTAGGAACTCTTGAGGAATGTAATCTTCGTGTTTGACAAGTTCCAACTTGGGACAGTCTTTATTGATCCAGTCAGGGAATTTTCCGTTGGTCACCAAATACACTTTGTGTACCCATGGTGCATACTTTTCTACAGCCCGGAACCAATACATAAAGAAGTCTGTATTGCGGAATCGGGCACTCTCTGAACGGCCTTTGGAATTCGGACGATATAAAGCTAATGACTTCTGCCATTCCGGGTCAGTAGAATCTAACCAAGTTACAACGAAATCAATCTGTGGTTCATTCATGATGATAATATTATATATGATGATGGATGGTTATATCTCGAACGATGACTTTTGTGGGAACTTGTCTTCAAACAATTGTTGTAGTCCCGCATTAATATACGAGAATTCTTCGTCAGCACATAAAGTACTGTCGTTCAGACAGACGGAAACATATTTGTCGCCTTGGAATGCTTTCCTTATTTTATCCAGTATGTCGCGATTGATGAGGAAGAAATACATGCCCTTCCTCCTTGCTGGATAGAACAGATTCTTGGCAAATTGCCAATAACGGAAAACGTATGGATTGACAGTTACATCTTCACGGAATCTGGTACAACTGGCTGACAAGAATTCTGGAGCCGCTTCCCATACTTCGTTGAATACGGATTTCAGATATGCTTGTTCTATGTGGTAATTGGAGAAACCAGCAAACAGCCTTCTGTGGAATAACAAGAAACTCATGATATTACCACGGATGCCAAGGTGTGGACCAAACCAGCGCCAAGGAGACTGCTTGACAGTATTCTTTCTATTAAAAAAGCCATTAATGATACCTATATCTGCGAGCATTTGCATATAGATGCCATATTTGTCAGCCTTCGTGTAAATGGGGACATTATAACAGGTTTCTTTGTTTAAGTCGCATGGCAGTCCATTCTTGAAATAATGCTCTGGTTTGATGGGGGCATTCAGATACATGTCGTCGTTGAAATAAACGAAATGCTCGGAAAGTCCTGGGATGCGATGTAAGAACAATTCTATGGTGCAGGAAGAGAAGGTTGGCAGATACTCTTGAGGTATATAATCCGAGTGCTTGACAAGAACCAATTTGGGGTTTTCTGTGTTAATCCAACTTGGATATTTGCCATTGGTTATCAAATAAACTTTGTTTACCCATGGTGCATACGTCTCTACAGCACGAAACCAGTATCGGAATATATCCATATTCCTGAAACGTGCATTCCCTTTAAGATTACTGTCTGGCCGATACTTTAAATAGGAATCTTGCCATTCCGGGTCAGTAGAGTCTAACCATGTGACTACAAAATCTATCTTGGTTTCTTCCATGTCTTTATGATTGTTGATTGTTATTCGTATTATCAATGAGGGATTCAAAAAGTGACTTCCATCGTCCCATGGTGGTATTAATATCAAAGACTTTTGCTCTCTCAATGGCTGCATCTGAAAAACGTTTCCTTAATGGCTGGTCTTCGATAAGCTGACAAAGTCTTTCGGCAAACAGATCGTCTTTGTCATCCTCAATGAGATAGCCGCATTGAGAATCTTGTATGATGCTTTTGGGGCCATTAGGACAATCAAAGGCAACACAAGGTACGCCATGCATCATAGCTTCAAGAATAACCAGTGAGAATCCTTCGTAATAGGACGTCACAGTGCAAATGGAACTGTTGACATATTCTTGGCTGATGTGATGGCTGATACCGTGAAGCGTTAGGTTGTTGATATGATACTCTTGGGCATCATGCTTGAGCTTGTCTCGCAAATAACCATCGCCAAAAATGTCTAAATGCCAATCAGGATGCTTGGTGTTGACCATTCTCCATATTTTCAGAAGTCTCTCAAAGCCTTTTACATGTGTTAATCGTCCCACTGCAATCACGCGTTTAGCCGTGCAAGTGCTATGCTGGCTGATATCCATAGAAGAAAAATTGGGTATGACTTCTATGCGTTTCGCTTTCTTTAGCAGTTTCTTTTCATCTTCCGTTAAGCTGACAAATACATCTGCATTTTTAACGAGCATGTGGAAATAGTATGCCTTGAAGAGCTTAGTCAACCATGAGGTGTTATGAAGATATGAATACAGGTGGTATTCAAGAGGCTCGTGGACTTCTATGATCTTCTTGGCTCTACATGGAATGTGACGCGCAATATACGGTTTGAAAAAAGGCAGGATAATCAATATGTCAGGATCGATTGCCTGAACAGCGGCCGTGGTCTCTTTTTGTAACCTTCTATTGATTTTCCATTTGATCCATAAACGTTTAGGATATTTGTATTTGTATTGAAAGAAATATGGTATTCCAAGATTGATAAGATGTATCTTCTCCGACAAGGGATAGGAGATCGGAGCATTCCTGTGATGACATTGTGTGATAATGGATACGTCAAAGCCATAATGCTCAGACAAGTAATTGGCCTTCTCAATGATAATTCTTTCAGCCCCGCCTTTAACTTCTAATGATGGAACAATATATACTATTTTCATTGCCTTAACGATGGAGTTTTTTTCGAAGAAGAATATTGAGATTGACAAAATGGAAATACAAATCAGGGAAGAACCTGAAAGAGATAGAATGAAGCCACTGACCTATTCCATTTGAAAAAAACAGATCAGGAGCAGCCTTTCTAAATTCTTTTAGTATATATGTTCTGAATTGGTTGTCTTTAATACCAAAATAAATATCATGAACAAAGACGGAGAATGAGATATAAACATCATCCTTGAGTTTTTGTAACACGTTAGGAGTCAGATCTTTCAATTTTGTGAGCTCCCATGTTTTAGCGATGATAATAGGGTAATCTGAAGCTCTTTTCTTGCTGAACGATATAGAGGCAGCTCCAGGTCTGCCTATTCTGTAGATATATAGTTGCCAAGGCGTTCTAATACATCTTTTGGCTTTGATGTATGCTTCGTGTGTAAAGGGTACATCCTGACAATAGATACCAGGCACGAATTTTAATTCATTCTCGAGTATAAACTCTCTTCTATATAAAGTGCGCCAGACAAAACATTCATGCGGGTTGAGATCTTCTAAGAAAAGCTCTTCTCCAGTCTTATCCTGAACAGAAAAGTCCTTTTGCGGTATGCTTTGCAAATGGTCGATTTGTTCATCTGTCATTTTTAGAAAATCAGCAACAACTAAATCTGCTTGGGTATCAAGAGCTTTGTCGAGCAAAGGCTTCAGACTATTTTCTATCAGTAAGTCATCAGAGTCTGGCATGAGAATATACTCTCCTTTGGCAGCTGCAATACCGTTGTTGCGGGCAACGGATAGACTCAGATTCTCTTGATGGATAACGGTGATGTTGCGATGCAGGGCTATGATGTCGGCTATCATCTCCATGCTACGGTCTGTGGAGCCGTCATTCACGATGATGACCTCGAAGTCTTCATCATCAAGTCCTTGCTTGAAAATACTTTCAAAACAAGGACGAATATACTTTTCGACATTGTAGACAGGAACAATAATCGATAGGTTAGTCATAGTCGTTTTGTATTTTTGTGCAAATATAAGCAGAAAAGTTGATAAATCAAAATATTTTTGCTATATTTGCACAAAAATCATAAGGATGTCAAACTGGTACGACAAATATATGACCATTTACGGCAAACCTTTCAGCGAGGTGCCGCAGAATGTGATTGACGAAACGCGTGAGCGCTTGGCAGCGTTGCAGAGTGACGAACCGTTAGCCAGCATCGTGGTGATAGGCTATAATGAGGAGCCGCATCTGCAGGCTTGTCTGTGGGCTATCAGTGAGATACGGTGTAAGTATCCTGTAGAGATTATCGGTGTCGATAATGATTCGAAGGATCGTACTGCCGAAATCTTTGAGAAGTCGGGTATACCTTATTATACGGAATACCAGCACTCTTGTGGTTATGCGCGTCGCTGTGGCCTGCAACATGCCAAAGGTCGTTTTTATTTCGATGTCGACAGCGATACGCTCTATCCTCCGCAGTATTATGAGATTATGCTGGAACACCTGATGAAACCTGGCGTCAGCTGTGCCTCTGCTACTTGGAGCTACTTCCCGGATGAGAACCATAGCAAGCTCTCGTTGCGACTCTTTGAGATGGCGCGTGATCTCTTCCTGTGGGTGCAGCACTTCAAGCGTCCGGAACTCTCTGTACGTGGTCTGGTCTTTGCCTATAATGCCGACTATGGCCGTCAGGAACCATACCGTGTGGATATCATCCGTGGAGAAGACGGCTCGATGGCACTGAACCTGAAGAAATATGGCAAGATAGTCTTTGTGCGCGATCGCCGTTGTCGGGCCATTACGGGTTATGGTACCATTGGCAACCAGTCGATGTGGCAGAGTTTCATCGACCATGTGCGCATCCAGTTACGAGGTATCACACGCATCTTCCACTCCACAGATCATTATGATGATGCGGAAGATAATCTCGTCAAGAACAAATAAGTCTTTTGGTTATATCCTTATCAGGGTCGAACCGCTATTTCCCAACTGTACGACATAGATGCCTTTGCCCAGTGTAGGAAAGGGTAGGGTGACATGCTGCTGGCTGCCAGTGACGTTGGTCTGGAAGACACGTGCTCCACCAGTGGTATAGATGGTGAGAGTAATGGACTTGGCAGGCACATCGTCAAAAACAATGTGCAACAGACCATTGTCAGCCCAGAGACTTGCATCGTGAGGCTCATGCTGGCTGATTTCCTTGATAGCTGCAATTCCCAAGATGTCCAATAGTCCGCGATAGGCATCAATCTCTCCATAGCCATACTTGTTGTTCGGATAGTTGAGCTCAGCTTCAGGATGGCGACAGGTACGGCTGAAGATACCGATGATGTCATCGCGTGTCAGGTCGGGTTTGGCCTGAAGCCAAAGGGCAATAGTGCCTGCTACCACAGGACACGACATGGAGGTGCCGGATTCGATACGCCATGGATAGCTGCGTTCGTTGACCTCAGAATAGGCCACATCCATATTGTGGCTCTTGTCGGGATTGGCCTCGTAATAGTAGCTGTTGTATGAAGAGATGATGTTGCGACCTGCTGCAGACACATCGGGCTTAGTGCGTCCGTCCATTGTCGGCCCCATGGAAGAGAAAGGACTCCAAAGTCCTTCTTCCTCATGACTATAGGCGTTAGCAACCCAATTCCCTTCGTGGTTGGTGAATCCTTTGCGATGGGTCATCGCTCCCACACAGATGGGGGCTGTGAAACATCCTGGCCCTAGGATGTTGTGATCATTCTGAGCATGGCACCATCGGGTATCAGTATCGCGGTTCTCCAGTGCATTCGATGAAGACCCTATCAATTCTGCATGGCTCTCCTGTCCGCCAAGGACCAGTGCCACTGGCGTCATCTCGTTGAAGGGATGGTTGCCGTGCAACTGCATCAGACAGATATTGCTGGACATATCGAAGGCGATGTCGTACGCGATGATGGTGATATCGAAAGTGTCTTTCTCAACAATCAACTGTTCTTTCAAGTCCTCCTCCTCGAGTCGCGGATCATCCAAACTGATGGTCAACTGATGCGAGGGTGTCCCCTGTTCTCCGCTATAGGCATAGAGCGTTAGCGTGTTTGAGCCTTCACTCTTGATACGGTATGTCGCATCCTGCTTGCTGCATTTGACAAAAGCACCTGCGGCCTCCATGCCTGTGGGCTTTTCCACATAGGTCAGCGCATGACTCTCGTTGCCTGCTGAAACCACCAGAATGCGTCCAGGCCCGATTAAGCGTTCCAGGAAGTCGTTATACAACTGGTCGTCTTCATCCATATACGGCGAGTAGCCCTCGCTGAGCGAAACGACACATGGCTGGCCCTGCTGTTCAGCATAGTCGAAGAGATATTTCAAGCCTAGTGCGTCAGTTGCCGAAGTATAGAGGTAGTAGTCGCCTTCAGCAATATATGGCTGGTCACTGCCAACGGCATTGGCCACGATACAGATGTCGCTCTCGTAGGCCACACCGCGATAGGGCGTGTTGTAGCCACTACCAGTGGCTATTCCCAAGGTATGAGTGCCGTGAGCCTGACTGTCGCCATCAGTGGCACAGCCTTGGGCAATGATGCTCTCGGTAGTGGTGAATTCGCGTCCTACGGGCAGACGACTCACATCCTCACTGGTGGCCAGCTGGTCCCAGAAGGTTTTGATGCGGTATTGGGTGAGTGTGGTATCTTGGTAGAAAGTAGGATGTGTCAGGTCGAAACCGACATCCATCACACCAACCACCACTCCTTGGCCCGTAAAAGCCTGATGCTCCTGGGTCTTCTGATAGACAGGCAGAATGTTGTTCACCTTGCTTACGGTATCAAGCGTGAGACTGGCCCGCTGCCCTGCTTCTATGCGCAATACGGTAGAAAGCTCGATTAGTTCAGGAATCTTTGACAGGGGCACGGTGATGATGGCGATATCTCCTAATTGGGCATAGATGGTGCCGCCATATTCTTTCAGTTGCTCCGTGGTGAGTTGCTCACTGGTACGGATAAAGACGGTCGTCAACGGATCTTTCTGGGGCTCTCCTTCTTCAGCTGCAGCCCGATGTCGGATATGTTGTTCTACCACAGCCTGACGTAGCCAGGTCGATAACTTGCTGCCATCCGTTTTCTTGGCACTACTTGTGATGGCAAATGCCAACAACAAGGATATGATGGATATCATTCGTTTCATCGGCACAGTGTGTTTAGTGATGCAAAAAAGTCACGGGCATAGGTGTCTTTGTCAAACAGCTTGGCACGTTCCTGCAAGGCAGCAGCCATCTCCTTCCGCTTGGCAGGGTTTTGATAGAGTTCGTCAATAGCGGTAGCCAGTTGTTGAGACAGCTGTTCTCTTTCCACCAGTGTTGCTATGCCTTCACATATTTCCGGAATACCACCGCTTCTGGTCGCTATCAGTGGCAGACCTGCTGCCATTGCCTCTACAACGGTCAATCCGAAAGGCTCCTCCCACATGGATGGTACAACGGCAATATCTGCCATCTTTAAATAGGAGGGAATCTGCTGGTAGGCCACAAAACCAGTGAAGAAGACCTGCTCCTTCATGTTCTCACATGCTTTCTCCAGCTGTTGGGTAAAGGGTGACTGACTGGCGTTGTTGCCATAGAAGCGAGCACCAGTGACCAAAAGTTTGATATGCTTCCTGCAAGCAGCCATACTGATTGCCTCTATCAGTTCCAGAATACCCTTCTCGGGCGTCAGACGACCACTATAGATAATAACAAAATCTTCGCTGGTGAATCCCATGGTCTTCCTGTCCAATGGCTGGGCATCTATGAAATGCTGGATGTCGATGGCATTATAAACGGTAATGCTTTTGCCGCTGGCATCAGGTATCCGATGGGTGATATAATCCGACACACAGATAATCTTGTCAAAACCTTCCACGATGCTGGAAGCCTTCTTGCTCTTGGCATTCAGAGAGTCGTTGTGCAGGTGGAGCACACAAGGGGCCTCCGTCAGTGCCCTCAGTTTCAGGATATAGCCAGGACGGTTTTCTACAATCACCATATCGTAGTGCTGGCGACGGATGTGGCATAATGCCTGATGCAGATAGTATTCTATCGAGGGGTTATAGTAGTTGTGCTGGCGGGAGCGCAGCGCCTTTCTCACTTTGGCCCATAGCGAGAAAGGGTTGATGTAACGGTAGTGGTTGACTGCTGATGAGAGGGCAGGATGGTGCTTGACCGCCTTGTCGCTTACACTGTAAATGGTGATGTCGTGCAACTGGTGCTGGTCGTTATAGGCCAGGTACAGGTCTATAAGGTTTTCTACGGCACCACCTTTGACTGCGGGTACCGGCATGACGCCTGATGTCAGTATTGCAATCTTCATCCTTCCTATCAACTACCAATCAAATATTTCCTTGCCGTTCTCAAAGTGGAAGAAGTCAACAATGCGCGAGAAACTCTCATCCGTGAATTGCTGGTCTTTCGATTCCAGAAAACATAATGGCACTTGTCCGATGAACGAGGCCCATCGTGAATAGCTGCTGAAGGGACCTGCCATGCGGTCACATAGCGAAAGTGTGTAGAGATCGAGAATGGCACCTGAGGGCTCCTTGCCAAAACGGTAGCACCGACAACCTTCAAAGGTGTCAAGAGAGAATGATTCGTTGCTGCTGATGAAGAAGGCTACACGATGGTCGTGATACGCTTCCTGGATGCGTAACATAAACTGATGATAGTCCTCCAACTCATAGAAGAAACGACCATTGTGCCAAGTGGCATAGTCTCCGCGACGAATGTGGATGCCCATCACCATGTCAGCTTCTGTCCGCAACAGTCCCATCATCTCCTCAGCACGTTGCATGATGTCTTCCTTCGGACGGAAGATACGCTGCAGTTCAGGCAGAGTCTGTTGGAGGTAGCGCGTGTCCTGGCGAGTACTCCACCCCTTGGTGAATCCCAGCCATTTGAAGATCTTGTCCCATGTCTTGTTGTGCGTCACCTTCCATGTCAGACCTTTGTAGTTGTTCCAGCCATTACCGCGCTCCAGATACCACTTGTGCCATAGGGGAAAGTAGATAAATGGGCAATGGAGCAGATGGGGGAAGTCTTCTATGGTCCAGTCGAAGAAGATGATCACCATGCGTCTGTGTGCAGCAATACACTGAGCAACGCTGGCTACGTAAGTCCATAGCCTGTTACATGTTTGTCCTGGGGCGTCACAGATTACTCTCATGCTGCAAAAGTAATAAAAAATAAAGAATAAAAGAAGAAAAGCGAAAAAAAGTTGTACCTTTGCACCGAATACAATCAAAAAGAAGAGAACGATGACTATCCAACAGAATCGTATTGCCTGGCTCGACTGGATGAAGGTGTTGGCCATCTTGTCCATTATCTGGGGACATTTCTTCTCTGCAGGCTATCAGTATCTGTATGTCTTCAGCGTACAGGTATTTTGTGTCATCTCAGGTTTTCTGTATCATCCGGCACCTGACTGGCGTACTTGTCTGGTGAAGAATGTCCGTCAGCTGATGGTACCTACCGTCATTCTCAGTATTGTCATGCAGCTGGAGGCTTATGCGCGCTGTATGGCAGAAGGCACATCCTATGATGTCCCATTGCCATGGTATCTGGAAAACCTGCTGTTAGGTCATCGCTGGTGTATGGGACCCTGTTGGTTCTTCTATACCATCTTTCTCATCCGACTGCTGATGCAGCTAGTGCCTCGTCGCTGGTGGATGTATGTAGGACTGTTGGTTGTTTCGGGGGCAGGAGCCATCGCCCTGACTATTGAGTCGGAGAATGCGTGGACCAATGTGCTGGTATGCCTGCCGCCTTTTGCCATTGGCCTCTTGCTGCAGCCATTAAAGGAACGACTGGTAGCGTTTCATCATGTTGCTGCTGAAGTGCCCATGCTGCTATTGTCTGTCGCACTGGTGTGGCTCTGTGGCAGATACAATGGTGAGGTGTGGATGTATCTCTGTGGCTACGGCAATAATTTTGCAGGGTTCCTCGTGGGAACCCTGGCTGGTACTGCTATGTTGTACGTCTTATCCTTGTGGTTGAGCCGGATGCCGTCCACCACAATGGTTGATACCCTCTCTCGTGGTTCCATCCTCATTGTGGGACTCCACATCATCATTGTCCGTCGCCTCATGGAACTGCCCGACCGTTTCTGGCCAGAGGATCTTTTCTTTTCAGTATTTATCCTCATGGCTTTCTATCCCATCATACGCCTCGTGCAGCGTTATTGCCCGTGGCTGATGGGACAGATCAAGAAGTGATGACTTATCGCTGACTTTCCAGTTCCTTGCGCTTGGCCTTGAAATAACGATCGACGAAGTCAATCTGTTTCGCATTGGGACGCATGATGAGTGAGGCACCATTGCTGAACTGCATCGTCGTAGGCTTGGCAGGATCGAACTTAGGCCAGTATGGCAGACCCTTACCATTGGGATTGCCCGTCTTGGCAAAGTTCACCCAGTATTGTTGGATGATTTCAGCCACAGCAGCCTCATGGGGGAATTCGTTGGGCTTGTTCAGAAACTCGCCACTGAGATACATGACGTCATCGGCATGGGCCACACCACGACGACGTGGGTCTGCAGCGAAACTGCGCTTCGAGGGTTGGTCGAGATAGGCGCTGTAGGCAGGACTCTTACCAGTCTGGTTCTGTAGGGTTGCCCAGGCATACGATGGCCAGGCGAAACCCATATCACGGAAGGCATCACCATAGGCGTGGTAAGCCTCATCATTCGTATTGCCTGGATAGATTTTCATTGCCTCTTCAGCAAAGTTTCCAAACATCATGTGTGCTGCCTGCTGATAAGCTTCAGTGGTCATATTGCCTGGTGTGAAAAGGGCACCTTCATCACTATTGGTCATCACGATAACAGGTACATCATTATATTCACCACGCTGGTAGAGACGGTATTGGTCATCACAGATGATATAACCGTCCACGCAGGGCCAGAATCCTGCAAAGCCTACGTTGCCGTCACAGAGTTCCATAGCTGACATCTTTCGCATTTGTTTGATGGACTTCTTCTTCAGGTGCTTCTGGAAGGCAAGACCTTGCTGTTCAGCACCCTTTTGTGAGGCATCCTGGCCAAAGCTACGGGGCTGGTCGCTGTAAGGGGCGAATGAGCCGCCACTATGACTGATGGCAGCACGGAAAAGACCCTTGGCCAGCGGTGAGGCACACAGCATGCTACAACTGATAGCTCCTGCTGACTCTCCAAAGATGGTTACCTTCGAGGGATCACCACCGAAATTGGCAATATTGCGCTGAACCCATTGCAAGGCAAAAATCTGGTCGAGCAAACCGTAGTTTCCTGAATGCCCTTCTGCCGACTCCATGGAGAGTTCCGGATGGGCTAGGAATCCCAAGGCACCAGTACGGTATTCCACGCTCACAATGACGACACCACGACGGGCGAGTGTTGTCCAGAGGTCACCACCATACCATTCGGTCTGGAAGCCGCCACCATGTATCCATACCATCACGGGCAGCCTGTCGGAAGGTGATTTGGCAGGTGTGGCAATACCCAGATACAGACAGTCTTCACTCATCATGTCTGCCGTGCGTCCAGGACGTGTGGGCTGAGGGGGTAGGGGACCAAACTGGTCGCACTTTCTCACACCCTCCCAGGCTTGTGCAGGTTGTGGCGCTTTCCAACGCAAATCACCTACTGGAGCCGCAGCATAAGGGATGGCCTTATAGATGCCCAGTGTGCCATCAGCAACACCTTCAACATCACCAGTTTCCACATGTGTTTTCAATAATGGTTGACCTTGGATTTCGCTCGTCAGCCCAATAAGTCCGAGAACGAATAATACGAAATACTTTTTCATAGTGCCTTTGTTTGTTATTGATTCTACAAAAATAGATAATTATTCTGAGAATTCCATATTTATTTCACATTATTTGATTATATTTGCAGAAGATTTGATGATTTCGCCATGAGGTGCGTTTTTTTCGCTTTAACGCAAAGATGTCGTTAGTTGTCATTTTTTCTACGTATATTTGCAATTGAAACAACAAAATGTATGCAAAAGGAGATAGGCGTGATATCGAAGAAGTATGTGTGGCTCGGAATCATCGGAGCCCTGCTGATCATATATCCTAACCTGATATGCATCCCCTGGCATATCGAACGTTGTGAGGTGCAAGCGCATCTTGCGCTGTTTTCTGTGTGGCATGTGATACGCTTTCTCTACTTCGCTGTGCTCATCATGGTCGTTCATCGCCTGAATGCGCTGAAGGGACGGACGACGAGTCAGCGCATTGCCGTTAGCATCAGCATCTCAGTGATGGCGTATGCGCTGTTTGCCTATACTAGTCACTCATTACTCGAATATGGTGTCCGTGACAAAGTGGGTAGCGTCCTCATCCTCCAGTTTGTCGTGATATGTGGCCTTGGCATGCTGACAGGTCATATCTCGATACTCCGCAGGGAACGCAAACGGATGGTTTCTGAGGTGGAACGGTTGCGCACAGAGAATCTGCAAAGCCAGTGTGCAGCATTGGCTGGGCAGGTCAACCCCCATTTCTTCTTCAATTCGCTGAGCGGCATCGCTTCGTTGGTGCGTAGTGGTGACAACAAGCGTACACTGGAGTATATCGAGGAACTCTCCGATGTCTTCCGTTATACCCTCCAAAGTAGCGATAAGGGCATGGTGCCTCTGAGTGAGGAGATCGATTTCGCTGAGTCGTTCCGCTATGTCCTCGAGGTGCGCTATGCTGGTAAACTGACCTTCGATATACAGATTGATAACCAACATAAAACTCAATATATGCTCCCCGTGCTCACTCTACTTCCCGTGATTGAGAATGTCATTGTTCACAACCGTATCGACACGGCTCACACGATGACGGTCTCTATCACCATCAACGAGCACGGGGAACTCGTCGTAAGCAATCCTATCCATCCTAAGCAGCAGGAACCGATGACCAACGGTACAGGTTTGAAGAATCTGGCCAACCGTCTGGAACTGATGTCGGGACGTAAGTTGCGTACTGTCAATGAGGATGGACGTTTCACGGTGTATGTGCCACTGAAAGGATAATCAATATTAACAGTATAATGAGGAAGAGTCCATGCGTGTACTGATAGTAGAAGACGAGACATCCAGCTATGAAAACCTGCTCAGCATTCTGAAAGAGGAGGCATTCGACATTGAGGTGGTAGGCAACACTGAAAGTGTCGCTGAGACCGTTCGTTGGCTCAAGACCAATGAGCAGCCTGACTTGATCTTCATGGATGTACACTTGTCTGACGACTCTGCCTTTTCCATCTTCAATCAGATGCAGGTGAATGTGCCCATCGTTTTCACCACTGCCTATGACCAGTATGCACTCGATGCTTTTCGCGTCAACAGTATCGATTATCTGTTGAAGCCCATCAAGGCTAAGGATGTGCGTAGAGCCATCGAAAAGTTCCACATCCTCAGTCACATAGATGTCTCCGCATACCTTAGCCGGATGGTTTCATTGATGCCTCAGTCGCGTTGGCAGAGTCGTTTGCTCATTCCCCTGCGCGATATGCTCGTTCCTGTTAACGTATCAGACATTTCCTATATCTATTCCACAGAGAAGAATACGATGATTCGTCTGAACAACGGTGAACAGATCACCTGCCACAAATCGCTCGACTCTATTCTCTCGACCCTTGACCCGCACCAGTTCTTCCGGGCCAACAAACAGTTTGCTGTCAATCGCAACAGCGTGGAGAATATCACGGTATGGTACGACAGCCGTTTGCTGGTGGTGCTCAACACCGATACTCCTGAACGCCTTTTCGTCAGTAAGAATCGAGCGGCAGAGTTCAAACACTGGATGACCACGTGATATCGCAACAATACAAAAACCTAATTATATATGAAGAAACTGCTTATTTCAACACTGCTCATTACGACCTGTACCCTTGCTGTTGCACAAGACCTGAAACTCAACGACCTCGAGTATTTCGAGCGTCAGGGTGTGAACGTGCTGGTATTCAGCAACAGTTTCAATGGTGGCTTCAACGACGAGAAAAATTCTGGTATAGAAGTGATCCACCATGGTGTCCGTACCGTTCAGGGTGGTGCCGTGCGCTTGAACAATACACCAGAGCAATGGGATCTGGTGCCTATGATGACCAACCGCAAGGTAGATCGTGAGCATGGCAGCATCGAGGTGAACCTGCGCTATGCTGACTACGACTTCGACAGTCGTATTGTGGTCACAGCCAAAGGCAAGGCCGTAGAGATTGCTGTATGGTTAGACAAACCGGTTCCTGAGAGACTGGCTGGCGAGGCAGGCCTGAATATCGAGTTTCTGCCCTCGCAATATTGGCTGAAGACCTATCAGATGGATAACCGTTTAGGTCGTTTTCCTCGGTATGCCACCAGTCAGACTATCACTCGTCCTAATAGCGAGAAACCTCGCCAGTTCAAAGGATTCAAGACATACGACGATCGTGGTACAGACCGTTTTGTAGATCCTATGCCGTTAGAGACGGGACATAGCCTCCTGATAGCTACTGATGCCCCAGAACGTATGATTCGTATCAGCAGTGATGATGCTGAACTGAAACTCTATGATGGACGTATGCTGGCTCAGAATGGCTGGTTTGTGCTGCGAAGTGTGTTGCCTGCTGGCAAGACGGGCAAGGTGGTTACATGGACTGTCGAGCCCCATGCTATTCCAGGATGGATTCGCGAACCCAATATTGGATTTTCACAGGTGGGCTATGTTCCTGAACAGCCTAAGGTGGCAGTCATTGAGTTAGATAAGAACGATCCCATGCAGAACGGTACAGCCAGTCTGTTGCGCATCAATCCTGATGGCACCACGACTGAAGCTTTCCAAAACCAAGTCACCTCATGGGGACCCTACTTTAAATATAATTATGTCAAATTCGACTTCTCGTCAGTGCGCGAGCCAGGCATCTATTGCATCCAGTATGGCAAGACACGTACCAACGATTTCCTGATTTATGAGCATGTGTATGACAAGATTACCGATGCGACCACCGATGTGTGGGTACCCATCCACATGAACCATATGTATGTCACTGAGGGTTATCGTACATGGCATGGTGAACCGTTTAAAGAGGGCTACCTGCAGGCACCTGAGAGCGACCACTTCGATCTCCATTCGCAAGGCAAGACCACTGACACGAAATACAAACCGTACGAGTTGATTCCTGGCTTGAATGTCGGTGGATTCTTCGATGCTGGCGACTTCGATATCGAGACAGGCTCGAATATCAACGTGGTTCAGAACTTCATCCGCACGTGGGAATTGTTCCATCCGCAACGCGACGAGACGTTTGTCTCTCAGGAGCAGCGCTACGTAGAGCTCCACCGTCCTGATGGCAAGCCCGATATCCTGCAGTTCATCGAACATGGCGTGCTCAACCTCGTGGCACAGGCCGAACAGATTGGTCATATGTCACAGACACTCTCCAACTCCGTACTCGACAATTACCACCATCTGGGCGATGCTGCCAGCATCACCGATGGTCTGCACTACGACCCCTCTTTGAAACCTTATGAGATCAGTGCTGATGGCAAGCGCAGCGGTACTCCCGATGATATGTGGGCTTTCACCACGCGCAATCCCCGTCTCGACTTGCAGGCAGCAGGTGTCTTTACCTCGGCAGCCCGTGTGCTCAGGGGTTATAACGATGCATTGGCAGCACGTGCCCAGAAACAGGCCGACCGTCTGCGCAAGGAGGCTACTGAACTGCTGGCCAAGCGTCCTCGTCGCGATCGCCAGGCTGATGCTGACAACGACTGGTTGACTGGCACTGGAGATGGTAACCCGATGTTGGCCATCCGCCATCTCCAGACGATGCTCGACTCTATACCCATGAAGGATGAGACTTACAAGCAGAAACTGCGTCCTACTGTGCAGAAATATGCAGAATACATCAAGAACTTCGATCGTCAGAATCCCTATGGCGTTCCCATCGGACTCGGTAACTGGGCAGGTGTGAATGCCGTGCTGAATTTTGGCATTACGGTGAACTACGCGCACATCTACTATCCAGACATCGTCAGCAAGGATGAAATCTATCGCGTGGCCAACTGGCTCTACGGCTGTCATCCCTACCACAACTATTCGTTCGTAGCAGTGGTGGGAGCAGCCCGTCCCAAACAGGTGTTCTATGGCAACAATCGAGCAGACTTCTCCGCCATTCCTGGCAATGTGGCGCCTGGTCTGTTATTCCGCAAACCCGACCACTTCGAGAACTTTGACGACTGGCCCTTCCTGTGGGGACAGAATGAGGGAACCATTGCTGGCAATACCCAGTATGTCATCTTCGGTTCTTCCTTTAAAAATATCGTGGCATCCAAATAATCCGTTATAGAATCATCAAGAAAAAATGAAAGTAGGTATTATCGGAACAGGATGGATAGCCGAGAAGGCTGCCATCACATTAAACGGGCTGACAGGGTGTGAAGCCTATGTCGTAGGTTCCCGTTCGCAAGTGACGGCTGATGCCTTCGCCAGGAAATGGAATATCCCCAAGGCATACGGTTCCTATGCACAGCTGATGAGCGACCCTGATGTGGACCTGGTGTATATTGGTACTCCCCATTCTCACCATTACGAGGTTGCTAAGGAAGCCATTCTGGCAGGCAAACCCTGTCTGGTTGAGAAAGCCTTTATGGCTAACGTCCGTCAGACCAGGGAAATCATTGAATTGGCCCATGAGCACCGCGTTTTCCTCGCTGAGGCTATTTGGACACGTTACCAGCCTGCGGTGGGCATCGTCAGGCGACTCATTGCCGACGGACGTATTGGTGAGCCCCGTCTCATCACAGCTACCCTTGGCTATTCGATGGGCAACAAGCCGCGCATCATGCGTCCCGACCTCTGCGGAGGTGCCCTGCTCGACCTCGGCGTCTATGTACTCAACTTCGTTCGTATGTTCACAGACAGCGATATACAGAGCATCGATGGTTACTGTGTCAAGTCAGACACAGGTATGGACCTCACCAACACCATCACCATGATACTCAGCGACGGCATCGTAGCCAACGTACAGTCCAGCGCTTCGTGTGTGGGTGACAATATTGGTGTCATTGCGGGTACCGAGGGCAACATCATCATCGATAATGTCAACAATCCGCAGACAATCACTGTGAACGGCCCCGACCGTACTTTTGTCGAGACCATCCGTGTGCCTCGTCAGATTACGGGCTACGAATATCAGTTTCTTGCCTGTCGCGAGGCGCTCCAGGAGGGACTGCTCGAACCTCGTGAGATGCCTCATGCCGAGGTGCTCTATATCATGCAGCTGATGGATGACCTGCGCCAGAAGTGGGGCGTGAGATATCCAATGGACTGATTCAGTTAAACATAATTATATCATTCGAATATGAAAGACTTTAATTTTTATGCACCTACCGAGGTGGCTTTTGGAGAACAGAGTGAGGAGCAGGTAGCTCTTCTGGTGAAGAAGTATGGTGGCACGAAGGTCCTTGTACACTATGGCGGTAAGAGTGCCGTCAAGTCAGGACTTCTTGACAAGATATGTAAGCTTCTTGACGAGGGCGGTATCAGCTATGTCACGCTGGGCGGTGTAGTGCCCAATCCTCGTCTCTCGCTGGCTCAACAGGGCATCGAGCTCTGCCGCAAGGAGGGCGTCGATTTCCTGCTTGCCGTAGGTGGCGGCAGCGTCATCGACTCTGCCAAGTGTATTGGCTATGGTGTGCCTTTCGATGGCAACGTATGGGATATCTATATGGGTAAGGCCGAGCCCAAGGAAATGCTGCCTGTGGCTGCCGTGCTGACCATTCCTGCAGCAGGTAGCGAGATGAGCGAGAGCTCGGTTATTACCAATGAGGATGGTGACGTGAAGGTGGGCTATTCCAACAATCTGAGTCGCCCCAAATTTGCCATTCTGAATCCGCGTCGTACTATGACACTGCCTCCTTACCAGACGGCAGCTGGTGTGACAGATATGATGATGCACACGATGGAGCGCTACGTCACCAAGGACGACGATATGGACTTCACCACCGATTTGGCTGAGGCTGCGCTGCGTTCCATCAAGAATGCCGTATTCCCTGTGCTGGAGAATCCTGAGGACTATCGCTATCGCGCACAGATTATGTGGGGCGGCTCGCTGATGCACAACGATCTGACAGGCTGTGGCGCTACTGGCGACTGGGCAACCCACCAGTTGGAGCATGAGCTCAGCGGCATGTTCGACGTCACGCATGGCGCTGGACTTGCTGCCATCTGGCCCAGTTGGGCTCGCTACACCATGCATGAGAATCTGCGTCGCTTTGTGCGCTTCGCCGTCAATGTGATGGATGTACCCAACGACTTCACCGATCCTGAGGGTACTGCCGAGAAGGGCATCCAGGCTATGGAGCGCTTCTACCACGCCATCGGTATGCCTATTAATATCAAGGAACTCATCGGCAAGGATATCACCGACGAGGAAATCAAGGAGATGGTCCGTAAGTGCAGTCGCAACAATACCATCACCTGCGGTGGTCTCAAAGTTCTACATGCCGACGATATGGAGGCTATCTACAAGATGGCAAGAGGATAACCTCCTGATACGCAATAAAGACCGCTTAGGATGCCCCTTAGCGGTCTTTTTATTTGCCTTATTTCAATTTGAAAGCGATGGGTATTGTGTATTTTACACGTGCCTTCTTACCGCGGCGCATGGCGGGCTCCCAATTGTTCATCTTGGCGACAACGCGCAGAGCTTCGGCTTTCAACTGGCTCTCGCCATGCTCACGCATGGCTTCCTTTTCGGCGTCAGTATGCTTGCGGAATTTCTTGCTTGACAAGCGGTTCTTGAAGTCAGTCTTCAACACTTCGGGGGCGGATACCGAGCCGTCCTTCTCGACAAAGAACTGGACCAGGACACGACCCTCCACGCCACAGTGCTCTGCCTCTACGGGATATTTCATGTTGTATGACAGAAACTTCATCAGCTCGGGAGTACCGCCAGGATACTGTGGCAGATGATCCTGACCTGCCAGCTCTGGTGACACCAGTTGATGGGCTTTCTGCAACTCCTTCAGTTTCGCCTTCAGCTTGTTGATTTCTACCGTAGCCAGTATGACGCGCCCTTCAGTGTCCAGCAGATACATGGTGGGTATCCACTGGATATGGTAGTCCTTGGCCATCTTCGACTCCTTCATCTTCTTCAGCTCACTGATGACGCGCCAGCGCATCTGCTCCTTGTCCATGAATTTCTGCAGCACGTCGAAATCGGTATCGAACGAGACACCGATAAATTCCACACCTTGCATGTCGTATTGCATGTGCAGCTTCTTCATCTCGGGTAAGTCCTTTCGGCAGTCGCCACACCATGTTGCCCAGAAGTCGAGCACCACACAGCGACCACGGAAACTGTCTATCGGATGAATTTCGCCGTAAGGGTCTATCAGGTCGGGTGCCTTCGTGCCAACAGGCAATAGGTCGGTGGCATACTTGGCATCCAGGTCCTGTGCTGTCATTGTGCTGACGATGCCCATCAGCATGCAGGCCAATATGAATATCTTTCTCATGATGTCTTCAGTTCTTTTTCTGTTAATAATATTGCTGCAAAGATAGAAAATATTGCCGATGTAACAAAGAAAATGACCTGTATTTTTTGATGGGACAATAACATTTTCTCGCCAAAGATGCGGAAATGTGCAGGAGATTGTTTACTTTTGCACCGCAAAAACTAAGTGATATGATAAAGATAGTGATTCTTGACGGCTATTCAGCCAATCCTGGCGACCTCTCGTGGCAGGCGCTGGAGACCATCGGAGAAGTGACAGTATATGACCGTACTCGCCCTGAAGAGACTGTAGAACGGGCTAAGGATGCAGAGATAGTGCTGACCAACAAGGTATGTCTGCGCCAGCAGGAAATAGACCAGTTGCCCCAGCTCCGCTATATCGGTGTGCTGGCTACGGGGTATAACGTTGTCGATCTTGAGGCTGCCACCAGTCGTGGCATCATCGTGACCAACGTGCCGGCATACAGTACGGAGAGTGTGGTGCAGATGACATTTGCCCACCTGCTCACCGTCACCAATCGCACCGAGCACTATGCTATCAAGAACAGGGCAGGGGAGTGGACTGCCTCGCCCGACTTCTGCTATTGGGACACACAGCTCACGGAGATGGCTGGCAAGACCTTCGGTATCGTGGGCCTTGGCAATATCGGGCGCCGTGTGGCTGCCGTAGCCCAGGCATTCGGCATGAAGGTGGCAGCCTATACCAGCAAGCCTGCCGATCAGCTGCCCTCGGGTGTCGAGAAACGCTCGTTAGAGCAGTTGCTCTCTGAGAGCGATGTGGTGAGCCTGCACTGTCCGCTGGCTCCCGATACCAAGCACCTCATCAACCGAAAGACGCTGCAGCTGATGAAGTCCACCGCTATCCTTATCAATACAGGTCGCGGTCCGCTGGTGAACGATGACGATGTGGCAGAGGCCTTGCAGGACAATCGTCTGAGAGCCTATTGCGCCGATGTGCTCACCGAGGAACCGCCACGTGCCGACAACCCCCTGCTCCGTTGCGACAATGCTTATATCACGCCCCATATTGCATGGGCCAGCGAGGAGGCTCGTGTACGTCTGATAGCTGTGGCGACAGCCAATGTGAAAGCTTTCGCCGACGGACAGCCTCAGAACGTAGTCAACCGATAACAGTTCAATTTATATCATATAGGTTAAAAATAGAGATGACAGAAGATAAAAAGAGTGGATTCAGACACATTATTCCATTGCAGATTCGTTTCAATGATGTTGACAAGTTCGGACACGTCAACAATACCATTTATTTCCAGTTCTATGATACAGCCAAGACAGACTATTTTGCCAATGTCTGCGAGGGTGT
>JAEEGL017003595.1_pt1 | contig 23888 bp, 22 predicted proteins | sample 9134231 | NCBI WGS metagenome assembly JAEEGL01 (sample SAMN16246548, study PRJNA631951) | gut metagenome | biome: gut microbiome; feature: rumen; material: fiber-attached | host: Bos | place: Iran: Karaj | collected 2018-10 | reverse complement strand
GCCCATGCCATTGCACTTCAGGGAATACCCGAAGATGTTGTCAATGAGATAGTCAAGAGTACCTTCCCAGAAATGGGTGTCGCCCGTGTCCGAATCAACTCGGATTGTGTGTAGCTTGTCAGTCATGGTGTGACCTCCGATTTACTTCTCAAGTGCTTCCATCTTCTCAAGGGCGGCGACTAGTTTCCGAGCCTCTTCAAGAAGCTCGCTTGCCGTTGCCCCTTCTACCGCGAGGCTGTTGAGATTCTCAAGTGCCGCATCGCTCATGTCGCGGAGGGTGGTGAATTGTTCATAGTCTTTGTCAGTCATGGTTCGCGTTCCTTTCAACTTCCTTGGATTCAACCTAGAATCCTGCATTGCAGAAGTTTAGAAGTTTTACGCATTTGATCATATCATCAGGAAAAAGGAGCTGTCAACAATTATTTTTTTTTCATTAGATTTCTGAATATCAGCGAATTAAAACAGATATACTATTGAGAATCATGGTGTTTTCCTTAGTTAGGTAGCCGCTTCCCTGCAAAGGGGGGGCGGCTTTTTTCGCCGTCGAAAAGGTAGCTTCGGCAACTTTTGTAATTAGGTGTCAAAGGAAAACAACATGACACCAAATATTGAGAAAAAGGTCGCCGTGATAGAGGCGTCCAGCAATCGCAAAATAGGCGAGATTTGCAAAGCACTTGACCTTCCCGAAATGGCCTCCGACATCTTCGACTTGTCCGATGATGAATGGCAGCGGAAATATCCAGAGGAATACATCAAGCTGAAATCCCATGTACGCCACGGGGAACGGCGAACGCCCTTGGAACTGGGGGCAAATACAGTCATCGGATGGATTTCGGAAGAGCTTGCAATTCGACTTTTGCAACGCCTTTCCTTCATTGCGAGGATAGAGAGGAACGGAAGCGATCAAGGACGGAAATTCGACTACATGATGCACACAAAGAGCGTCCCCGATTTGGTTGCATTCTTCAATGACGGCAGACCAATGAAGAGCATCGAGGTGACAGTCTGCACGGGCGACTATATCTCAAAGCATCACGGCCAGACCCTGCGCCTAGACAAGTTGAAGAATCTAAAGTTTTACAAGTCTCTTCTACTCACAATCGATTGGCATCAGGGAAGCATCTACATTTCCAATGCCGCGAAACTTCAAGACCTAGAGCCGCCGACAAACTACTACAACAAACCCGAACGCCTTGCCCTGCTAGAAGATGACATAGGAAACCCGCTGGACGGAGTGTTAAAGAGGCCGATTCCACAAACCTTCTGGCAACTTGGGTAATTAGAAAATGAAAGGAAACACCAACATGGAAAACACTACACACACACCTACAAACACACCTGAAACCTCTCCAGAAAGATGGGGCCGCTATGTCGCCTACAATCAACGCCTAGGCTGTTCCCTGATGGATCAAGTCAAACTATACGGGCCTGAGGCAAAGCGGCTAAATGACGGCAGATATGAATTGCTATGGCTATCAATCGCCGCTTGCATTCCTGTCCGCATTCCAGCCCCGACAGGATGGATGCCCAGAAAGTTTGAAGATGATGAGAGGAAAGTGATTTACGCCTTTCTGGCAAAGGCAACACAGCTACAGGTGGAGATTGAAAACGGCGACCTTCCATTTGAACAAGAACGGATGAAGAAAGCGCAAGTGAGGTTTCTGTTTTTCCTAATGGAATCCGCACTTGAATCCGAAAGGATGTGGCTTGACCTCGGCTGGCTGGAAATGTTTTAGACGGGGGAAGTCGAGACATGAAAAACCAGTGCCACAAATGCCCCTTTGACGCGAGGAACGGAGGGACAAAAGAGCAAAGGCAAGAGCATTGCCCCCTTTGCAATTTCAGCGAGATTACACCCATAGACAAGAGCAAGAGCTGCATCTGGCTAGATGGTTCACAATTTGCCGATGGAGTAGTCGAGAAGTACGCGAAGAAACTTGATGATGACAGAAGTCTATTAGCCGAGAAAAACATCGAAGAAGAGCAAGTCAAGATGATTGTAGCCTTCTGCGATAACTTCTGCCGACTGGAAATCATCGACCGCTTGCTGATGCTTTCCCTGATAGTGCATGGGGGCGACAATTCCGCAATTGTCGAAGAGACAAAACTGAGTCGGCAAACCGTGATAGCCCATAGGAAAAGGCTGGAATCCGACCCATACTGGCAAGAGGTGCTGAAGATTATGGCCTTGCCTCCGCGAAAGACAAGGAAACGGAAAGGAAATGGCGGGGAAAGCGGGATTTCTCAAGGTTGAGACGGCCCCCCAAGGGGGGGTGTCCGAGGTACTGTCGGCGGTCGAAGGCAACACCGAGGAATCCGAAAGATTTTGAATTTTTCGACTAACCGCCACCTATAGGAGATGAGTGCCGAGAAGTACAATCCGACAAAGAATGCGATGAAGCAAAGGCGGCATGTCGCCCTTATGGCTGACATCGGCCCATTGCCAGAAATCGCAGACAGGGAACGCAGGGAGAAAGCGAGAAATAACCTCGCCTTCTTCATCCGCACATACTTCAATCAGGTTTGCTACAGGCCCTTCAACAAAGCGCAAATTGCCTTGATGGATGATGCAAGCGACATCATCATCAACGGAGGGAAGAACGCCATTGTAATGCCGAGGGGAACGGGCAAGACAACGCTGAACTTGCTGATATGTCTCTGGGCCGTTCTCTACCATCGAAACTTTGTTGTGCTGATAGGGGCGACAGCGGCAATGGGGAAACGCCTCTGCGATGACTTGAAAACACATCTTCAGGCCCCCTTGCTCATGGCCGACTTCCCTGAGCTTCTTTGCTTTGAGGCTTTGAAGGGCGTGACGCAAAGATGCAAGACGCAGACCTCGGAAGGGATGCTGACCCATGTCGGCATGACTTCAACCTCAGTGACCTTTCCAACATTCCCCAATGTCGAAACCTCAGGGCGCACGGTTGTCTGCGCCGGCCTCACGGGAAGCATCAGGGGCTTGCACAGGGTGACGGAATCGGACAGCGAAGAGGAAAACACATCAACCATAATCAGGCCCGACCTTGTGCTATGTGACGACCTCTCAAAGCGGGGAAGCCTGAGCGAGACAGAATCACGGGAACGCCTCTTAAACGCCGATGTGCTGGGACTTGCTGGGCATGACAGGGAAATCGCGGCCCTGTATACAGGCACTATCATTGCCGATGATGATTTGACATCCCGCATTCTCAACAATCCAGCATGGAGAGGAAAGAAATACAGGCTTGTCGATACCTTCGGGGATGATGCAAGATGGAAGAAGTTTGATGAAGCATGGAAGCGGGAAGCAAGCGGGGAATTGCCGACGGGTAGCGCGGCAGAAGAGTACAGGAAGATACAACCATTGCTAACGGACATTGAACCGCTTGATCCAAGTCTCTACGGCATTGGGGAAGTAGACGCGATACACCATGCAAGGGCAATGTTTCTCGCCGTTGGGGAAGCGGCATTTGCTAGTGAATACCAGAATGAACCTCTCCAGCTTTCCATTGGCGTGGACTATTCGATTTCAGTCTCCGACATACTCAAGACAGGCAACGGGCTAAAGCGATTCCAGATTCCAGAGGACGCCGTTAAACTGACGGTCGGAATCGATGTGAACAAGTATGCCGTTTCATTCGCCGTGGCCGCCTTCATGCCTTCAGGAACATGTAGCATCATCGATTACGGATGGTACACGCCTAGGAAGAATCAGCCCATCTACAGCACCGCCGAGAATGCCGAGGCGAAAATCATTGAGGCCATCGGGAAAGTGATAGACGGCATTTACTCCGCATCCTACGCCGAGGCCGTAGATGTCATTGCCGTTGATAGTGGCTTTGCGTCCCAAGCCGTCTACAACGCGATAGAAGCGGCTAGACTGCGGTACAAGGGGAAGAGGATATATGCAAGCAAGGGATGGTCAAGCGAGCGGTATGAACTGCCGAGAAACCGCAAGATGATAATGGCCCGTGGAGAGGATTGCGACCTCAGGCGAACATTCCCAAGCGGGTACATACTGCATTTCAATTCGACACGGTACAACATCAAGACGCAAAAGGCTTTCCTCTTCGCCCCTGGGGTTGACGGGAGAATCACCATTTTCGGGAAAGGCAAAGAGCATCGCCCATTCGCAGAGCAGATTGTGAATCAGGAGCTTACCAGACTGACAACAAACAAATTCGGGAAAGAGGCCGCGACATGGGAGATTCACGGGAAGAATGAAATGATGGACTGCGTCTCGCTCTGCATGATGCTAAACACATTGCAACTGATTTCCATCAGGGGGAAGAAGGTCAAGACAGGCAACGGGCAGACACCCAAGGCCACGGCAGGGGAGAAGGACGCGAAACCGATTGAAGAGGCGGGGGAAGTGAAACAGGCAAACCAGACATCTACTCTTGCCGACCTATGGGCGAAGAGGAAGAGGACAACTGGAAATTGGGCCACAAGCTGGTAGTGCATAACCTTGCCGATATTAGTGGAAGAAATGGCAAGGGGAATAGTGGAAAATGGCCGAGAAAACATATAGCCAGACATTGGAAAAGATAGATGAATTGATAGCCGACTATGTAGCGGACGGAGCCCAGCATATCACATCGATCAACGGAGTGACCTTTCAATATGCTTCGCTTGCGGACCTGTTGAAACTAAGACAGCATTTCGCCCAAATGGCGGCTATTGAAGGCAATCGGAAAACGGCATACAGAATCCAGAACAAACTGTATCTATAGAGAGGAACGGAAATGATATTTGAAAGACTATTCAAGCGCACAAATCGGGAAGAGGACGCACCCAGACAGCCCCGAAAGATAATGCCCGTGAGAATTGTCAGGGGCTATGACGCGGCAAAGGATTCCGACCTTTTGGCGAACTGGCGCGGGAGCGATGCCCTGAGCCCTTCTCTAATCAGGAAGGAATTGCCGACAGTCCGCAAAAAATGTCTCGACCTCTTTCTCAATTCGGCCCTTTGCAGAAGGGCGATGCAGATATATGTAAACAACATTTGCGGAGAAGGATTCCGCATTACAGCGAATGTGAAATCCGCCGATGGAAGAAAAGACAACATAGACAATTCCGACAGGCTGGAAGATGCTTGGAATCTATGGGCGAAAACGCCGAGGCATTGCCACACGGCACGGCAATTCACCTTCACCCAGATTCTCAAGAAAGCGGTCAGTTCATGGATGCTTGACGGAGAGGCATTCATCAAGATTTCAAGGGGCGAAAGCGACAATCCCTTCGGCGTTTCCATCGATCTAGTCAGGGCCGATTTTGTCGCCGTCGACTTCATCCAGAAGCTGGATTCCGAGCGCGAGGTGAAGAACGGCATTGAGGTCAATTCAAGAACGGGCGAGATTCTCGCCTATTGGCTGTATACGGAGGTATCACCATCCGGCAAGCCATACGGATTCAAAGAGAGGATTCCCGCAAATGAAATGCTACACCTTTACAGCCCTGAGACAATAGGGCAGTTGAGGGGATTCCCCATTTTTGCAAGTGTGGCATCGACAATCAAGCAACTGGAAGCATACCGCGTTGCAACCATCACGGCAAGCCGCCTTGCAAGCATGAATGTCGGCGTCTGGAAAATGGCCGATGTCAGCGCACTTGACCCGATGCAAGTTGCGGAATTAGGGGATGATGGAAACTTGTCACAGGCCGCTCACCCAGGGGAGAATCTAGTCGCCCCCCCAGGCTGGGATTTTGATTCCACAACGCCCCAGTTTCCGACTTCGACTTATGACACTTTCAACCTCGCCCTAATCCGTGACATTGCCTCAGGGCTGGGCGTTTCAAATGTCTCACTATCCCAAGACCTGCAAGGCGTTTCCTATTCCTCAATACGGCAAAGCGAACTTGAAAACAGGCGGAACTTTATCGCATGGCAAAATGACTTGATCGAGATGGTCATTCAGCCCCTTTTTGAAGGTGTCGGCAACTGGCTTGACTGCTGGGGACTGAAACAAGACATCCCATTTGACGACCTTGAGAGGATGCGGATTTCAGTCGCATGGCAAGGGCCGCGCTGGCAGAACATCGACATCCAGAGCGAGGCGACCGCGATGAAGTTGCTTGCCGATGAAAACATCATCAGCAAAGAGGCATGGGCAAAGAATCTGGGCTTTGACTACTACGCAAATCTATCAAACGCGAGGGATGAAAAAATCTGGCGTGAAAAGCTGGACTTGGAAAGCTCTAATGATGAAGGAAAAGAAAGATGAAATTGCAGATTAAAAGGGAAATAGACCTTACCGACATTGACAATGTGAAGAAGATAACCATTTCAACAAACACCCCCTGTGAATCCTACATCGATGACAGGCGAGTAATGGTCATTCTTGACCATACGCCCGAGGCCGTCGATATGGCATGGATAAATGACGGATGCCCCATTAGATACCTTCATGGCGGGGATGTGGTAGCACGGGCAATGGAAGTGCATCTTGAAGGCGATGCGCTTGTCTCGGAAAAGGTGATATGGGGCGAGGGAAACGCGGCCCAGAAGGTCAAGGCCGATGTGCTTGCAAAGATACTCACCAACATCAGCATTGAAGCCGATTACAACGCCGATGACTGCATCATGCAAAGGGGGATGAACGGAGAGCCTGACACGCTCATTGTGAAGCGGTGGCGTCCGTTGTCATGCGCCATTGTGGTAAACGGAGCGGACATCAACGCCCGTATTGAAAGAGAGTATCAGGGCGAGGAAAAGGAAGAGGACAAAGAGGAAGGCGAGAAGGCCGAAACGGGTGAAGAGGTGAAAGAGGAAAAGCCTGAGGAAACTTCCGTGGAATCCCCAGAGGAAAAGGGCGAGGCTGTCGAAGAGGTCAACGCCGAGGAAGGGAAAGAGGAAGATGCCGAGGCCGATGAAAAGGAAGAAGAGGAAGAGAGGAAACGGGAAGAGGAAATAAGAAGCCTCGCCAACAGGCACGGCATAGACAAAGCCCAGATTGATGCTTGGATAGATAACAAAACATGTATAGATGAGGTGCGCAAATGGATATTGCGCAACCTGTCAAAACCACTTAAACCAAATCAGGAGAAAGAAAAGAAAATGAAGTATTCCATTATTCGCGCCCTAAAGGGAAACAAGGAAGAGATTGAGCATTCAGTCGAGCTTGCACAAAAGTGCGGCAAAGAGCCGAAGGGCGTGTATGTCCAAAGAGACTACACCGACTACAACACAACTGAAGGCGCTGGACTAGTACACACCGAACACGCATGGGAGCAGTATGTTCCTGAGCTTCTTTCCAAGTTTGTTCTGGAAGAGGCCGGAAGCACAATACTTGACGGACTTCGCGGGAAGTCTCTCACCATCCCCGTGACCACACAGGGAGCAACTGGCACATGGATTGCCGAGGATGGTACTGTCTCAGGAGCTGAACCTCAGACTGGTTCTTTGACACTATCCGCAAGCACTTGCGCCACTACTGTCACAATCACCCACGCCCTGCTAAACTCTGGACTTCCACAGGCCGATGAACTTGTCACGGACATGATTTACAATGGCCTCGCCAGAAACATCCAGAAGGCCGCTTTTGGGGGAACTGGACTATCATCCGAACCCGCAGGAATCACCGCCCTTCTATCCGCTACGGAATGGGCTGGCGGTCCTTCCTATGGCGACCTTGTCGCCCTTGAAGGTTCAATCCCAGACGGCATTGACCTCGCAAAATGCGTCTATGTCATGGCCCCTGCCACCTTCGCAAAACTCCGCACCGTCGCCGTTGGCGACCACGCCTTTGCTGCCGAGTTTGTGAACGGCAAAGCCTATGTCCTAAACAGGCCCGCCCTGCTAACATCCGACGCCCCTGCAAACACAGTCATCTTTGGCGATTTCAGCGGCCTATACATCGGCTACTTCAGCCCGATCGATGTTTTCGAGGACAAGTATTCTGGAAGCAACAAGCTACAGGTCAAGGTCATTGGTTCCGTCGATGTCGGCATCGGCATCATAGCGAACCGCTTCGCCGTTGGCAAGATAACAGCGGCACAGGCACAGGAACAGAACGCTGGGACTGGTGACTAAAATCGAAGAATAGGTCAAAGTGGTTTTCCCCCTTCCCCCGCCAAAGGGGAAGGGGTTTTCATTTTGCGAAGAGGAAAAGAACAAATGGATTTCCTGAAAGCGATAAAGACTATTCCAAATGCCTTTCATGTCGATGCAGTCGATGCGGAGGGCGTGGCGCATGACGCCGTTATAGCATCGATGAATCTTGACAGGAACGCGGGGCAGTTCGGAATCACACAGCGCGGTCAGGACGCCTTGTTTGTCGCCCTTCCCTTTGCGATGCCAGACGGAGGGAAAATCACATACAGGGAAACAGGCGGGAAGGAAGTCAAACGCAGAATAGATGATGTCTCAGCCTGTCCGTATTTCCTTCAAATCAACCTAGGCGAGAATTGCTAATGACAAAGGGGATTGAGATAAGCCAACAGTCAGCGCAGGCCCTTCTAACGGCAATGCGGGCCAATATGGTGTTTGCACATAAGAGCCTGAAATCTTCCCTTCTCTACGCCGTCCAGAAAGTCTTGTACCATCTACGGGCCGCGACTAACAAGGCGAAGCCATACGCATCTACAAAGCAGCTGGAAAAGGTGAAGGGGAAGCAAGTCCTGCAATACTTCCCGACCATCCTAGAACAGAATGTAAACAAGGGGAGAGACTACTGGATTGCAAGAAAAGACTATGGCGAAAAGGCATTGATTCCACGGTGGTATCTGTCATGCCGAAAACACAGCAAATCCAATGCGGCAAGAACTCTTGAGAGGAAACATGCTGGCCTTGCAAAACTGGTGTGGTTTTCTGGAATGAAGAAGGCGAAAATCAACGCCCCAAGTGAACTGGCAACGGGAGCGGACACCATGAGCATTGCGACCTCAAATGTCACCTTCACCCTGACGCAAAACGCCATAGGCTATCAGGCGAGAATAACCAATGGCCTCAGCTATGCCACCGAGGCTTTGAAATCCCCCAATGCCGTAAACAACGCCGTTCTAATCGCCGCAAACCAAATGAAGCAAATACTGAACCACAAATTGAAAGAGAAGTTTGAGAAAGGAAAGTAGACAATGAACTGCTACGCATCAGTAATTGAAAACGCCATAAAGGCGACAATCCTTGAGTATGGAGAAAACACCATCCCTGAAACATGGTTGAGGACAAGCCTGAACAATGTCGATTACAGGCACATGGACGCCGCACAATACTTCCCGCAAGTCTTGATTCAGGCATCTACCAAATATCAGGAGTCGGAAGGCGCAACACTTGCAATCGACATTCAACTTGATTGCGCCACATACTTCGATGATGATCCGACATGCACACAGTTAAACGCCATCATGGGAAGTGTTGAGGCCGTGCTAGACCGCTTCTATTGGGCGGACATCCATGATGATGCACAAAACTACTTCTGCCAGCTTGTACGGCAAGAGCGGCCCAATTTCTGCTTTGGGGGAATGACGCCAAATCAAACGGGATTCCTCACAATCCAAGACGGGGCGCAAGTCTTCAGCTATGGGGGGACAATCCATTTCACCGACCATGAATAACAGGCGCACTATAGATGAGGATTGAAACGGAAATGCAAGAGGAATATCAAGGCGAGACTGGATGCACATTTCACAATGGATGCTTCAAGGTTCAAATCCCATGCAACTGCCCTGCGCCGAGGTTCAAGCTGATTGTCGATTGTCTCGCATTGGGGCATTATACAAGGGCGAAATACTGCGATTCCAAATGCCCCGATTTCAAACCGAAAACCATTTTGAAAGAAGAAGAGAAAGAGGATTAAAAAACCATGTCAAACAACAGCGCGCAATTCGGAACGGACGGAGGCTCTTGCCCCTGCGTTTCTGGACAGCCAAAGAGCTACACGGAGTCGGACTATGCAAAGCAAAGGGCCGACCTTACAGACGCATACGGGAGCGTCAAGGAATCAACTTACTACGGGGCTGGAAACATCAAAGAGCATACGGCGACCTTCGCCCTTGACTGCTCAGGGGCCATTACAAGTCCGACCTTGGGATTGTCGGGAGTTTCCGAGATTTCCATTTCAACATCAAACGGGGACTGGCCTCAGGTGACCGTGAAATGGTATACAGGGCTACCGCAATGCCAGTCAGGATGCACTTATGCCGTATCCGTCCCCAATGTGCAGGGAAAGCGCATGGCGCAAGCATTGGGACTGACTGCAAGCGGAGATGTTCAATCATCTTCATGGACGGCAACTTGCCAGTTGAATCTGCTACTAGACGGCGACGGCGAACCGGCGGCCTACGCCTTTAGCGGTGGCACAATCACGGCGAGTGTCGAAGCTGTAGGCGGTACTGTTTCGGCAAGTGGCAACATGGAGATTACAAGCAATTCCTCAAGCGAGACAAATACAGGGTATGCAACTGTCTCGGCAACGGGTGAAGAGGTGCTTGCAGGTACGCCTGTTGGAAACTCATAATTGAAACAACGGAGACATGAAAGCCCCTTGCCGAGACCGCCGAGGACTACGGCAGGGGCTTTTTGTTGAAAGGGGATGCCTGTAGATGAAATGGAAACTAACGGACTTGGCTGAATCGCAAATCGAAAAACTCAAGGCAAGCGGCATTGAGGTCACGCCACAGAATGTGCTGGACATTCAGGCGCTGAGTCTTGAGGCCATCGGAGACTTTGAGGACGGAACCCGCCTCAATGGATGCCCTGTAATCATCGGGGGAATCACCCTCTGGCCGCTTACAATCGCCGCTTCGATGTGGCGGGATGAAGTAGAGGCCATGCTTGCAGAAACCGATTACAACGCCCGTCTCTTTGTGCTTGCCTATGCAATGGCGAACGGGAGAGACAAGGACGCGATGCAATCACATGGAAAGCAAGCCTTGCGGGATGTCTACAAATGGGCGAGGAAACTCACTTGCAAGACAGCCGACTTGCTTCAGGCCGTCAATGATGTTCTAGGCGACAAGCCCCGTGTCACATTTGAAGAGTCCGAGACAGACAAGGACGCACAGGCCGCCCCTTCCTATCTTGCTGAAACGGCAATGGCTATCTATGGGACAGATCCCGACATCTGGCTTTATCAACTTTCCATCGATGCCGTTGCCGAGATTGTAGCAAGGCACTTTGCTCTGGGAAATGCCTTTACAGGAAGGGGAGGCGCACCGAAAAGAACAGTTGAAGGACTGAGGAAACTATCGAAGTATGTACATGAATTGAGAGTGAAAAAGAATGGCTAAAATCGACTTACAAATCAAATCGACATTGGACAAGGCTGGCTTTGATGCAACAGCCAAGAGTGTAAGGGAATTGCAGTCGGAAATTGACGCAAGCGCCGTTGGCTTTGACAAGTTTGGCAATGTGTCAGGGACAGTCTCAAGCGCGATACAAGGCGATATAAAGGGCGTAAGCAACGGACTTCTGGGACTCACCAAAAGCCTGAAGAATGTCGGCGGGGCATTGGGCGGACTTGCACAGGCGGCAGGGCCTCTTGCATTGGTTGCGACTATAGCAACGGCGGCATGGCAAGCCATAAAGGGATTGCAGGAGAAAATCAAGAAGGCAAGGGAAGAAGCGGAGGCCGCGAGGATAGCAAAGCAAGCCGAGGATTTGCGCGACTTGAAAAACGCCTATGCCGAGCTAACTTCCCAGATCGACAGATACTCAAAAGCGCAGTCCATAGCGGCAGAAAATGCGATGAAAATGCAGAACGCCTCAAACGGATTCCAGAACAGCAAACTCTCTCAGGCGATGAATCAGGAATTGAGGAACGCGAGGCCAGAAGAGCGCGAGGCTGTAAAACAGAAGAACTCAAGATACGCCGAGGACCTGAAAGACGCACAGGCCCTTAAAAGCATCGAATTGGAGATGTCGAAGAATGAAGCGGAGATAGCGAAACAGGAGAAGCTGGCAAGCGAGGCGGCGCGATTCTACAACGCCCAACTGGACGCAAAGAACAAACTCATTTCCGACACGGCAAAGAAGATAGCAAACGCAGATGGCTTCAGCGGGGGCATGGGCGAGGCATTGAGTCAGGCATCGAATGACGGGGCTGTTAAAGAGGCCGTAGCCGCCGAGAAAGCGGCAAAGGCAAATGCCGAGAATGCAAGGAATGAACTGGCGAAACTCAAGGCCGCACAGGATGCCTTGAAGGTGAAGCAAGCCGAGATAAGGCAAAACTCCGAGAACGCGAGGCAACTAAGGGAAATTGAGGACAAGACAAGACTTGAAGAAGAGCATCAAAAGAATCTTGACGACCTCCTGAAGAAGAAAGCAGACCTTGCCGACAAGGTGGCGAGAGCCGAGGAAGCATTGGTCAAGGCTCAGGAACAAGAGCAAAACAAGGCGAGGACAAAGGAACTGCAAAACCAGTTAGACCTCCTGAACCAACAGATTGCAAAGGCAAAGGAACTGCTTGGAATAGCAAACCAAAACAACGGGGGCAAGGGCCGTGTCGCCAATGTCGCAGAGGCCGAGAAACAGGCGGCTAAAGAGGCGAAGGAATTGGAGAGGCAAAAGAAGTCCGATGAGAAGAAACTCAGGGCAATCGAAAGCAGAAGTCTGGGCGGGAAGTTTGCTCAGGATGTGAATGGAAACTACTACCTCCGCTCCATGACAGGCGAGGACATCACGCACACCTTGAGAGGCAAGGACGCAGACTTCATTCGCCGCCTGAATGAAATCAACAGGGCCGAGAATGCGGCGAACATGGCACAGGCGAACATACATGCCGTTAAACAGCAGATTGAAGATGCCCAAAACCAACTTGCACCCGATGCCGTCGAGGCGGCAAAGGACGCCGTGCAAACCGCAAAGACTGAGGCCGAGGCGGCACAGGACGCAATCGATGAACTTGAAAACAAATTCGCCGCTGACATTGTTTCCCTTGAGGAATCCTTTAAGAACTATCAAGAGGAACTGAAAGGCGTGATTGAACAAATCAACCAGCCAGCGGTCGGGGCTGTCGAGACGCTGAACTCAAACTTTGCCGAACTCAAACTCACATTGAAAAACCTTTTGACAGCGCAATAGGACGGAGGTGGAAAATGGTAGACATCTTACTTGAGAAAATCATCAACAAACAATCGAGATACACCTTTTCTGGAAGTAGCATAGACTTGCACTGGACGCATCAAACAAGGGTGCAGACAGTCGAGACACATCGCTACAAAGGTACTCAGGCCGAGGTTGAGGCCAAGCTGGATTCAACAGGCGAGAAGAACACAGTTATGAGAAAGTCGGACGGGCCATATTGGGAAACCGATGTAATCCAGACCACGGAAACACAATGGCAGACAATAGCGGAAGGGTAGAGAATGGCAGGGGGCCAGATAGACGGATTCTTCAGGAAGGTCAAGCCAGGGCAACCTCTTCGCGCCTTGGCTAATGTCGATAATCTAAACAAGGTCGCCAACGCCCTGAATGACATAACGGGGGAAGGGTGTACCATCGACAAGCCTACCGATGGTAGCCCGTGGGTAATTCGATACACAGGGGACAAGTCCGACAATGTACCCTTGACAATGCCGCATGATTTGCAAGTCGATATACAGGCGGCAAACAGCGCAATATATCGGGCGCAAAGTGAAAACCTGATATGGCCTGAAAGGGTAGACATAACTGTAAACGGCATTGCGGTATACGGGGCTTCGGAAATGCACAGGGCATGGCAACCAACTGCCGGCCTGAAGTACATGTACATCTATCAGCATTTCAGCGAATATCGACTTGACTCGGAAATGCAATATATCAGCCCCCCGACTTACCTTTACGCCACTTCGACGGAGGACGCCTACTACAATGACGCCCTTGTAGCAAAGATTCCATATTGCCGTGTAGAGATTCCAGAAGTCGGGAAACCTCCCAAAATCAAATGCTTGCTTGAAGGGCCATTGAGAATCTACTGCTACCGAGGGGATGCCGATACAAGGGCATACGCCCAAAGGCCAGCAAATCCCAACAGGCAGATTCAAAAGTCAAAGACTATCGACAATTCAGGCAATGGGGAATTGCCCGTGAAGGTGAGGAATATCAACGCAGGGACGGACGGATTTTACAATGAATATCCACATGGGCGTTATCGGATTGTCACCGAGGAAGGCGAGGAAAAAGTCGAATGGCTTGATCCCGATGAAACTGCCGTGGCAAAGAACTCTGCAAAGGCGATGCTATTGAGGTACATCTGGCATGATTCCCTTGTCATGCACGGCCAGCCTTATTGGTGCAATGTCGATGCCTTCAAGCACTATGGAAACGGCTGGATTGAAAGATACATCTATGATGACATAGACAATCGGACACCCGCATGGCTGATTGCAATCATACGCCCGTGGGCAATGGAAATCTGGAATCAAATGGCAGAGGCATTTGAGGAAAGATGCCCCGACTTCATTGGTGACAAGATGGTAATGGCCGCTGTAATGGGGCGCGATGGAGAATGGAAAAGCATTGTTGATATAGTTGTGACGGAAGAAGAGTTTGACCTTGCCATTGAAGATTTCGACGCCTTGAAGGAATGGGCCGAATTAGTCGGGGGGCAACTGGGGTATCTTGCAGACTGTCAGGACATGGCAAGCAATGAATGCGACACCATTCAGGCGCAGATAAACAACTTCCACGGCTTCGATTCCGAAGCGCAATGGGCGTCAAGCGAAGCGCAGAGACAGTCGGGAGAGGCATCTGGCATGGCCTCCGACTTCGCCTCTCTTGATGCGAGGATAACGGCACTAGAACAGAGGTTTTCATCATGAGCGAACAAGTAATAACAGACACAGACGCACAGCAAACAGATGTCAGGGGATTCCTCAGGAAGATGACAAAGGGCGAACCTATAAACACGGAGGCGACAAGTCAGCTGCTTAATAGAATCTTCAACATTCTTGAAGGGATTGCGGGAGAGGGTTGCGTGGTTGAAAAGCCCCTAGACAAAGAGGGTCTGGGATGGAAGGTTGTCATTGATGGATCGCACAGCGACCTTGAACCTATGGGAAGAGTGCCGATGCCGTTTGAGTTTATCGCCGTCGACAACGCCTGGCACATCTGGCTGAAAGATGCGGAGGTAGTGCTAAACAACTTCCACGCGACAAGGGCGAGCAACCTGACTTTGGATGCCTCAGGATGCTACTCAACTGCGACCTTTGGTGCAAACTCAAATGTATATCTCTATGTCTATCAGGTTGCGGATGGTGACACCATGCACAGCGATAGAACATACTTTTTCGATGTCTCTACAAGCGTCCCGACTGGCGCCCTTGCTTCCATCCTGCTGGGAAGAGTGCAAAGCGCATACATGGCAATTCAAAACAATCGGGGAAATCAAATCTTCTACACCTTTGCAGACTCGGAAATAATCAGGCATGATGCAACTAATGCCGTGGTACATGTCATTACAGATTCTACAAGCGGCACACTTACATTTGATGACCATTTGGGGCTTGTCCTGAGACAGGGGGGCGTAATCAAATACTACAAGGCCACCGACCTTTTGAAAGCCGCCTATGACAAAGTGAAAGAGTTGATGAGCGAAGAGCCTGACCCCGAACTTGATCCCAGCGATGTGCTACCAATAGGCGATGAGACTTATGAAGAATGGGAATGGAGAATCAAAGAGGGAATCCTGTCTTGCCTGATTGAGGATGGATGCCCGTACATGCCCGATTTCAAGTATGGCAACTGGCTAGACCCAGAGCATGAAGAGGATGAAACAGAATACCGCTATTACGGCGGGTACGGGGCGTATGATCCTGTCAATGACAAGTTTGATTCTTTCTGGCGTGGCATAGATGATTCAACCTTGTTTCAGGCACACCTCCCTGCAAGGACGGACTTGAATGAGATACTACAGAAGATACAGGAAATCAAAAATAGATTGTCCGCAATTGAGAATGACCCTGACGGGCCTCTGGGGCCGCAAAAAAACCTTTACTGTCAATTGGGCGACAAGGTTGATGAAGTGTTAAGCGCAACCGTTCAAATGCAGGGCCATTTGTCGAGTGTGCAAGATGAAATCGACGCCGTTAGCGCAAACTATCAAGCCGTGCAGAGCTTTGTCAGGGACAATGACGCAAGATACCTTGCCTTGCAGGACAGGCAAGCGCAGATAGATGCCGATGTCACAGATTTGGAGAATCTTCCGACATGATGAAATACATAGAGAAATACAAGCATGGTGACGCGATTTTCAAGGTGCTGAATGTCGATAATGTAAACCGCATAATTGATGTGCTGGTCAATATCAAGGGGGATGGTTGCCTAATCGAAAAACCTACCAATGCGGAGGGGAGAAACTGGAAAATCATCTTTGATGGAAAGCAGTCGGACACCCCAGAGGAAGGGGGCAACGCGGACCCTGAAGAGCCGAAGCCCCTTGACTATCTCATTAGATTTGTCGGGGGCAATCCCCGTGAATCACAATATGGAGATTTCTCGGCGCAGACCGATTTCAATGTCAGGCAAAATGCAAGCGGGGAATGGTTGAGAGACACCTTGCTACCGCTAGGCTACTGCTATTTGACTTTCAACAAAAGTCAGGGTGATTCCAACACCTCAAAAAGAGCCGATGGAATCAGCACGGGCTTTTCCCTAAAGGCGCAACGGAAGAACGGAGACAAGCTCTACAGACTTGCACACGGCAACCAACATGCGGCGATGATGATGGAAGGCGATGGAAACTCAATCCAGATAGACACGGAAAACTACACCCATGCGCCCGCCTACATCCTCAGGCAATGGAATACGGATAACAACTATATCACCATACCCAAAGCGGCCTTTGGAAGCAATAACAACGGATATGATTTTCTAACCTATGACACCTATTTGCCTGAAGGTGAGACGCGGATTCAGCATCCCGCAGAAATCAAGTTTGCAAGCATGAACAAGGCGTTTTTCGATGACATTGTATTTGCTGTGACAAACATTGTCAAACTGGTAATCGATGAATCTCTCTGCGACTTTCTCAGGAGGTGCATATTCACATGGCTGGGCGAGTATCATGCAAGATGCAAGAACTACAATCAGGACGGCTTGCCATACGCCGCAATTCCCGGCGAACCTCACGGGGGATGGATTCATCTTGATGACTTGGAAGGTCTGGCAGACTTCGATGATTTCCAGCAATTGCTTGCCGATGTAAGGGCGTTGTATGATGCGGTAATGGCACACCCCTTTGATGTTGAGGCACAGCTCCAGAACTGCGACACATTGCTGGCTAGAATGCAAGACATCGAAGCGCAACTGGCATCATTCGCAAATGCCCTGACCCAATGGGGGGCGACAATAGAAGCGGCTATAGCATCATTGCGGCAGACTGAGGCCGAACTGATACGCCTTGAGAGTGTGGCAACCTCTCAGGAGCAAAGGGTGCAAGCCTTGCAAAATGCCATTTCCAACGGTGCATAAAGCGGCCTTATATGTGAGGACAAGCAAAGACATTTGAGGACTTTTGAAAATGATAAAATCGGAGATAATAGAAGCGACAGTCAAAGGGCGAATACTAACATTTCGGGAGCCGATTTTTAGCGGTGAGACTGTAGACATCAAACTCAACTTCGACAGCGGGGATGCTGACGCAAGCAAGCATAAGATTGTACTATTCGGGAGTGGCAAGACCATACTTGCAGAAGGTGTTTTCTCCCGTGCCTTTGATGGTACATGGCTTGCCTCTCTAAACACGGCGACACGGGAAATGGCTGCCGCTTTTAGCGGCGTTGAAGTTGACGGGGCAAGAAGTATAGGCGCAATGGTTGTGAATGCAGAGACGGCCGATGTGATAACAAGGGGAAATGTGCTAGTTGTCTGCACACCATTCCCGAATGATTTGATTCCAGCCCCGCAGACCTATTCCTACATCACTGAAGAGGAATTGAATGACGCCCTTGAACCTGTCGAAAACAGCCTTTCAAGTCTGTCCAGCGATGTCTCAGGAATGTCTAGCATGATTTCCTCAAAGGCCGACATATCAAGTGTACAGGAGTTAAGCGGCATCCTGTCAGGCAAGGCCGATTTAAGCGTTGTCGAAAACCTCTCAAGCAATGTTTTCTTAGAGCTTCAACTCAAGGCAAACGCCAGCATGGTGAATAGCATGGCTGACACCATGATTCAAATTGAAAGCACACTTTCAAACAAGGCCGACATGAGTGTTGTCACGGAGCTTTCAAGTACAGTCTGGACGGCTCTGGATAATAAGATAGATTCCTATGAGTTTAACATGGTTCTGGACAAAGTAGACACATTGTCAACTGATGTGTCTACTCTTTCCGATGATGTGTCAACACTTTCAAGCGACATGTCAACACTTTCAAATGATGTCGATAACCTTTCATGCGCAATAGACGGCAAAGCCGAGGCAAGCGATGTAAATAACTTGTCTCTTGAAGTCGAATACATCAACGGAACATTGCCAGACAAGGCCGATGTCGATGATGTCTACAGTCTTTCAAGTGCATTGTCTGGCAAGGCCAATGCTGATTCAGTTTTAGCAAACTCAGGAACCTCTTATCTTCAAGGGAATCTGTTTGTATATGAACCTGAGTATGGTTCAGACGCCTTGCAAGTTAGATGGAACGGCATGGAAGTCTACCCCAGCGGAGGTGAGTCTTACCGAGTGACAATGCCCTTGTCTGCTGGACGGCTTGCCCTTGAATCTCAGGTGAGTGCAAAGGCTGATACAAGTGCTGTCACACAACTATCTGGGGATGTCTCTGCGCTTTCCACTTCCATCGGCAATCTTGAATCAATCATAAACGCAATATAGAGAGGACTTGAAAACAAATGAGCATAGCAAGTGCAATTAGTGATTTACAGGGAAGAGTAGCGGACGCCTATGCCGCCATAAGTGCAAGGGGCGGTACTCTACCCGCCACACAGAACACGGCGAGCTTACCTACAGCCATATCATCCATACCCGCCGAGAAATCAATGTATGGCGTCAATGGGCTTGAATCCATCCTGTCATCCGCAGGCGGCATCTTGTATTACTGGGCTGATGCCTCGGATTTGCACTTCGACGGAGTATCGACAATGCCAGCAGGGGGAATGGCGGGGGCGTTTTCCTTTAGGGGCGCAATCAATACTGTATCATTCCCAAATCTTACAAAGGCGTATCAATTTTCATTCTATGAGACTTTCCGCAATTCAGGCGTTTCTGCCGTTTCATTCGACGGGTATCTCAAGATGAATAACAACAGGGCCTTTGTGAGGTTTGCCGCATTCGACAATGGCCTGATAAATACGCCGAAACTACAATCGGTAAGTTTTGCGTCATTGTCATCAATTGGTGTCGGTAGCTTCTCGGCCTTTACAGAAGGTTGCATGGGGCAATCATGCCTGACCAGTTTTTCGATGCCGAGCCTGAAATCCATTTCAAGCGGCTACCGCGCAGGTCAAGGTACAACAAACAACACCCATGCGGTATTCAGCAAATGCTTCGCTGGATGCTCAGCACTAACCTCTTTGACCTTCCCAGAGCTTACTTGCATTGTCTCGCATTATCAAACGGGGATGCCGACAAATGGGCAAGGCACTTTTGCAGACAATGACTGCCTTGAAGTCATTAACTTGCCGAAGGTGTCTGCCATGACAAATCAGGATTACATGTTCTATGGATGCACGGCACTAACTGCCATCCATTTCGGAGCGGCAAATCAAGCCGCCATTTCTGCGACCTCTGGCTATAGCACAAAATGGGGTGCGCCCAATTCAAACTGTCAAATCTACTTCGACTTGTAAGGGGGTGTGGAAATGATTACCGAGAGGGATGAAATCAAATGCCGAACCTCACTTGAAATGATCGACCAGTCCGAACTTGAAGCGAAAGTCAAGGCGGACTTGAAGGAATCCATCGAAGAGGCAAAGGCGAACCTGAACGGACGGACACTTGATGAAAGAGTGCTTTCCATTGCGCAAAACCAATTCGACACAACCCGCTTTCTCGCTGACATCATCATCCAGTTCAATAAGGCGACAAAGGGGGCTGGAAAGGCGACCGAAAAGCGAACATGGAAAGATGTGCTTGTAGAAACTCAATGGGCGTCATTTGCGCTGGGTACTGTCATCGCTGTATGTTCAATCTTCCAGCCACAAATCATCGCCCTGTTATCCGCCTTGACAAAGATGCTGTAGACAGGAACGGAAAGGAAATCCAGCTATGATGCCCTTGTTTCTACCCTTGAGAAAAGTCTTGCTAAAGGCCGCTCAGTACATCCTCTTGAAAGTCGCAGGGAAGGTTCTGGGCAAGTACCTAAAGAAGGGAAATAGCGACAAGCCTGAAAAAGGGTGAAATAACAGCTTCGGCCTTTATTCATGCGCCCCTAATGCTTTACCCCTATTTTACCCCTATCCTGCACAACCTTTGCATTTATCCAGCATTTGATTTATATAGGATTTTTACCCCTATTTTTCATGCAGGACGGATTTCAGCCTTTATTCATGAGGCCGAAACGGAACTTTACTAAATGGGGCTGGCATTTTTGACGGCCTCACTTGACCTCGGAAAACGGCTTTACCCCTATGCTTTCCAAAGCCTTTTGAAAAGTCGAATTTCCACGGCTTTTCTCGTAGAATTGGCTTGATTCGTTGTGCAGTCGCTTTTTAGAAAGTTGCAATTGCGTGGACAATGTTGATTTGAAAAAATTTTTACAACGATTCTACGTACAAGGAAAAATCCCGTTTTTATGCGTTTTGCACTGATTTTGACAACAGAAGCCGCATCACAACGTAGCCTGACACCCGACATCAACATCTCATAAAGGGTGCCTGACACCACACTCCTATCCTGTCTCTCCAGCCCTCCCGTCCCGCCAGTCCAACTCGAGAGGACTGGTGAGACCAGCGGAACCGAAGGAACTGGCGAGGAGACCGGAGCGACCAGCAAAAGTGCTTTAATCATTATACTTGACGCGCGCGGGCAAATTTGCAATAATTGCGTGCAAATGGAGAACTGCATTATGAAGAAGACCATGTCCGTGTTCGCAGCGGCGGCGATGGCCGCGTCTGTAGTTGTGGCATTGCCGCAAAAGACGGTGGAACTCACAGTGTCAGGCTATACCAGTGCCTCAACCCTTGAAAACTTCCCCGTCCTCGTGCGCATTTCGCCAGAGCGCATCTCCGGCTTCTCGTACGCCGACTGCGCGGCGGGCGGTGCGGACATTGCCTTCGCAGACGCGCAGGGCAACGCCCTCGACCGCGAAATCGACACGTGGGACACCGTCGGCGAGTCGCTTGTCTGGGTGCGCATTCCGTCCTTCTCCTCCAGCACCACCTTCACGATGACCTACAAGGACGCGACCGTCACGACGCAGCCTCCATGCCAGACAAACGGCGCAGTCTGGGCTGCGGCGGGATATGTCGGTGTCTGGCACTTCGGCGAGGATTACGGCACGGCTTTCGACTCCACGACCAACTCGCTCCACGGTACGGTGGCCGCCGCATACGACAGCACCTGCATCGCCGCCAACGACGCGAAGGTCGGCAGGTCGAGGTATGTCCCAGGGGCGGCGAACGTCAGCCTCCCGAACTTCAGCCACCTCAATGTCGGCGACACCGTTTCCCTGTCGGGCTGGTACAAGTTCGACCCGAGCGTCACCATCGCCTCCACAAGCCCGTACCTCTTCTCCTGCAAGACCGCGTGGGACTCCACGTCGGACGGATGGTATGTCGTGTTCCAGTGGACGAGCAACAGCGACACGACAAAGAAGACGCTGGGCCTTAACGGCGCAGGCACATCCGTAAGCAAGGTGACGATCGACTCAATTAAGACCTCCTGGGTGCATGTCACCGCCACCTTCAACGGCACGGCGGGGGCCGCCTATTCCAATGGCGCCTTGAAGGGTTCCCCGACTCTCAAAGCCGCCGCCAAGAATCTGTCCGCCTCCGTCACGCCGAAGATGTTCACGGGCAATTACGCGGGCTTCGCCGACGAGGTGCGCATCCGCGACGCGGTCAACAGCGCCGACTGGGTCAGGGCCGAGTACCAGACTGTCTCCCTCGACGGTTTTCTCACCTACGGCGAGGCGGCCACGCTGTTCGAGAGTGACTCCTCGCTCGGCGTCTCACCGCCATTCGTCGCAGAACGCGGAGCGAACTTCCTTTCGCTCCAGACGGAGACCTTTGGTGTCAGCGCCTCCTCGACGGTGAAGTTCCTCTACGGCGTCTCCCCCGACGCGCTCACTCACACAGCCGTCGCCTCCTCGTCCGTGACGTCCGATGGAGATTTCATGGCCACCCTCCCGCGCCTTGCCCCGGGCACAATCTACTATGTCAAGACCGTGATTGAGGAAAACGGCGGGAACGGGGCCTTTGCCGAGTCCCAGGTCGTCTGCCTCCAAACGGCGGATGTCGCCGAAGTGCCGGCCGCCTACTCGCCCCTTGAATACATCGAGGGAACCGGAACCCAGTACATCGACACGGGCTACAGACCCACGCCCACGACCCGCACCGTCATCGACTTCCAGTTCACTGCTCGCGGCAGCCAGTACCGCGTCTTCGGCCTTGAGTACTCCAATCTCTATTACTCAATGTACCAGAACGGCAGCGGCAACTGGGCCTACACCTGCCAGGACTCGTCCGGTTCGTGGACGCAGATTTCACCGGCGAAGACCACCGATGCCAATCGACACGTCTTCGATTTCAACTTCGCGGACGCCTCCGACATTCGCTGCCTCACCATCGACGGCGGCGCAATATCAAGCGCCACGGGCCTCGTCGGGGCACGCACCAAGGTCGGTTCCGGTTCCCTCTCGCTTGGGGCGGCGCACACCGGGGCCACCACCTTTGGCAACATCTCCAAGCACCGTATCTACTCCTGCCAGATGTACGAGGGCGGCACCGTTGTCCGCGACTTTGTCCCCGTGAAACGCAAGTCCGACGGCGTGTCGGGCCTATATGACTTCGTTGAAGGCGAGTTCCACGCCAGCGCGGGCACCGGCGCATACGTCGCCGGCCCTGGAATCTACCTTTCCGCGTCCGAGGTCATTGAGGACAACGCCCTCGTCTCCTTCGCGCTCTCCTTCGACGCCTCCACTTCGGCGCGTAGCCTCCGCGCCGCCTGGGGCCCCGTTCATGGCGGAGACGCCCCTGCGGACTGGCTCGCCACCAGCGCCGTCGCGTCCGTCGAGGCGGGGGCGACAAGCGCCACGTGGGCCGCTCCCGCCAACTGGGGCAGCGACACGAACCTCGTCGTCCGCTTCTACTTCGACGGCGATCCGGCACAATGGTCCAACGCCATCTTCTGGCACAACTACGCCGCGCCGTCCGTGACGGACGTGGCGCTCGACGGCACGGGCGGCGACACGCTCGTGGTGTCAGGCACCTTGGCCTCGTTCCCAGGAGACAACTGCACCCTTTCCATCTACACCGGTGACAGCCCGACCACCCTTGACAACGCCTGGGCGGGCAATACTGTCAGCACAAACGGCGCCTTTTCCTTCACGCTCCACGAGCCCGACACCGCTTCCGCGCGCTACCTCGCTCCCGCTTCCACAGTCTATGTTTCCGTCCAGGCCGTCGCGGACGGAGAAGTGACACGCACCGAACCCGTCGCCGTCACCATGGGCGCCGCTGCGACTTTCGCGTCCTCCTCGACATCGGTCTCGCGCCGTACCGTTACATTCTCCGGTTCCTTCTCCGATCTCGGCATGGCCGGGGCGGCCGTCGTCAGACTCCATGTCGGCTCACAGTCCGCAGTCGAGGCCGACCTTGTCGCCGTCGAGGAGCCTGTCACCGTCACGGACACCTCCGCTTTCTCAATCACGCACACCTTCCCCGACTTTGAGACGACTTACCAGTGGCAGTTCCGCGCCGTCAGCACGGCCGCCGGAGGCACGGCGACCGCAGAGGCCCGCTCCTCCGTCGCTACTGTCAAGACGCTCGACACGACGACGTACACCTGGAAACCGTCCGTCACCTCCGGCAACTGGAG
>JAEEGL016722770.1_pt1 | contig 23889 bp, 29 predicted proteins | sample 9134231 | NCBI WGS metagenome assembly JAEEGL01 (sample SAMN16246548, study PRJNA631951) | gut metagenome | biome: gut microbiome; feature: rumen; material: fiber-attached | host: Bos | place: Iran: Karaj | collected 2018-10 | reverse complement strand
GATGTGCCCTTGATGGTCTCTCTGTACGCTACCTTGAGGTCCGCGGTGTCTACGCTGACGCCGTACCTGTCCTTGAGCTTCTGCAGCAGTATGCCCTGCTGGATGTCGCCCTGGGTTCCCAGCAGCGACTGCCTTGTCTCGGAGTTTCTCTCGTAGCTGAAGGAAGGATCTTCTTCCCTGAGCTTGGAGATGCCTGCGGCTACCTTTGCGTCGTCGCCCTTTGCCTTGGATTCAACTGCTATGAACAGCGTGGGCTGCGGGAACTCTATCTTCGGGAACTTCACCTGTGCGGCTTTCTCGCAGAGAGTATCGCCGGTCTGGGTGAACTGGAGCTTAGCGAAAGCTACGATATCGCCGGGGAGGACCTGCGGAGCCTCGGCCTGGGTCTTGCCGCGCAGGAAGAACATAGAACCGAGCTTTTCTTCTTTTTCCGCGTTTGCGTTGTATACCACCTGGGCGGGGGCCAGCTTGCCGCGGATGAGCTTGGCAAGGGAGATCTTTCCGAGGAACGGATCTGCGATGGTCTTGAATACGTATGCTGCTACTGTGCCGTCGCCGTAGGCTACTTCTTCGCCGTCTTCGGTCTTTACGCTGCCGGACGCCTTGGGAACGTACTTGATGCAGTTGTCCAGGACTTCCTTTACGCCTGTGCCCTTTACTGCAGAGCAGGTCATGATCGGGCAGATGCTGCCAGACGCGATACCGTTCATAAGGCCGTTATTGAACTCCTCGTCGGTGAACTCTTCGCCTTCGAAGAACTTTTCCATGAGCTCTTCGTCAGTTTCTGCTACCGCTTCGTTGAGGGCGTCCTTGTCGTCCAGTGTGACTACGCTGGTACCGAACTTGGACTTAAGAGCGTCTACTACGGCGTCCAGATCCACGTTTTCCTTGTCGGTCTTGTTGATGACGAAGAACCTGGGAACGCCGAACTTCTGGCAGATGTCCCAGGCCTTTTCGGTGCCGACCTGTATGCCGGAGGATGCGTCTACGAATATTGCAGCGGCCTCAGCAGCCTTTACTGCGGAATTGACCTCGCCCACGAAATCGAATACGCCCGGGGTGTCGAGGAAATTGATCTTGACCTTGTTATATTCTACCGGCACGATAGAAAGGGAGATGGAGTAACCTTTTTCTATCTCCATTTTGTCGAAGTCGGATACGGTGTTTCCGTCCTCCACCCTGCCGAGCCTGCTGATAACGCCTGTTGCGAGAAGTGCGGCCTCCAGGAATGTGGTCTTTCCTGTGCCGCCGTGTCCGAGCAAGGCGATGTTTCTGATGGTGTCTGCTTTGTAGCCTTTCATATCGTGAGCTTCCTCCTAAAAATGTGTGATCATATCTTCAGGCCGGATGACCAGCCAAATTTAATTATACTAGATTTTGACCCCTGTTGTAAAGAATCTATTTGCCCGAAGCTGCATTATCCTGCACTATTTTGCGCTTTTTTCCGCTGCATCTGCGGATGCCTTCGCCGCAGCAGCCTCTTCGACCGCGCAGCGCTGTCCGGCAAGCTTCATGGCCTCCTTGAGGCGCGCTATGATGACTTCGTAATTTTCCCTGCGGTGCGGCCTGCTGCAGCCCATGCAGTTCTTGACGCCCTTTTTTGTGTAGGTAAAACTGCCGCCGCATTCCCTGCCCAGAAAATACAGGGGGCAGTAGCAGAACAGGCAGTTGAAATCCTCCGCGGAAACGCCTTCGTGGCAAGGGAAGTATTCGCAGTCTTTGTGCTGGAAAAACTTATAATTCTCACTCATAGCAATATATTATAGTGCATTTGATACGGTAAAGTAAAGGTAAAAATTGTTGACCTCTGTACAATATAGTGCTAAAATTCTAATAAATCAATATTATGCAGCTCCAGGTGCCCCGGTAGTAACGGGGAGCATAGGGAATCGCGTGAGAATCGCGAACGGGACCGCCGCTGTGATCGCATTATGCGTAAGCCAGAATACCTGCCCGGAGTTTCAGATCGGTATCATCTCATGCATTGGAAGACCTGTCCGCTTTATGCAGTTTTACCGTGGACGGTCTTGTTTTTTAAGGAGGAAAAAAATGAAACGCAATCTTAAAACGATCAGCCTTCTGCTTGCAGTCGTCATGGTGCTCGGCCTTGGCCTTGCTGCATGCGGCAAGAAAGCGGAACCCAAGAATGCAGCCTACGTAACTGTCACCAACGCCGGAGAGCTTGCAGTAGGCAAGGACGGCACACAGCTGGCGGCGGTAGCTATCGAAGTCCCCGAGGCCGGCACCACAGTCGGCGAAGTCATCAAGGCTCTCCACAAGGCTTATGCAAAGGGCGGCGAAGCTGATTACGCTACCTCGCAGGGCCAGTACGGCGAGCAGATCGACAAGCTCTGGGGCGTAGAGAACGGCGGAGCTTACGGCTACTACATCAATGGAGTTATGGCCATGGGTCTTACCGATCCTGTCAAGTCCGGCGACACCGTGGACGTGTTCGTGTATAAGGACGCCGCTGCATATTCTGACGCCTATACCCGCACTACTCTCGTCAAGGCTGAAGGCGGCGAGGCAGTAGTAAAGGTGGAGTTCATCTCCGGCTTCGACGCTAACTACGCTCCTATATTCAAGGAACTCGCCGGCGCGAAGATCTACCAGGTCGACGGCAAGAAGCTCACTGACACAGGCGTCGCTACCGGTGCGGACGGAACAGCTACCATCAAGCTGAAGGCCGGAAGCTACATCCTCGCGGCTGTGGGCACCAACGGGACCTACACTGTTTCCGCAGTAAGGGCAACTGTCAAGTAAAAAATCACAGAGGTTTCATCAAAGGAGGTCTTTCAAAGACCTCCTTTTGTGTTATAATCCTTCTCAGTAAAAACGCAGAAGATCTGAGGTCATTCAAAATGTCAGAGAATAAAAACGGCGAAAACAAAGGTCGGAACAAAAAACGCACAGGCGCAGTCATCGCGGCTTTGATCGCGGTGGTAGTCATCGCAGGCGCCGCAGTATGGTACACCTCCCGCATCGATTTCAAGCTGCAGCAGGCAGGCTACACAAAGCAGCAGATACAGGAGATCAAGACCGCGTTCACCGCAGAGGAGCAGAAGGTCCTGGCGGCAAACAGGGCGCAGGCAGATATCATCGCAATAGCCCAGGACGAACGCTTCCAGGCTGACAAGCTTACAGATTACCTCAAGGGGCTTGCGGAGGGCAAGGATGCGGATGCACTGCTGGAGGAGCTCGATCCGTGGGTCATAGCAATACGCGCCGCCGAAGGCTTCCGCGAGGAATACTACGACGACTACCTGCGCGTATACCCCAGCGGCGAACCCAGGGATGCAGCAGAGAAAGTGGCCTACATCAACCGCAGCCTGGATATGATAAACGTCGAAGGTTACAACGTGCTTTTCGCTGACGAATACGAGGCGCGCTACCAGGAAAGCCCCCAAAGCAGCCTGGAAGATATCGTAAAGCACGTCAACAAGATCCACGAATATAAAGATCAGGCCAATTTCATAGAAAGCAAGCTCGAGCGCTACGAGGCGTACCGTGCCGAAGACCCGGGTCTGGACCTGGAGGAAGTCATACGCCGCGTCAACGCAGGCGTGGACAAGCCTTTCTACACCGACATACAGCCGGCTGACATGAGCAAGGGCTACCTGGTGCTGGTAAACAAGTACTTCACAGTTGACAGAGAATACGAGCCCGAGCTGGAAAAGCTGACGGGCTACGGCTACGGATCCCTGGAAAAGACCGCGGCCGATTGGTTCAAGAAGATGGTCGACGCCGCAAAGGCAGACGGGATAACGCTGCGCAGCGTTTCGCCCTTCAGGACCTGGGGCACGCAGTACAGCTTCTACTGGGGCTACGTCAACAGCGCCGGCCAGGCAAAAGCCGACACCTACTCCGCCCGCCCCGGGCACTCGGAGCATGAGACAGGCCTTGCCGTGGACATCAACACTGCTGATACCGCGGACCACTTCGAGAACACCAAAGAATACGCGTGGCTGATCGAAAACTGCTATAAATATGGCTACATCCTGCGCTACCTGCCGGAGAAGGAATACCTCACTGGCTACATCTACGAGCCCTGGCACTACCGCTACGTGGGCGTGGACTACGCGCAGAAGATCATGGAATCCGGCCTCACCTTCGAAGAATGGTACGCCCTTAACGTGGAGTGAGACCGGGGACGGTCCCTCGATCTTGTTTTAGTAAACAATGAAATATAAAAAGCGGTCACGCATTAAAGCCTGGCCGCTTTTTTGTTTACCTTAGAAGTCTGCGCTTCTGGGGGTCCTGGGGAACGGGAGGACGTCGCGGATGTTGTCCACTCCGGTGAGATACATGATCATGCGCTCAAAGCCCAGACCGAAGCCGGAATGCTTTACGCCGCCGTATTTTCTGAGCTCCAGGTACCACCAGTAGTTTGCCTCGTCCATGCCAAGGTCGTTGATTATACCCTTAAGCACGTCGTAGCGCTCTTCCCTCTGGGATCCGCCGACGATCTCGCCAATGCCGGGCACCAGCAGATCGCACGCGGCAACTGTCTTTCCATCGTCGTTGCGGCGCATATAGAACGCCTTGATCTCCTTGGGGTAGTTGATGAGGAAGACCGGCTTTTTGAAGACCTCTTCCGTAATGTAGCGCTCGTGCTCGGACTGAAGGTCCATGCCCCAGCCCGTTACCGGATACTCGAACTTCTTATTTGCTTTCTGCAGCAGTTCTATTGCCTCAGTGTAGGTAAGACGCACGAAATCGCTGCTTACCACGTTGTGGAGCCTGTCCAGAAGGCCCTTGTCCACGAACTGGTTGAAGAACTGCATCTCCGCGGGGCACTGCTCCATTACGAAGCTGATGATGTACTTTACCATCTCTTCGATGACATCCATATCGTCGGTGAGGTCCGCGAAGGCCATCTCAGGCTCTATCATCCAGAACTCGCTGGCATGGCGCGTGGTGTTGGAGTTCTCAGCGCGGAACGTGGGCCCGAAGGTATAGGTGTTCTTGAACGCCAGGGCGAATATCTCAGCCTCAAGCTGGCCGGAGACCGTAAGGTTTGCCGCCTTGCTGAAGAAATCCCTGCTGTAATCGACGCTTCCGTCTTCGGTCTTAGGCACGTTGGCCAGATCGAAGCTGGTGACGTGGAACATCTCGCCGGCACCCTCGGCATCGGACGCGGTGATGATGGGCGGGTGCGCGTAGACAAAGCCCTTCTCCTGGAAGAACTTGTGGATGGCGTAAGCCGCCACGCTGCGGACACGAAATACCGCGGAGAACTTGTTGGTACGCGGCCTCAAATGCAGCTGCGTGCGCAGGTACTCCATGGTGTGGCGCTTGTTCTGGATGGGATAATCCGGATCCGACGGAGCTTCTACCGTGATCTTCCTGGCCTTTATCTCAAAAGGCTGCTTTGCCTGGGGCGTGAGCACCAGTTCGCCCTTTACCGACAGAGCCGTCGACAGCGGCAGCGCCGCCACCTCCCGGAAGTTGTCGAGGAATTCCTCTTCGTAGACCACCTGGACCGACTTAAAATAAGTTCCGTCGTTCAGTTCTATGAACCCGAACTTATTGGAGCCGCGGTTATTCCTTATCCAGCCCTCCACTTCAATCTCTCCGGCAAACTTTTCCGGACTTGCGAATACATCTTTTAAATCGACCATAATAGCCTCCTTTCCGGGCAGTCTTATGCTGCCGCAATTTTAACTGTTAGAATATCACAAAAGCCGCCGAAGCGCAAATGTTTCTTTTAGCGCAGGCGCACTCCGGCGCGGCTTGATAAAACCATCCACACGCGTTATAATAATAACAGAGTTCAGATAAGTCACTATAAATTATACAAGGAGGAAAACAATGTACACAGCACGTGAAAATATGCGCAGGTGCGTGAGGAACGAAGGCCCGGACCGCTACGTCAACCAGTACGAAGCATTAAGGCCCCTCGCCACACCGCTCGCGTTCCACAACCCGCGCCCCAAAAGAGGCGAGCCCGATATGGTGAATGCCTGGGGCGTCACCTATTCCTACCCACTTAACGTTCCGGCAGGCTTCCCGGTCCACACCCCGGAAAAGATAGTCGTAAAGGACATTGAAAACTGGAAAGAATACGTAAAGGCGCCGTCCCTGGACTGGCCAGACGAGGAATGGGACAAGATGAAAGCCACCTACGACGCGGTGGACCGCAGCAAGGCCTACGCCTGCACCTTCATCGCGCCTGGGATCTTCGAGCAGACCCACCACCTCTGCTCCATAGACGAAGCCCTGCTCTACTACATGATCAACGAGGACGAGATGTCCGAGCTCATCAAGTACATAACCGAGTGGGAACTCAAATACGCCGAGCTGATCTGCGACAGGCTCCACCCGGACGCCATCCTGCACCACGACGACTGGGGCAGCGAGCAGAATTCCTTCCTGCGCCCCGAGATGTTCGACGACTACTTCCTCGAGCCCTATAAGCAGATCTACGGCTACTATCACGACCACGGCGTGGAGATGATAGTCCACCACTCCGACAGCTACTGCGCCAACATCGTCCCTGAAATGATAGAGATGGGCATAGACGTATGGCAGGGCCCGATGCACACCAACAACGTGCCCGAGCTCGTAAAGAAGTACGGAAAGCAGATCACCTTCATGGGCGAGATCGACAACAAGCGCGTGGACTTCGACGCCGCCACCTACGACGACTGCGTAAAGGCTGTCAACGACGCCATCGAGTACGTAGGCTCCATGGAAGGCTTCATCCCCTGCATAACCCAGGGAGGTCCCGGCTCGCTTTATATCGGCGGATACGAAGGACTCTGGCAGGCGATAGACGAGTACAACACCAAGCACTTCGGATTTACGCAGGAGCAGCTCGACGACGCGAGGCTCCCGCTGTCCGTCATGATGCCAGGCACCTACCAGGCCCACATCAAGACCAGATACAACGACTGATAAGTTGTGAAAACCGGGGACGGTCTCGGCTTTCATTTTGACAGTTATTGGCAAAATGAAGACCAGGACCGTCCCCTTTTTGCGTTTTTATCACATTTGTGCGCACGGCATACAGCACGTTAAAAATGTTCATAATTATAATTCTTGTAGCCGCCGCAGGCCCGTTATACAATTAACATGTAAGGATCGATATGCATGCACAGAAAGGAGATCCGCTATGCTTACCGCAAGAGAAAATATGCGCCGGACCGTTAAAAACGAGAACCCCGAGCGCTACGTAAACCAGTACGAAGCAATAAAACTGCTCTTCTCGCCGTTCAACATGCACAGCCCGCTTCCGCAAAAAGGAATGCCGGCTTCGCCCAACGCGTGGGGCGTCTGGAACGTCTTCCCGGAGAACACACCCGGGGGCTTTCCGGTACACACCCCCGAAAAGCTGCTTGTAAAAGACATAGAACACTGGAGCGATTACGTAAAAGCTCCGTCGCTCAAGTTCCCCGACGAGGAATGGGGCATCTTCAAGGCCCAGTACGACGCCATAGACCGCAGCAAGGCCTACGCGGCGACCTTCGTGGCTCCAGGCCTGTTCGAGCAGACCCACCACTTCTGCTCCATCGACCAGGCCCTGATGTACTACATCACCAACCCGGACGAGATGCACGACATGATCAAGCTCCTCACCGACTGGGAACTGGAATTCGCCGAAGGAGTCTGCAGCAACCTGCACCCCGACGCGGTCTTCCACCACGACGACTGGGGCGGAGAACTGAACTCGTTCCTGCGCCCGGAGATGTTCGAGGAGTTCTTCCTGGAGCCATACAAACAGATCTACGGCTACTATCACGACCACGGCGTGGAACTGGTGATCCACCACTCCGATAGCTACGCCGCCAACCTAGTGCCCTACATGATAGAGATGGGCATAGACGTATGGCAGGGCCCGATGCACACCAACAACGTGCCCGAGCTCGTAAAGAAGTACGGCAAGCAGATCACCTTCATGGGAGAGATAGACAACAAGTTCGTGGACTTCGACGGCTGGACTCCGGAGATTTGCCACAAAGCAGCAGTCGACGCCATTGAGCGCGTGGGAACGCCCAACGGCTTCATCCCCTGCATCAGCCAGGGAGGCCCCGGATCCGTGTACCCGGGCACCTACAAGGAGCTGTGGGACGCCATAGACGCTTACAACTGCAGGACCTTTGGACTTAAGCAGGAAGACCTCGAAGCAGCCCGCCTGCCCATGGAAATACTGTTCTGACAAAAAAAATAAGGTCCGGCTGATCAGCCGGACCGCTTTTTATTTTACAAGGCCGTGTTTTGCGAGAACGTTCTGTATAGTGTCTGCGGCTTCGTCGCAGAGAGCCTCGGTATGGGAGGCCATAAGGCTCGTGCGCAGCAGACACTCGTTGGGAGCCGTGGCCGGAGGCAGGCTGCTGTTTACGTAGACGCCCTCCTCGTAGAGCTCCTTGGCTATAGTGAGCGTGGGGATCGGGTCATATGTATAGATCGGGATTATCGGAGTTTCCGACTGGCGTATCTTTATGCCGCGGTCCGTAAGGCATTTTCTGAAGTAGTTGGATATGCGGATCAGGTTCTGCGGAAGCTCCGGATGAGCCTCGAGGTGCCTTAAAGCCGCAAGCGCGACCGCCGCGTTGGCCGGAGGCATGGAGGCCGAGAAAATGAACGGCCTGGAGTTGTGCTTCACGTAGTCGCAGATAAGAGCGGAGCTTGCCATGTATCCGCCCAAAGAAGCAAGACTTTTGGAGAAGGTGCCCATGTAGATATCGACTTTGTCCTCAAGCCCGTAATAGCTGGCGGTGCCGCGGCCGCCCTCGCCTATTACTCCCATGCCGTGAGCGTCGTCCACCATGACCCTGGCGCCGTACTTTTCGGCAAGCCTTACGATCTCGGGCAGGTTTGCGATATCGCCGCCCATGGAGAAGACGCCGTCCGTAACTATCAGGCAGCCCGCGGTCTCGGGGACTTTCTGGAGCTGCTTTTCAAGGTCGTTCATATCGTTGTGGTCGAAGCGCAGCATCTTGCCGTAGCTGAGCTTGCAGCCATCATATATGGAAGCGTGGTTCTCCTTGTCGCAGATGACGTAGTCGTGGCGGCCTACTATAGCGCTGATGATGCCCAGGTTGGACTGGAAACCCGTCGAGAATGTGACGACAGCTTCTTTTCTTAAGAACTTCGCCAGCTCTTCCTCAAGCTGGAGGTGGAGCTTCAGCGTGCCGTTGAGGAACCTGGAGCCGGAGCACCCGGTGCCGTACTGTTTTAATGCCTCAAGGCCGGCCTCTATAATACCGTCGTTAATTGTAAGTCCGAGATAGTTGTTGGAACCGAGCATTATGCGGCGCTTGCCTTCCATAATTACCTCGGTATCCTGCCTGGATTCCAGAGCGTGGAAATACGGGTAGATGCCCATATCCCTGTAGTCGTTCGCAAGGGTGAATTCCCCGCACTTCTTGAACAGATCGATCATGATTCCTTCTTTCTGACAGCGCGCTGCGCGTCCTTAACACCACATTATGAATAATGGTTATAGGTTATTTTATCAAAAAAGGGTACTGTAATCAAGGATTCAATCGTGTAATAAAAAAGATACAGAAAAGAAGCGGATGCGCCAGGCGGCAAAACGTGCTATCATGTATCCGGAGGTCAGACTATGGACACGAAGCTTTTTTCCGGAGCCGTCCTTGCCGGCGGAAGGTCGCTTCGCATGGGCGAAGACAAAGCTGAACTTAAGATAGAAGGCCGGACATTTCTGCAGATCCAGGCGGAAAAGCTTTGCGCTGCCGGAATACAGGACATACTGGTCTCGCGCGGAGCGCCTCAAGGAGTCGGAGAAAACGCTGCAGGCCTGACTCTGCCAGACATCCCCGGGATGCGCGTAAGGACGGTCGCGGACAGCGCACCGGGACTCGGGCCTCTTGAAGGCATACGCGCCGTGCTGGAAGCGTCCGAAAACAAACATTGCGTCATCTTAAGCGTGGACTCTGTGCTTGTGAAAGCGCATACCCTGCAGGATCTTATGCGGCTTGCGGCAGAGAGCGGATCTGTGATCACGCTTCTTGCTTCCAAACGCGGCTCAGAGCCCCTCATAGGCGTTTACAGCAAAGAGATCCTGCCGGAGGTATCGGAATGCCTTTCGCGGGGACAAAGGGCTGTACGGACCGTTTTTAAGGCTTTCCCGCCGACCCTTCTGACAGTTCCCGAAGGCGATCAGCAGCTTCTTAACTGCAACACACCGGAAGACTACCAGACCGTCTGCCGGATATACAAAACTCATTACTTATGATATAATACTCATGTCTCCGAGTCCCCTGACCTAAGGCGTCCAGCTATGGTCTTCGGACCGGGGTGAGGCCGGAAACAGCCCCGCCTTCCGTGTTTGAAAAGGAGCACTATGAAAAAGATCAGTCTTAAGAGCCTCATCTTTATGGCCCTTTGTTGTGATTTGGGCATCATAGCAAAGAAGCTCATTTCCCCTGTGGCAAACGTCATAACGGACCACCTGCACATCCCCGGAGGGATAGGCACCAGTTTTTCGCTGCTGTTTCTTGTGGTGGCCGCTTTTATCGTGCGCAGATTCGGAGCAGGAATACTGATGGGCCTTGTGCAGAGCGGAATAGCCTTCCTTCTTGGAAGCGCGGGCAGCATGGGAGCGCTGGCGCCTCTGGGGTACGTGGTTCCCGGACTGATCATCGACATCTGCGTTCTGCTGCTTGGAAAGACCGGGCTTGACCAGACTATGCGGATCACAGTCACCTGCGCCCTGGCGTCGGTAACATCATGCCTTATAGCCAACATCATAGTATTCGGCCTTCACGGAGCGGTGCTGGTGCTTTACATGTGCGTCGCGTGCATCAGCGGCATAGTCTGCGGCCTTATTGCGGCGCTTCTTGCTAAGTACCTGAAAAAAGCTCTCAGGCTGGAGGAACCGAAATGAAGAAGAAAACACTTATTATCGTCATCGCCGTGCTGATAGTTGCTGCAGCAGTGCTGGCTGCCGTAGTTGCCGGGAACATGCCTGAAAAATCTCCCTGCGAGGTGGTCATCTCATACAAAGGCGAGCAGATAAAGACGGACCTTACAAGTCTCAAACTCGTCCAGGTAAAAGGCACCATAACCATGGCCAGCGGCAAGACAAAAGACATCGATTCCAAAGGGATCGAAGTCCGCGATCTTCTTTCTGGGAAAGAATACACCGAGGTCACCGTAAACTCCGAGGACAACTACAGCGCAGCCCTCGTTAAGGAAGATATAGAGAAGGCAGGCAACGCCTACATAATACTTGGAGAAGAAAACAAGCCGCGCCTGGTGGTGATGTCGGACACCAACGCCAAGCGCGACGTGAAAAACGTTCTTACTATAGAGCTTAAATAAGAGACAGCGCTTTTGTGGGGCAGGCGCGCACGCAGGCAGGCAGATAGCCTGCCTTTACTCTTTCGTTGCAGCCATCGCACTTGCGCATCTTGCCGTCAACGATCTTCGGTGCGGACAGCGGGCAGGCGTCCCTGCAGGCTCCGCAGCCTATGCACTCCGCGTTGTCTACTACCACAAAGCCGGTGTCCGGATCTCTGGAGATGCACTCCATGGGGCAGACGTCTATGCAGGCTCCGCAGTGGACGCAGCTTTCGGAAAAGTTCGTGAACACCCCGTCTTTTTCCCTGCGCCCCGCCATGCGGAAAGGAGCCTCGCCGCAGGAAGGATCGTAATCGTTCTGGTCCATGCAGGCTATCGAGCAGATATTGCAGCCCGCGCATTTCTTTTCGTCAAAAACTATCCTCTTCATCACTTCTGATCCGCCTTTCTGACCCTGCACCTAGCGGACTTGAAGGTCGGAAAGCCCGTGTACGGGTCCCTCCTGTCCGAAGGAATAATATCGTTAGCCGGAGCCTTCGGGTCGTCGTGATATACGTTCACGGTGCCCCTGCGCGACACTTCCGTGACGCTGGCCTTAAGGCTTATGCTGCCGCATCTTGTTGATATTTCAACGGTATCTCCGTTTCTGATGCCAAGCTCTTTTGCGTCCTGGGGGTTTATCTGCGCGGCGATCTCGCCGGCCGCTGTGCTTGCCCAGGGGTTGTTCACAAGCCTGGAATGGAACCTGTTCTGGTGCCTTGCGCCTGCCACCAGTACCAGAGGATACTCAGCGGCCTCCTTAGGATCGAAGGCTTCCATGTAATCAGGAACGCTGCTAAGGCCCCACTCGGGGTGCTCTTCAATGACGCTGCACGAGAGCTCTATCTTTTTCGTCGGGGTCGGGAGCCCTGCTTCGATAGCTTCTCCCGGCACCCAGGGCTTGAATGCACTGTTCTTTATCGGAGCAGGCGCTTTTGCGTCCGCGATCTTAAACGGCAGGTTTCGCAGTATGTGGTCGTAGGTCGCCTCAACGCCGCTCCTTAGGATCGGATCGTCCAGATCCATTATATTCGCCAGGTCGCAGACTATCTGCTCGTCAGAGCGCGACTCGCCCAGAGGCTCGATTATAGGCTCAGGATACCACACGAGGCCGCCAGGGTAGAACTTAAGGTCGCTTCTTTCCACGGTGGACGCCGCCGGCAGCACTATATCCGCAAGCTTTGCGCTGTCGGTCATGAACAGATCCGAATCCACGAAGAAATCGAGATTTTTGAGCGCTTCCTTCATCCTCTGAGAATTAGGCCACATCCTGTAGTTTAGGCCGAAGCCGAAGATCGCCCTGGTCTCGTACGGATTTCCAAGAAGTACAGAGTCCGGTATGCTTATGGACTGTGCCTCGTGCTCATAGTAGTTCCAGAGCGGGAACTCGTCGCAGCCTACCGGAAGCGGGGAAAGCGGCCTTTTAGCCTCGCAGAACTCCCTGTCGAGGGTCTTGTAGCCCCCGCCCATGTGCTGGAACGCGAAGGGCTTAGGCGAGAGCCCTCCCTTCCTGTCATAGCAGCCCGTGATAGCCGCCAGCGCGTACAGGGCGCGGTTCGCGTTGTAGCCGTTTATGTGGTGGCCGTTGAACTTGTTTATGGAAAGCGGCAGGTTCTCGTGTATCATCACGCAGGCTTTTTCGATGAGCTCGTAGCTCACCCCCGAGATGGCCTCCACATTGTCTTTAGTGTACTTTGCCGCAACTTCCCTGAACTTATCGAATCCGTAGACGTACCTGTCTATGTATTCCTTATCTATCCACCCTTTTTGTATCAGGATGTTCGCCATGCAGAGTATGATGGCAAGATCAGTTCCCGGTATGGGCTGGAGGAACAGGTCCGCTATCTCGGCGGTCTGGGTGCGCCTGCAGTCCACTACTATAAGCTTGCCGCCGTTCTTCTTGAAGTTCAGCACGCCCTTAAGATCGCGCGGATCCCTGTGCGGGCAGTAGGTCCAGCCCAGGAACACCCCTGCGTTCTTCATGTCGGGGCCCACGTTGTATCCGAGCGTGGATTTTCCCGCCATGTAGCCGTGCGTGAAGCAGCAGCTGGATTCCGTGGCGTAGTTAGGCGTTCCGAACGAGTAAGCGAGCCTTTGCACGAAGGTCCTGTACCACTTGGTGTGGCCGCTGTAGAAGGTGACGGCCTGCGCCCCGTACTGCTCTTTTACCGAGTTCAGCTTTTCCGCTATGGTGCGGTAGGCCTCGTCCCAGCTTATGCGCTCGAATTTCCCCTCGCCGCGCTCGCCGACCCTCTTCATGGGGTACAGCACGCGATCTTCCTTGTAGATATGGGCTCTTGCGGATATCCCGCGCGGACAGAGGTAGCCCTTATTCACCGGATGGTCCTCGCTGCCCTCTATCTTGATGATCTTTCCGTCCCATACATAGGCATCGATGCCGCAGCCTCTGTCACAGATGGGACAGACGCTCTTGCGTATCTCTATACCCGTGTCCTTGCCGGGTATCTTGGCATTCAGTCTTTTTTCAAGCTCAGTCAAAACCTGCCTCCTCTTCAGTACCATTCGACCAGTTCATCGCCCCTGTACACCAGGGTCATCTCTATCGAAAGCTCTCCGTCGAGCATCTTCTTAAGGAACAGCCTGTCGCCCTGCCATATGGGAAGCTCCAGCACTTTTTCCTTCGGGATCCACGCGAGCGTGCCTTCGCTGCACTGCTCTTTGGGCTGCCCGGTAAAGTCGCAGGAGCTGTAAAGGTACATCTCCTCGTCCTCCCAGGTGTCGGAACGGAAGTGTATGATCCCGTAAAAATGCAGCTCGCCCAAAGTGAGCCCCGTCTCCTCGAAAGTCTCGCGGCGCACGCACTGCTCCGGAGTCTCGCCCGGCTCGCATTTTCCGCCTACGCCTATCCATTTCCCTTCGTTGAGGTCGTTTTCTTTTTTATTGCGCAGCATAAGAAGCCATTTTCCGCCGCGCTCTATGTAGCAAAGCGTCGTATCCTTCATTTCCGCGGCCCTTCAGCCTTTTACTATAAGATCGCCCGGGGATATGATCAGGTCCTTCTGGCTGAACACCATCCGCTTTATCGGGTATCCGCCCTCACCGCGCCTGATCCAGGCGTCGGCGTCTTTTTCAGTCGCGATCTCGCGCTCGATATCCAGTATCTTCGCCTTCACGGATGCGCCTGCGTGCAAGACTTCCACTTCGTCCCCTATGTCGAAGAACCCGAATACATCCTTTCCTTTCGCGCTTATGTACGGGGGCATGAACCAGCCGTGCGGGTACATGCTGATGTCCTCGACCGCGAACACCGCGTTCCTGCCGTATTTAGCCCTCAGATCCTCCAGGTATTCCGGAGCCTTTTCCATAGCGGCGCGGACCTCGTCCAGCGTCATATCCGCCAGCGGGTCCAGCCTCTCTATCTTCTTTTTCCCCTTCTTTTTGCCGTACGCAAGCGGGTACATGACGCGCAGCTTAGCCGTGCAGTCGCAGCAGATCTCAGCCTCGTCCGCGAGTTTGACGTTCGTCAGCAGCGTTATGACCGCTCTTCCGCATATCGGGCAAGGGCCGTGATCCAGTTTTTCCTTGCTTTTTGCCACAGCTCCTGCCTCCTAAGCTTTTTCTACCGTAAGCACATCCCCGGGATAGATAAAGGAAACGTCTCCGAGAATCATGAGGTTGCCGTCGTGCCCCTCCGAAAGGCACCTGGCCTTCTTGTTGTATTCCAGCGGATCTATCCAGGTGACGAGTTTGCGGTAGGTGCCTTCTCTTCTCTTTACGCAGAGCGTGTCGTCCTTATCTATGCGGCCCAGCACCACCCTTCCGTAGATCTGGTGCGCATCCGGCTCTTTAAAGTACCTTGTGACGTCGTCCACTATGAAGACTGCCTTGTGTCTGCCGTATTTCGCAACGCGCCTTTCGCGCTCTTCGGCCGCGTCCTTCTGGACCCAGGGAACGTCCTCCAGTGTGAGTTCCTTCACAGGATCCTCTGCAGCGTCCTTGTAATCATCGTATCCGTCGGGCTCTATGGTCATGTATACCGGCTTTACTATGCGCATGCTTTCTGTGCACTTGCTGCAGATGACGTTTTTATCCTTAAGGACCATGCGCCCCGCCTCGTCTTTGCCGAGCTTTCCGCCGCAGAAAGCGCACTCGGTTTTGGCATCCAGCATCTCTTTGTCAGCGAAGTACTCCCTTACCTGCGTGATGGTCATGCGGTACCACTTGTCGTAAGGCATCTCCTTTTCCAGCCTGTCGCGGCACTTTCCGCAGAGCTCCTTACCGTTTTTTATCGTCCAGCGCAGCCCGCGGCAGTCATTTCCGCAAAGCGCGCATTTGTAATGTCCAAGAAAGCCCATAGCTATTTTCTCACGAACAAGATCATGGCGCCGGCCAGGCCGAGCACTATCGCTATGCCTCCGGTCATGAACATCATGGTGCTCGACTGCCCCGCGGAGACCACAACAGAAGGATCTGCCGGGTCGTACAGAACGGCTACCTCGTCTCCTACGGACCAGTTGCTCTGTACTCCGCCCAGGACAGATTCGTACTGTCTTCCGTCAGCGGTATATTTTACGTACACGTCGTTGTGGTAGCTCCTCTCAGTATCGTCTATCCTTACTATGTTGCTTACCACAGCGGTAGCCGGAACATATTCCTTCCGCAGTTTGACGCTATTGAACCCCATGACGATCAGAGCTATTCCGGCGGCTACAAAAAGCACCGGCACTATAGCGTTTATAAGCCTTTTAACAGCATTTACCATTTTTCCTCCATGCGTCTCATTTCTGAGATATATTTAATTATAATACAAACCGGCTACCAAATGAACGGTATCAGCCTGTATTTTACTTTTTTCCGGTACTCCGCGTAACCGGGCAGACCTTCTTCCAGCACCTGCTCCTCGTTGCGTATACGTTTTACGATGATGGGTATGTAGAAAAGCATTATTATGAATGAGATGACCGAGCCCAGCACCAGAGGCATCGCAAGGAACAGGATCACCGTCACCATGTACATCGGGTGCCTCACCACCCCGTAAAGGCCGGTATCTATGACCTTCTGGTCCTCCTGCACCTCTATGGTCCTGGAAAGGTAAGTGTTTTCCCTCAGCACCTCCGCGTAGAGCGCGTAGGCCGCAAGGAAGATGACAGCCGCAGCGATGCTGACGCCAAAGGGCAGCACCAGCCAGCCGAACCTGAAGCTAAGGCCTGCCATGATGAACGCCGCCAGGAACATCATCCCACTGAACAGGATAACAGCCCGCTGCTCCGACTCTTTTTCCTTAGCATTAAGGCGCTTTTCCAGAAGCTGAGGGTTCTTCTTCATCATGATGAGCCCTGCGACGAACATCGGAGCGAACAGTATCCCGATAAGAAGCCAGCCCTGCGGATAGCTGAACGTGCCGGCCGGAAGAAATATCAGCGCGGCAACTATAATAAGCCCCGCAAAGAATCGGGTCAAAGCCTTTGCAAAAAGCCTGCTGTCCATTGTGCCTCCTTAAAGTGATCAGTACCCTCTCAGTGTCTTAAAACCTGCAAACAGACTGATCAGTATGCCCACTATACCCATCGCGAACATTATCACTCTGGACGTGGCGCCCGCGGCGATAATGGTGTTCGGGTCATTGGGGTCGTACTTGATCTTAAGTTCCGCGCCTTCTTTGAAGCTGGCGCTGTACTCACCGAGTTCGGACTCGTACTCCTTTCCGTCCACGGTGTACTTTACATAGGTGAAATAGTCGTATTCCCTGTCGTTTCCGACCCTTTCCACCCTTTCGATCCTTGTTATGACGCCTGTCGTCTCGATAAACGTCTTCTGCATTCTGCCGTTCTTAAAGCCCATGATGATCAGAAAGATACCCGCAGCAAGAAACAGCAGCGTCATGACCAGTGTTATAAGCCTCCTTGAACCACTCAACATAAACTATCCTCCTCAAGAATTTATTTCATTTGTTTTTCGCGCCCTTCTGCACAGTACTGCGCCTGCTGTCCCGATGAAAGCCCAGAAGAGCAGCATCAGGATATTTTCCAGGAACACCAGCGCGCCCGGCTTATCGTAGTCGAAGAACGCGAACTGCGTGCGGAAAAACAGATATTCAGGTATCCCGTTTTTTATGAAAAAGAACAGCCCTGCGCCCGCTATGCAGCAGAACACTGCAGAAAGCACGATCCTGGTCTTTCCGGAAAGTTTCAGCTTGGCAGCCATCACGGGTATGTGCAGGCCGATGTGCAGCCCCATCAGAACGAACGCCCAGAAAGAGACCGAAAGGTGCATCTGCCTTGCCAGGGACACATTTACCATTCCGTACAGGAAAGGCACGGCGTGCCCGCTCATGGACATCCCGCTGAGCGCCGTTATGGCAAAGGCCAGTAAAAGAAGCGCGTTGACTATGGTCATCAGTATGCGGTACGCACTGTAGCCGCCCTTAAAGGCAGCCGAATACCATCTGCGGTTCAGGACATGATGAACAATGACCAGAACAGTCATAGCTATGCCGCCCCACTCATGCAGGACCTCCCCTGTTACCTGATATGACATAAGACAAAGCAGCAGCACCGTCAGGACTACATCCAGTATCCTTTTTACTGCCATGTTGTTATGCTTCATCAGATCATTGCCTCTTACTCTTCGCTTATTCAAAAAACATGCCTTTGCCGCCGCAGGGCGCGGTTATGCTCTGGATCCCCGCGTTCTGCAGGACTTTGAGTATGGACTCGCCTTCTTCAAAGGCGAGCTCGTGTTTTATAGATCCTTCGTATACAGTGATAGCCATATGAACTCCTGTAAGCCGCAAAAGACCGCGCTGTCCGCTTATGACACTAATAATATATTATAACATTACATTTACGCATTGCGCAAATCTCACAGCAAAAAAGACCCGCTTGGCGGGTCCTCTGTACACATATTTTTACCCCAGTGCCACATCCAGCGTCATCATAAGGCTGAAACCGACCGCGAACGCGATGACTCCAATGTTCGAATGCTCTCCGGCGGACATCTCCGGGATCAGTTCCTCCACGACGACATACAGCATCGCTCCTGCCGCAAAAGACAGCAGATAAGGCATCGCCGGCACTACCAGGCTTGCGACAAGCACAGTCAGGCCGCCGAAGACCGGTTCTACTGCACCGGACAGGACGCCAAGAAGGAACGACCTGGGCTTGCTCTTTCCCTCCGCAAACAGAGGCATCGAAATGATGGCTCCCTCCGGGAAGTTCTGTATCGCTATTCCAAGCGCAAGAGCCAGTGCTCCGCCTGCTGTTATATTCGCGGAACCCGAGACAAGACCCGCATACACGACGCCAACAGCCATGCCCTCGGGGATGTTGTGGAGCGTTACTGCAAGGACCATCATTATTGTCCGGTCAAGCCTGCTTTTTGGGCCTTCGGTCTGGTCCGCCTGGTCTATGCGCCTGTGCAGGTGCGGGATGACATGATCCAGAAGAAGCAGGAACAATATTCCCAGCTAGAAACCTGTAAAGGCAGGAAGAAAAGCCCATCTTTCCTTTGCCGCCGACTGCTCTATAGCAGGAACTATCAGGCTCCAGATGGAAGCCGCAACCATGACCCCTGCTGCAAAACCCGTGAGAGCCCGCTGCACGCCTGCCCTAAGGTCTTTTTTCAGGAAAAACACACAGGCTGCACCGCCCGCGGTACCGATAAAAGGGATCAGAAGCCCCAGGACGACCGTCTTCATTTCCTTCCGAACAAGCCTTTCTTTTCATATTCGGCAGATTCTATAACAAGGCAGGTATACCCGGTCGCGTCGATCGCGGCTTTAAGGCTGCCTGCATCCACCGCTTCTTCTGTAAGGAAGGACGCTTCTTTTTTACTCCGCGACGCGGCCACCTTCTTCGCGGAAGGAACTGCATTGCGTATTGCGTCGCACACGTGCGCCTCGCACATGCCGCACATCATTCCGTCTATTTTCAGCACTGTTTTTATCATTTCCGGCTCCTCTTTTTGTTATGAGCGTTTGGTTAGCATACACTAACCATCCACCCATTATACATGTTTTCCGCCGGAAATCAAGTACCAATCAAGGCAAACTTTTTTATTCATTGTTATCCACCTTCGTTTTTTCTTTTCGATCATCTGTTGACCGCAATCCATCCGCCTTCACGCAGTTCGTAATTATGTGTCCCTTTCATGCGGTATGTTCCCCTCGCTCCATATGCGTTGGCGTTCAGCACGGAAGTATATGTGATACTCCCCCTGTCACCGTCTGCCCTGATGACGGGATCTGCTATGCCTATCGTATAGTAGCGGAGGCTGCCGTCCGAGATGTCCGCAAAATACTCCTCGCGGGTCTGCTGCATCCCGCTCATGTGCGTGTATATCATGTCCTCGGAGACCAGTTCGCGCATGGTGTCAATATCAGCGTCAGTCATCGCCTGGCAGTATCTGGCCTGCGCATGCAGTATCGCAAGTTCCGTCTCGCTCAGAGAGGAGATATCTATACCAGTGACTGTCACATTATTAAACCCGGTAAGATCATATTTTTTCATGGTTTCCTCCGGTACGCTGCTTTCCTCAGCAGAGGCTGTAGTGTTTTCAGTATAGTTTACCGGTCTGTCTGTTTTATCTGCCTGTCCGCAGGATGCGAGCAGGAGAACCATAGCCAGTAAAGCCGCAAGCAAAGCTGTTCTCATTTATTTCTTCTCGAAGGACGGTCTCCATCCGGCGAACTGGACGAGCTGCTCGTCGGTGCGGTGATAGTAGCGCACGCCTTTGTCGAGCTTCGCGATCCTGGCCATCTCATCATCGGCCAGCGCAAAATCCAGAATGTTCAGGTTGTCCCTTATGTGACCGACGTTCCTGCTCCCCGGGATGACAGCAAAACCCATCTGGGTGTGCCAGCGAAGTATCACCTGCGCCGGGCTCTTGCCGTACTTTTTGCCAAGCTCCGCAAACACAGGCTCATTGATGAGAGCCTTGTCTCCATGGCCCAGCGGGTACCAGCTCATGAGCCTGATCCCGTACTCGTCAAGAGTCTTCCTTAGTTCCTGCTGAGTATAGTAAGGGTGCGCCTCCACCTGGATGAACTGAGGAACGACCTCCCATCTGATCTTAAGTTCCTCAATGTATTTTCCTTCGAAATTGGATATCCCTATAGCCCTGGCCTTGCCTTCCTTATATGCCTTCTCCAGCTGCCTGTATCCCGCGAGCCAGTTGCCGGCGAGCTGGTGTATGTAGAGGAGATCGACATAGTCCACTCCCAGACGTTCCAGAGTCTCGTCGACCGCATTATCGTTTTCGTATTCGCTCGGCCAGAGCTTGGTGGAAAGGAAGACGTCCTCACGCGCCGCGCCGCTTGCTTTTATGCCGCGCCCCACCGCGCGCTCGTTGACATAGGCGTTTGCGGTATCCACCAGCGAATACTCCATCTTCAGGGCTTCGCGCACACTGTTCTCCGCATCCGCAGGCGAAAGCATAAAAGTCCCTATCCCCACAACAGGACATTTGATTCCGTTGTTCATTGTGATGTATTCCATGATGATCTCCTTTCTTTTTTACAGCAGCCCGTTAGCGGAAAGCCATTTCTGAACGCTGACCTTTGAATTTGCCGCCTGGCTTCCTGTGATGGAAAGCCCCTTCTTCAGCTCCGCACCGGGAGCGTACTTTCTGATATCCCTTTCGCTGGAACCCATGCCGCTGCCTTCGTTCGTGCAAAGAGGAAGGATAGTCTTGCCTGCGAAATCATATTTTTCCAGGAACGTCACGACCGCCATCGGCATTGTTCCCCAGTAGTTCGGATATGCGAGGATGATGGTGTCATACGCATCGATGCTTTCAGGATAAGCGACCAGCTCCGGACGCGCTCCCGAACGAAGGTCCTTCTTGGCCTCTTCGATGCAGGTCATGTAGACTGGGGAGTACGGGTCTTTCATCTCTATCTTGAAACTGTCAGCTTCGATCAGATCCTTGATGATCCCGCAGACGATCTCCGTATTGCCGACCTTTACGTAGCGCATCGCGCCGCTGAAATAGTTCTCGTCCGCTCTCGAGAAAAACGCGATAAGTGTTTTAGCCATTCTTGGTCCCTCCTGTTATCCTTAATACGGCATGGGCCGTTTTCTTTTTTACGGCTTAATTATATCGGCCAGTTATTGCAATGTCCAACCGAAACATGCTATACTTGATTTAAGATTTAAATAGCAGGAGGCTGCCATGACTACAAAACAGATCGATTACTGCATTGAACTGGCCCACACCCTCAACTTCAGCCGGGCTGCGGACAACATGTTCGTCAGCCAGCCGACTTTTTCCTATCAGATCAGGCTTCTTGAGGACGAAGTGGGCTTCGCGATATTCGAGCGCAGCGGCAAGGGAGCATCTTTAACCCCAGCAGGAGCACAGTTCGTATCATTTCTTTCAGGCATGCGCCAGGATCTTAAGCGAGCCATCGAACAGGGCCAGAACTTCAGTGCCCGCTTCCAGGACAGCATTTCTGTCTGCATGATGGTCCGCCAGGCGCTGTTCTTCCTTCCTGAAGCAATGAGGCTCTTTGCCGATACTGTTCCGGATGTGCAGATCACGCCTGTTTTTCAGTATGAAAACAGTATGGAAACGTTTTTGCAGAACGGCGCGGACATAGTTTTTGCCCTGAAAGAGCAGACCCGCCAGATTCCGGGAATCCAGGTGCACGACCTCTTCGAGAGCCGCATATACCTCATCGCAGACCGCAGCGATCCATTAGCCGAAAAGAACCTCATCCGCGAAGAAGATCTGTACGGCCGGACCCTGATGGTTGGCGGGGGTTCTCCGCAGGCACTGAAAACCGTCCAGCACCGCCTGATAAATTCCGGGAAAATAAACTACTTCAACAGTGCAGACCACGACACCACCCTCACCAACGTAGCCGCCGGGCGCGGCGTCTGCCTTGCCCCGGGGTTTTTGAATGACCACAGCGGACAGTTCTCCTGGATCCCCTTTGACTGCAAAGAAAGCTTTCACTGTGTTTTGTGCACGCATAAAGAAGACCAGAGGCAAAGCCTCCGGTCGTTCCTGCTTATCCTGAAAAAACTCTACGATGACGCGGTCGCGTTCCCTTTATAAGACACCGTGAACCGAATAAGAAGCGATATACCTTGTATTCTCCGGGACCTGTATGCCCGGGTCGCAGATCTCAAACGAGACTGAGAGCCCGCATTCATCTGCCGCAAGCTCAAAATGACAAAGGGCTATACCCATATCTATCTTCTGTATGTCCCATCCGGTATCGGAGACATAGCCCTTGCTGCGCTTTTCATAAAAGTGGACCTTGTCATCACACACGACAGCACGCCACGGCTGCTTGTTTACCGCAGACGGCGCCAGCCTTACAGCCTCGAGCGCCTCAGCCAGCTTACCGGCCTTGTCTGCCGTAAGAGGCGTTGCAAACGACCCGTCAAAGAACAGTTCTCCGAAACCAAAACGGCTGTCAGCCTTTATGCCTTTTCTCATCATGGTCTCGCGAACGGACATCTTTTTTGCCGGATATCCGAGCGGGCTGACGCAGGGCATTACCTCCCCTTCAGCAAGTTCCATAGCTTTTTCAAAGGCCGCTCTGTCCATGGTCCCGGCTATCCAGGTGGTGCCTATTCCAAGAGACTCTGCGTACAGAACGACTTTTTCAAACGAATAACCGAATGCTTCTTCCGCGTTGGGAACGCTTTGCATCTTGCCGGCTATGTAGGTCTCCGTACCTACTATAACGGGGCTGTTTAGCCCTTGCTTTTTGGCGTCGAGGATCTGCCAGCTTATGGGTATGCCGTAAGGATTTCCGGCTTTTTGGGCGAGATCCAGTATCTTGCCCGAGTCCTCCGGGCTGAGCGCTTTCCCGTCGAAGGTGCGCACGCTGCGCCTGCTGCGTATGGTATCAAGTATACTCATTTTATGGTCTCCTCCCTGTATGCGGATCTGATGAAACTACAGCTTTATCATAACCACGTTCAGCCGGACCTGTCAACGCAGCTTTTTGCGCACACGAAAAAACCCCGTAAAGCCGGAGCTTTTCGGGGTCTTTTGCTGTGTTGAAGCAGGCGATTAACGCTTGCTGAACTGGGAAGCTCTTCTTGCCTTCTTGAGGCCGTACTTCTTTCTTTCCTTCATTCTCGGGTCTCTGGTGAGGAAACCTGCTGCCTTAAGAGCCGGTCTGTTTTCCGGATCTGCCTGGCAGAGAGCTCTGGAAACACCGTGGCGAAGCGCGCCGGACTGACCGGTGGTGCCGCCGCCTTTAACGGTAGCTACTACGTCGAACTTGGTGTCTGCGCCAACAAGCTGCAGAGGCCTCTTGACCTCATTCTTGAGGAGCTCGAGTCCGCCGAAGTAATCGTCGAGAGACTTCTTGTTCACGATGATGTTGCCCTTGCCGGGAACGAGCCTTACTCTGGCTACAGAAGACTTCCTTCTGCCTGTTCCGTAATACTGCATCTTAGCCATTTCTTACCTCCTTAAAAGTTCCAGACTTCAGGCTTCTGAGCCTCGTGCTTGTGGTCGGGGCCTGCGTAGACCTTGAGCTTCTTGTACATCTGTCTTCCGAGAGGTCCCTTGGGCATCATTCCCTTTACAGCGTGGCGAATGATCTCTTCGGGATTCTTAGCCTGCAGTTTGTCGAAGGTGATCTCACGGAGTCCGCCG
>JAEEGL016978719.1_pt1 | contig 23891 bp, 19 predicted proteins | sample 9134231 | NCBI WGS metagenome assembly JAEEGL01 (sample SAMN16246548, study PRJNA631951) | gut metagenome | biome: gut microbiome; feature: rumen; material: fiber-attached | host: Bos | place: Iran: Karaj | collected 2018-10 | reverse complement strand
CTTTCTCCTTCGGGCGTGATGTTCTATAAAGCAGATTACGAAGAACTGCCGGTGAGAGAAGGGTTCGTCGACATCAGCGCCGATCCGGAACTTTGTTTCGTTGCCCTGTGCAACCGGCACGGGAGCGGGGACAGGACCATTGCGGTGTACCGCGGATTCGGCCTGGACAAAGGCGCGGTGGCTTCGACCATTTCCCACGACTGCCACAATTTCACTGTGGTTTATAAAGATCCCGAAGAGGCCTTTACCGCCGCGCGCGACCTCTCAGCCTGCGGAGGCGGTATCACGGCGATAGAAAACAAAAAAGTACTCGCGACGCTGGATCTGCCGGTGGCCGGCCTGATGGGGACACGGAATGTGGAAGAAACGGCGGAGATCGCGTCAGAAGTGGAAAACGCGATCGCGTCGCTCTGCGGCGGGAAAAAGGGGATGCTTTTACGGACGGCGGTCATGGCGCTGGCCTGTCTTCCCTGCATTATGATTACGGATAAAGGCATCTACGACGGTCTGAACGGGAAGTTTCTGGATGAGTTCATGCCCGGATGAGCCGGGGAAAAAGTAATATGGCTGATAAATCAAAGGCGATAAACACAGTTGTCAGGAATAATCGGATATTGATCGGGGTGGCCGTCGTCCTGACGGCGCTTCTGCAGATTTCGCTGATCTTCAATTACAACGTCTGGAACGATGAAGCGACGACGATCATTTATGTGCTGAGGGACTGGAAAGGTCTTTTCGCGACGATCCTGGAAGACGATCATCCGCCGTTTTATTATTATTCCCTGAAAGCCCTGATCAGTGTGTTCGGTTATCATTTCCGGCTGGTCAAGCTGTATTCCGCTTTTCCGCTTATGCTGATGCACGCGTGGATGGGCGCGCTCGTGCTGAAAGATGACCGGATGAAAAACTGCAGCAGGACTGGCCCGCTGTTTTTCATGTTCTGCCTGGTGACGACGTGCGAAACCCAGTTCATGTATCTCAGCACAGAGATCAGGATGTATGGCTGGGCGATGGCTTTCGTAACACTCTGCGGCGTCTACGGATTAATGATCGTTAAGGATCTGGCGGAGAAGAAAGGCGCTGCAAAGGACGCGGTTTTCTTTACCCTGTTCGGCCTTCTTTCCGCGTATACGCATTATTTTGCGGCTCTTTCCGCAGCGTTTGTATATCTTTATCTGTTCCTGGGAATTCTGCTTTCCTGCAGTGCCGTATCCGGAAAAAGGAAAGCAGGGCTGATCTGCGGAATTCTTGCCGGAACAGTGGCAGGGTACTGCCCATGGCTGCCCGTGCTGTATCATCAGTTTTCCGTTGTCAGCAATGAAAGCGGGGCGCGTCTGCATTTCAGGTTCGCGGAGATCGTAAAATACTTTGATTTTATTGTTACGTCCGAACTGTTTCCCCTGATTCTCCTGGGCGGCATCCTGCTGATGTCCGGATGGCGGCTCGTGTCGTCCGGCGGACAGGGCGGAGAATGCGGCGGAGACCAGACGAAAAAAGGGAATAAACTGCCGGAGAAAATTGAAATCCTTTCCGCATATGCTTTCATTTCAGTGGTTTACCTGCTGATGCTTACCGGTATCCTGGTCAATCTTTTCGTCAGGCCTGTTTTTATGCCGCGCTACCTGACGCCTGCCCTGGGACTGTTCTGGCTGGGTTTTGTCATGCTGCTGGAACATGTGGATTACCGGAAGGCGGCCGCTGTGCTGTTCGGCGCGTTCATCCTGTATCTGTCGTTCGGAGGGTATCTTTCGAGACTTACGACGGAGTATGATACAGGTACGCAGAAGATCGTTTCATATTTTAACGAATCCGCACAGCCGGCGGATTATATTGTCACCAACAACGAACATTTAAGGATCAGCGTGCTGGGCTTCTATTTCCCGGGGCACAGGATCTGCGATATTGACGACATAGATTTTGAAAAAGACGAGATTGACCGGGCCGTCTGGTTTTTTGAAGACACGACGGTTCCGGAGTATCCGAAGGAAAGGATTGATGAAGCCGGATACCAGTGCCTGCCGGTGACCGGCGGGGATTTCGACAACACATATTATTTCCGGCTGTACCTGATCGGCCGGAAACCGGAAGAAAAAGCGCCGGAGCTGGGAGGAAAGAAATGAAAAAGATCGGATTTGTCGGCATGGGAAATATGGCTCAGGCTCTGGTGAAAGGATTTCTGCAGGGCGATCAGACGCTTCAGGTTTCCGCTTATGCGCCGACTCAGGATAAGTTAAGAAAAAATGCGGAGCAGTTCGGATTCGAACCCGTGCGCTCCCTGCGGGAACTCGCCGAAAGCAGCGAAGTGGTCATAATGGCCTGTAAACCGCAGCAGATCGAAGAGGTATTACAGCAGATCGGGACGCGCCTCGTCGGCAAAGCGCTGCTGTCTGTGGCGGCAGGCTGGGATTACGCCAGATACCAGGGTTACCTGCAGGAAGCGGCCCGCGTCCAGTACATCATGCCCAATACGCCTGCGATGGTCGGGCAGGGCGTGTTCCTGTTTGAGAAAAAGAATTCCCTGACGGAAGAAGAGCACCGGTTTTTTACGGACCTGTTCCGGACAATGGGCATGGTAGAGGAACTGCCGACCGAACAGATGAAACTCGGAATGACGCTGACCGGCTGCGGACCGGCGTTCGTGGACATGATGCTGGAAGCGTACGCGGACGCGGCGGTAAAATACGGTATGCCCAGGGAAAAGGCATTCCGCCTGATTTCCCAGATGATTGCCGGAACGGCTTTGCTGCAGCAAAAAACGGGCGAGCACCCCGAAGTCTTAAAAGACAAGGTGTGCTCGCCTGGAGGGACGACGATCGTCGGATGTAATGCGCTCGAAGAATCCGGATTCAGGAACGCGTGCATTAAATCCGTCGATGCGATTATGAAGATGAATTAACCGGATCACACAGCCCGCTGCCGGTGCTGTCGGCGATCCACATTCCCTGCAGTACACGCGCTTCCCGGGATTCCCGGATCTGCTTTTCTATTTCGGGGAGCAGGCGGATCCGGCCGGGTTCAAATAAGAGGACGATGGTTGAACCGGCCAGTTCGAAGTGGCCTTTTTCACTGCCTTTTGAAAAGCGGATGTTTTCCTGGGCGTTGGCGATCCAGCCGACTACCAATGCACCGATCTCCGTCTGTACGACAGGACCGAAGTTTTCAGTCGACAGCAGGCACCAGCACCGGCGGTTCAGGGTAAAAACAGGATAGGTTTCACAGGCGATCGGCTGCACGCTGTGCAGGAGGCCGGGGATATAATGGTTGACTCCCTGATAGCCGTCGTCAATATAACAGTAGTGATGATAATCAGATGCGCACAGGCGGAACACGAGACAGGTCCCGCCTGTATATTTTTCTGCCAGGCTTTCGTCTTCCAGCAGGTCTTTTATCCGGTATAGAGAACCTTTGATGGAAAAACTGCTGTTTTCCGAGATATCATAGGCGCTGAGCCATCCGTCGCAGGGGCTGATCAGGTGGGAAGGTGTGGGATCAACCGCGTCGGTATTGTTTATCCGGACAAAGAAATCGCGGAAAGTACGGTATTGTGTTTCCTTCGATGCGGAAAGGTCAATCTGATGGCGTTTTATATAATGACGCATATAAGGTCCCGACCAGGTTGAGCGGAGAAACCGGACTGCCAGACGGTCGGCACGGGATTTCAGGATTACTTTCAGGATAGCTCTTCCCGGCGCGGTTGCGTACAGGAAGCGCACAGCGGTATCATTTTCGTTCATTCTTTTTTCCGAATCAGTCAGTTTAATCATTTGTTCTGCCGGGCATAAACGCCGGTTATTTCAGAAAATCAGGTTTTTCCACATGGAAGGGAGTCAGGAAAGCGATTCCTGTAACCAGAAGGGCCAGCGGCCCTGCCTGGGAAATGCCGAGATTCATGACAATGGGGAAAATCAGGGCGGAGAACGTAACGGGCAGTCCCGTATAAACAGTTCGGCGGCCGCTTTCCCGGTCCTGTCTTTCTTCTTCGTCCACGTTGTACCAGGCCAGCCGGATCAGGGCACAGAGCAGGTAAAATGCGGACAGGATGAATACAGGGATGGTTCTGTGCTGTGAATAAACAATCACTGCCGGGAGAACGCCGAAACAGATAAGGTCGCTTAATGAGTCGATCTGGACGCCGAATCGTTTCTCCTGTTTCGTCCGCTTCCTGGTGGAAGCGATTTTTCCGTCGAACATATCGCACAGCCCCGCAATCATCAGGCAGGCCAGCGCCTTCCGCGGATTATTTTCCAGCGAAAAGGCGATGCCGGCAAATCCGTTCAGCATACCGACGTAAGTCAGGATTACGGTATAGTTATAAAAACCCAGCACGGGATAATCCTCCGTTAAACAGTATCCGTTAAAGCATATAGGCGAAAAACAAACTGTAGAACAGTATACACCATGGTTTGGCCAGAATGATAATCCAGGTAAATTTTCTGGCGGACATGGATATCAGGCCGGAAAAATAGCAGAAAAAGTCGTCCGGTGCCAGCGGCAGAAGAATAGCCAGGAACAGGACGACCGTATAGCTTTTTGTCAGCCGCGTTTTTTCCGCAAAGTGCTCAAATTTCTCTGCGGGAAGCATTTTCCGGATGATGCTCATGCCATACCGGCGGGCCAGCCAGTAAGCAGCCATGGAGCCCAGGCTGATCCCGAGATAATTTGCCCAGAACCCGCCGGCAGCGCCGAACATGACGGCGCCTACAATACATCCCAGAAATCCGGGAAGTACAGGCAGCATGACCCTGAGAATCTGGATCAGGCAAAGGATTAACGGCCCGAAAGCGCCGAAACTTCCCAGGTAGTCCCTGAGGGAATCAACGGAATTGAAATGCCCGTCGACCCACGCTTTTCCGATAAATACAGCGGAAAGCACAAGGAGCGCGATCAGTGCCGAAGCGATTATATTCTTAATCAGGTCTTCTTTTTTGGCAGCCATATAAAATCTCCGACGTTAATTCCATCATGAAGTATAAAAGATGAATCTGAACACCGACCCGATATAAATCTGAAAAATTCTGAAGTGCGCGAACTACAAGCGGTGCACGGATGTCTATGGGAGTGCCTGCGTAAGCTTGCTTACGAAAAGGCACTCCCATGGACAGACGTATAGCGCGCCAGCGCGACATGAGCATGGAGCGAAGCGGAATGCGAATGGCACCGCGCACAGACGTATAGCGCGCCAGCGCGACATGAGCATGGAGCGAAGCGGAATGCGAATGGCACCGCGCACAGACGTATAGCGCGCCAGCGCCCGGTTTGTTCCCGGACAATAAACAGATGCAATCGGCCGTAAAAAAAGGTTACAATAGAAATATGGAAAATAATGAAGCAACCAAAAAAATACTGATCGCGGATGACGATCCGGAAATCAGGGAGGCGCTGCGGCTGCTGCTCGGGTATGAAGGATATAAAACTGCGGAAGCGTCGAACGGTGAGGAAGTCCTGGAGGTCCTGGACGATTCCGTCGATCTGGTCATACTGGACGTGATGATGCCCGGAATGAACGGATACGCCGCATGCGCGGAAATCCGGAAGCGTTCATCCGTTCCGGTATTGTTCCTGACAGCAAAGGGACAGGATTCGGATCTGACGATGGGTTTTTCGGTAGGAGGGGACGATTACCTGGTCAAGCCGTTTTCCTATAACGAACTGATCAACCGGGTGAAGGCCATGCTCCGCCGGTATTATGTATACGGTGCAAAAACGGAGGAGCGGAGCCGCATTATCCGATGCTGCGGAAATATTGAAATAGACCCTGACCGGTGCCTGGTGCGCCGGGACGGGGAGGAAATTCCGTTTACGGATATCGAGTACCGTATCCTGTATCTTCTGGCATCGCATCCGCAGAAAGTATTCTCGGCGCAGAATATTTATGAGAGTATCTGGAACGAGCCTTATTTTTACACTTCCAACAATCTGGTAATGGTGCATATCAGGAACATCCGGAAGAAACTCGGGGACGATCCCCAGAATTCCCATACCATCAGGACAGTATGGGGAAAGGGGTACCGCATTGAATAAACTGCTCCGTATACCGAATCTCGGCATACAGCTCCTGCTCAGCGTCCTGGTTTCCCTTCTGGCGGCCGTCCTGGCTTTCGGCGTATTTTTTACAGCCGGCGACGCTTTCCTTGACCATACAGTCTACGGGGAATCGTTTTCCGACAGGATGTCGGACAGACTGTTTGAACAGATGCAGGAATATGTGGAGCGGGAGAGTATAACGCCGGAAAAAATACATCTTCTGAATGCGTGGAGCAGCCGGAGACACAGCGTCTATCTTACGATCTATGAGGACGGGACGCTGATTTACGAATCACCGGCGGTCAGGGCCAGATGGTTTGTTTCCGCACCGAAAAGATACAGTCAGTCGCATGAAAACACAGAGCGGGAATACAGCCTGGCTTTCAGCGGCGGGACCAGGGCGCAGGTGTTTCTGTATTATTCTCCCAGCGACCTGTTTTTCTTCTGGATGATCGGGGTTTCGTTCCTGCTGAGTTTTGCGGTTTTCTGTCTCTGCCTGACGACGCTGGTGCACCGGAAACTCCGTTACATCAAGAAATTGAAAAATGAACTGGATATCCTGGCCGGCGGGGACCTGGAATACGAAGTGTCCGTACAGGGGAATGATGAATTGAGCGAACTGGCAGCCGGAATCGACGAGATGCGCAGATCCATTCTGGCGCACCAGAAGGCGGAGGAAGAAATCCGCACCGCGAATTCCCAGCTGGTTACAGCGATGTCGCATGACCTCAGGACGCCGCTGACCTCACTCCTGGCATATCTTGAAATTCTGGACCGGGACAAAGTAACGGATGAGGAACAGCGTCACCACCTGATCCGGCAGAGCCTGACAAAGACGATGGCGATCAAGTCGATGGCCGACAAACTGTTCGAATATATTTTTGTCTATACATCCGGGCAGGAACAGCCGGAAATGGAGATACTGGACGCGGACGAACTGTTCGGCCAGTTCTGGCAGGAATATGTGTTTTCACTGGAAAACCACGGATTTAAGGCCCGGACAGATTTTCAGGAACTGAACGGGACAGTGGAAGTGAACGTCGATTTTCTGCGGCGCGCGTTCGACAATCTTTACGCGAACATCCTGAAGTACGCGGAACCGTCAGAACCGGTTTCGGTCGTCTGCCGCAGGGAGGACGGAAAGATACTTCTTGCCGTCGATAATGCGGTTTCCTCCGAACAGGCCCGGAAGGAAAGCACCAATATCGGCCTCAACACCTGCAGGCGCATCTTTGAGATGCACAAAGGCACTTTTACCGTCGATGAAGCCGGCGGTCATTTTGAAGTACAGGTCCGGATACCGCTTTTTGAAAAATGATATTGTTTACCTGATCTGTCCGGATCCGTAAACCTTGTATTTATAACTGGTCAGTTCTTTTAATCCCATCGGTCCGCGCGCGTGCATTTTCTGGGTGGAAATGCCGATTTCTGCGCCGAGCCCGAATTCCCCGCCGTCTGTAAACCTGGTGGACGCGTTGACGTATACGGAAGCCGCGTCAATCGCATTCAGAAACATTTCCGCAGTCCCGGTGCAGTCTGTAACAATCGCTTCGGAATGCTGGGTCGAATGCTCCCGGATAAACTGAACAGCTTCCTCCGCGCTGCCGACAGTCCTGATTGCCAGGATATAGTCGTTGTATTCCGTATCCCAGTCGGCTTCTTCCGCGTGCCTGAACGAGAGAAGGCCGGTTTCGGACGGGTGGGCGTCGGCAAAAGCTCTGGCTGCCTGATAAGACTGCCCGTCCAGGCGGAGCTCAATGCGGGAAGCATTCAGCAGGGGAAGGGACTCTGCAATAAAATCGTCCAGGACATCCGTGTGGATTACGGCGCATTCACATGCGTTGCAGACGGAAGGACGGGAGCATTTCGCGTTTTCCAGTATGACCGCCGCCATCTTTAAATCCGCATCCCTGTCGACGTACACATGGCATACGCCCTCTCCGGTGCGGATAACCGGGACGGAAGCGTTCTGTGATACCGAGCGGATCAGGCCTGCGCCTCCGCGGGGGATCAGGACGTCGATATAATCGTTGAGATGCATCAGTTCGTTTGCACTGTCCCGGGAAGTATCCTGTACCAGGGAAATGCACGCCCGGGGAAGCCCGACGCTTTCCAGGGCGTCCTGCATCAGCGCGGTAACGGCGCGGTTGGATTCAATGGCTTCCTTTCCGCCCCTCAGGATGCATACGTTGCCGGATTTCAGGCAGAGCACGGCGGCGTCTACCGTGACGTTCGGGCGCGCTTCGTAAATGATGGCGATGACGCCCAGAGGGACCCGTACCCTGTCAATTTTCAGTCCGTTCGGACGGGTGACGGATTCGATCAGTTCCCCGACAGGATCGGAGAGAGATACCACGTGCCGGATTCCGTCGATAATTCCGTCGATCCGCGCATCCGTCAGAAGCAGCCTGTCCTGCATGGCTTTGGAAAGCCCTGATTTTTCAGCCGCGTCCATATCCCGTTTATTGGCTGAAAGCCAGATTTCCCGGTCTTTGTCAAGTTTTTCGGCAATCGCTTCCAGCGCCCGGTTTTTTAATCCGGTATCCGCCGCCGCGAGCGCAGGGCAGCTGTTTTTTGCCGCAAGTCCCTGGGATTCCAGTGTCGTCATAGGGTTTTCCTCCTGAATTTCCTGTGTTATAAGGTCTGCCGGACAGGCGGCGATCAACGCCGGCCTACGAACCGGGTACCGATATCTTCGCCGTTTACGATGCCGTAAATATCTTCCATACGTTCTCCGTTTGTAATAATCATGTCGCATCCGCTTTCCATGGCGATCCGGGCCGCGGAAAGTTTCGTGGCCATGCCGCCCGTCCCGAAAGCGGTGCCTGCTCCGCCGGCCATTTCCAGGATTTCCGGGGTAAGTTCCGGAACCGTATGGATCAGTTTCGCGTTCGGATCTTTATGCGGATCGCGTTCGTAGAGACCGTCGATATCGGAGATCAGGATCAGCTGGTCGGCATGGCAGAGTTTCGCGACGATCGCGGACAGCGTGTCGTTGTCACCGAGTACTTTATGCCGCCCGGTTTCGATTTCCGCTGACGAGACAGAGTCGTTCTCATTGACGATCGGGATGATGTGCATGGAGAGAAGCGCCTCAAAAGTATTCCGGAGGTGGTCTGCCCGTACCGGATGTTCCACGTCGTCGCCGGTTAAAAGGATCTGGGCGACAGGACGGTTGTATTCGGAAAACAGTTTGTCGTAGATATGCATCATCGAGCACTGGCCGACCGCTGCGGCTGCCTGCTTCATTTTCAGTTCGGTCGGGCGGGCGGGAAGGGAGAGTTTCCTGGTGCCGACGGCAATCGCGCCGGAGGTGACCAGGATGATTTCATGCCCGTAACCCTGCAGATCCGCGAGTACCCGAATCAGTTCTTCCATTTTTCGAAGGTTCATGGCGCCGTTGTCGTGTGTCAGCGTAGAGGTGCCGACTTTTACTACGATCCGGTAACAGGTTTTCTGCCACATAGCTTTAGTTCTCCCTTTTGCGGAAACAGTAAACAGGATGTTTTACAAAGTATATCATGATTCTTATTTGCATAGATACTTGTCCAGGAATGAAGATACGGCCCCGAAATAAACGACCGGCGCTTTTTCATAGGCCTGGGTATGGCCGGCGCCGGCTACCGGCAGCAGGTATTTTTCGCAGGAAGCCGCTTCGTACAGCTGCGGCGTCATGGAAACCGGGATCATCCGGTCCTCCTCGCCGTAGACAAACAGGGTTGGGATACTGCTTTTACGCACGGCTTTAAGTGCGGAAGCATCCTTTAAGTCATACCCGCCGCGCAGGCGGATGAAAAAACGGGCGCTGTCGATAATGGGGAATGCCGGCAGCCCGAACCATTCCCCGATCCTTGCGGTGAACATGGTATAGGCGTCGGTAAAAGCCGAATCAGCCACGACAGCCTTTACGTTTCCGGGAAGTTCTTCCATGCCGCACATCATCAGGGCACAGGACGCGCCCATGGAAAGCCCGTGAATGACGATTTCAGCGTCAGGATCCCGGGAAAGGATCCGGCCGATCCACAGAAGGACGTCTGCACGGTCCACGTAGCCCATACCGATAAAATCGCCTTCGCTTTCCCCATGTGACCTGAAATCGGGACAAAGCACCCGGTATCCCTGGCGGTGATACCAGTACGCGATCGGGTACATAGCCTCTTTCTCACCGGTATAACCGTGGAGCAGCAGGGCATAACGGTGCCTGGTTCCGGGCGCTGCAGCTCCGTCCGGCGGGAAAAACCGGCCGGTCAGTTTCAGCCCGTCGCCGGAATAGACGGTAAGGGTCTCGGAATCCGCCTCTTCCGCCCAGGAGGAGGAAATTGTCCAGAGCGCGGTGCGGTTGCTTTGCAGATCCCCGGTGTGAATCTGTTCCGTAATAATCTTGTCTGTGATTTCCCGGATTTTGTCGAGCCGGTTCATGAAGGAAGGCACCAGGACCGCGCTGACCAGCAGATTGATAAACACAATATAGACCCCCGCCGCCGCGAGCAGCACCAGGAGCGGGATCTTCAGGTTTTTCGGGAAATGTTGTCCGTATGTGTTCATTCTGTGGGTATTATAACACGTGCAGCCCTTGCCAAAGCCGGACGGCTGAATTAATATAAGCAAAAGCAGTCGGTTACTTTACGGACGTGATTCATGGAGGAAATATGAAAAGATACGTTTGCACAGTCTGCGGTTATATTTATGACGAAGAAGCCGGCGATCCGGAAAACGGGATCGAACCCGGAACAAAATGGGAAGATCTCCCGGATGACTGGGAATGCCCGCTCTGCAGTGTCGGCAAGGATCAGTTTGAAGAGAAAGAATAAACCTTCTCCAGCTGAAATTCGGACAGGATCCTGAATTATCAATTATCACAGAAATGCCCGTAACGGAAGTTATGGGCATTTTTTGTCGTTCTGGTATACTATATCTGACGGATCAATCTGTTCCTGAGGAGTACCAGTGGTTTTTTCCAGTCTGTTATTTACCTTTTTCTTCCTGCCGGTTGTTTTTGTTCTTTATTACGCGGCTGCGGAAAAATATCGGAATTTCATCCTGCTGGCGGCAAGCCTGCTGTTCTATGCATACGGGGAGCCGGTTTACGTGCTGCTCATGATCTCCTCCATTGCAGTGAATTACGGGCTGGGGAAACTGGTCGGCAGGATGAGGGAGGAAGGACGCGCGGGAGCGGCAAAAGGATTCCTCATCCTGGACCTGTTCTATAACCTGGGCGCCCTGTTTGTGTTCAAATACCTGGACTTTACGATTTCCGCCGGCAACCAGATATTCGGCACGGATTTTCCGGTGCTGAATATGGCGCTTCCCATCGGCATATCTTTTTATACATTCCAGGCCATATCCTATGTGGCGGACGTGTACCGGGGAACGGTCCCGGCCCAGAACAATCCGCTGTACGTCGCGCTTTATATTTCTTTCTTCCCGCAGCTGATCGCGGGACCGATTGTCCGTTACACGGATATCCGGACACAGCTCGACCTGCGCGTTTCCACGCCTGAAAAAACGGCGGAGGGTGTCCGCCGGTTTATGATGGGTTTCTGTAAAAAAGTACTGCTCGCCAATAATCTGGCCATGGTTTCCGAAGCGGTATTCGTACAGGATCCGGATTTTGTATGTCCGCCTGTCCTCTGGCTCGGTTCCGTCGCGTATACGCTGCAGATTTATTACGATTTTTCCGGTTATTCGGATATGGCGATCGGACTGGGAAAACTGTTCGGATTTGGTTTCCCGGAGAATTTCCGGTATCCGTACGCTGCCGGTTCGATCACGGATTTCTGGCGGAGATGGCATATATCGCTCAGTTCCTGGTTCAGGGATTACGTGTATATCCCGCTCGGCGGCTCGAAAGTCAGTGTTCCCCGTCACATTTTCAACCTGTTTGTCGTCTGGCTCCTGACCGGGATCTGGCACGGCGACAATTATACCTTTATTGCCTGGGGACTGTTTTATTTCCTGCTCCTTACCCTGGAAAAATATCTGGTCAGGCCGGATGGAAAAAACGGGCTGTTCCGTTTGTTATGGCGCGTATTTACCCTTCTGGCAGTCAATGCCGGATGGGTGCTTTTCAACAGCAGTGGGATTTCGGAAGCGTTTTCTTATCTGCGGGGAATGGCGGGACTGAACGGCCTCGGGGCACTCCCCGACGACGAGTTTGTTTACCTGTTCCGTGAATACGGGTTCTTTATTGCCGCCGGGATCCTGTTTTCGGTGCCTGTGCTTCCGGCGCTCTGCAGGCGTCTGTGCGGGGACGGCGGCAGCGATGCGGATCCTGCGGGACGGTCTGAATACGGAAAATGGATCTGTACGGTGATCCCGCCTGTTTTCTGGGGACTGTGTTTTTTATGGGCGGTATCGTTCCTGATCCTCGGCGCCCATAATCCTTTTATTTATTTCAATTTCTGAGGACGTATGGAAGAGAAGAGAAAGACGACTTCGACAGTTTTATACCTGGCGCTGTTTTTCCTGCTGATTCTGGTCCCCGGATTCATCAGCCAGGGAAAATTCATTTATTCCGCCGTGACCGGGAAAACGGAGAATAACAGCTGGACTGCGCAGATGGGGAACCGTCTGGAGACGGAGATCACTTCTTCTTTTGCGGGAAGGAGATTCTTCGTGGATATGAACGGGGTTATGCACAGGGCACTCGGGCAGCGCAGCATGAACAATGTGGTCAAACTGAACAACGGACACCTGCTCTCGCCGATTTATGACAATACGGATGATAACCTGGCCCGTTATGCCGGACAGCTTAAGTCGCTCGACGACTGGCTTGCGCAGAATGACTGTTCGCTCCTGTATGTCAATCCTCCCTACGCGGCCGGGAAATATGACGACCAGCTGCCGGAAGGCGTGGAAGACAGCGGGAACGATCTGCAGGACCGGTTCCTTGGGATGCTTTCGGAACGGGGGATCCGTACGATGGATCTGCGGGAGACCATGTTCGAAGACGGCGTGGATCATTATGAAATGATGTACCGGACGGATCACCACTGGACGACCCGCGCCGGCTTTTACGCTTTTCAGAAGCTGGCGGAATGGATCCGGGAAGACACCGGGTGTACGGTCGACGGACGTGTCCTGGATCCACAGAATTATTCTTACAGGATTTATGAAGGCTGGCATCACGGATATATGATGCAGCGGACCGGGAGATACTATACGGAGCCCGACGATTTTGAACTGATCCTGCCGGAATTTGAAACCTGTGTCCGCAATCTCCGGGATCCGGAAGGGAAAACGGGCAGCTACGAAGAAATGCTGGTTAATCTGGAGTGCCTCCGGCACAGGGTTTACCGGCCGCACTACACTTATGACAACGTCCTGGATCCGTCGTTCGGCGATTTTGAAAACCTGAACAGTCCGAACGATATCCGGATTCTGATGATTACGGATTCTTTCGCCAAGGCAGTCAATCCTTTCCTGGCCATATCTTTCGGGGAAATCCGGACCGTTTACGGGGCTGACAGCGGCACGGTCACCCCGGCGTTCCTTGAAGAGTACGATCCGGACGCGGTGATCTTTTTATACTATCCGGCCTTTCTTCAGGAAGAATGGGGAGAAAAGGTCTTTAATTTCAGCGTTTTCCAGTGAATTAATGCGGCGAAACGGGTATAATAGTATAGATTGGACTCAGGCGGGAAACAGGCGTTAATGCCGTTCGTCCCGTGAATAAAAAGGGAGGGAATACTCATGAAGTTTTATCAGTGCGAAAAGTGTAAAAAAACCGTAGCGATGATCAAAAAATCGGGCTGCCCTACCATGTGCTGCGGGGAGCCGATGATTGAACTGGTTCCCAACACCACGGACGGCGCTTATGAAAAGCATGTGCCGGCCGTAACCGTCGAAGGAAATCTGGTAAAGGCAAAGGTCGGGGAAGTGGAGCACCCGATGCTGGAGGAACATTACATCATGTGGATCGCCCTGGAAAGCACGCAGGGTTTCCAGATGAAGGAACTCAAGCCCGGCGACAAACCGGAAGCGGTATTTGCACTTACGGAAGGGGACGAGGCGAAGGCGGTTTATGAATACTGCAATCTGCACGGCCTCTGGATGAAGGAACTGTAATTCAACAGCCGGATCGGGGCTGCCGGGCGTACAGTCCGGCAGCCGTCAGAGGAGAATGCGTGAATAATGACAGTCGGCCGGAGAGCGGCACCGTAACAGAGGTTTCGGCAGCGCTGATTCGCGACGGAAACCGGTTTATGATCTGCCGGCGCCCGGCAAATAAAGCCAGAGGGCTTCTGTGGGAGTTCGTCGGCGGGAAACGGGAGCCGGGCGAAACCGGCGAAGAAGCGCTCATTCGTGAATGCCGTGAAGAACTGGCAGTTACAGTCAGGCCGGAGAGCGTCTACATGGCGGTCGATCATGTTTATCCGGATCTTCATGTAAGGCTGACGCTGTACAATGCGGTAATTACGGAAGGCGAACCACAGCTTCTGGAACACTGTGACCTGAAATGGATTACGGTTTCGGAGATCCCGGACTATGAATTCTGCCCGGCCGACCGGGAAATTTTACAGAAACTGACGGAAACGGAAACATAACACCAGACTGAGGGCGGCCATTTCTGCGGCTTCCCCGGCGGGAGACGGACATGCAGGAAAAAATCTATGTTACCGGACATATTCATCCGGATACAGATTCGATCGCCGCGGCGATCGGTTATTCGTTTTTCAAGCGGACACAGGGGATCAACGCGGTACCCTGCCGGCTTGGGGAAATGAATTCGGAATCAAAATATCTGCTGGAGCGGTTCGGCTTTGAGGACCCGATGCTCCTGACGGACGCACGGGTTAAAATGAGCGAAATCACGATCGATCCGCCGACCCATATTTCTCCGGATACGACGATTTATGAATGTCTGAACCTGATGGAACAGGAACATCATACCTATTGCGGCGTGGTCGACGAGAATAACCGCCTGCTCGGCATGGTCACCAAAAGCGATATCGCCGAGATCGGACTGGGGGATACCAGCGATACCATCGATATCCTGGCAAACACGCCGGTCGTGAATTTTGCGAAAGCCATCGAGGGAACAGTCCTTTTTGACGACGGGCAGGCGCACATGAACGGGAAAGTCAGCGTCATCGCCATGTCCAGCAACCATATCGACCGGTATGAGATCAAGAACCGTGTGGTCATTGTCGGCGACGACAAGGAGGCCCAGATGGAAACGATCCGGAACGGCGCCGGGATGCTGGTGGTCGTCTGGACCAAAGACGTGGATCCCGAAGTGGTGGAGCTGGCAAAGGAAAACCACTGCCCGATTATCCTGTCGGGGCACGGCAGCATGAATACAGTGCGGTATCTGTTCTTCGCGCCGCCTGTCCGGCTGATCATGAAAACGGAACTGGTCAAATTCTCAACGAACGAGCTGGCGGAAGACGTCGGAAAGAAGATGCAGCGGAGCCGTTATCATATTTATCCGGTGGTCGACCCCGAAGGACACCTTGCCGGATATGCGGCCCGCTATCACATCATGAATGCCGAGAATAAAAAGATCATCATGGTGGACCATAACGAGTTCTCCCAGTCTGTCCGCGCCATCGAGAAAGCGCAGGTGCTGGAAGTAGTCGACCATCACCGGATCAATGATTTTTCAACCACGAGGCCGGTCAGTTTCCGCAACGAGATTGTCGGGAGCACGGCAACCATTGTGGCGACGATTTACCGGGAAAACCAGATCCCGATGCCAGCCAATGTCGCAGGCCTTCTTCTGGGCGCCCTGCTGTCGGATACCATGGACTTCCATTCGCCGACCACCACGCAGAAGGACCGGGAGACCGCGAATATCCTGGCGGCGCTGGCCGGTCTTGATATAGAGGAATTTGCCCGGGATATGTTTGCCGTAACGGCTAATAACAGCGACAAATCCATGGCGGAACAGATCGGCATGGATATTAAGCTGTTTGATCTGCAGGGAGTACATACGGCAATTTCGCAGATCGTTGTGACCGACACTTCGCAGATTCGCAGGCAGGGAACCGGGATACAGCACGCGATCGACCAGTTCTGCCGGAAAAAACGGCTTGATCTTTGTGTCGTCGCGTTTACCAGCATTATCGAAAACGGAACGATCTTTTTTGCGGCAGGCGACCGCGCTGAATGGGCGTTTGAAGCATTCCCGAACAGAAAAGGCGAAGAACACAGTTTCCACGCTGATATCCTGTCCAGAAAATCGCAGATTCTTCCGCGGATCACGGAAGTGGTCGAGAGATATATGTAAGCAGTTTACAGTTACGGTCCTCCGGGGATCAGGCCTCGGGGGAAGCGCAGAAAGGAGCCAGAAACATGCGGACCGATACAAAATGCATCCAGGCGGGATATGTGCCGAAGAACGGCGAGTCGAGGCTGATGCCGATCGTTCAGAGCACGACGTTCAAATATGACACCAGCGCGGATATGGGCAAACTTTTTGACCTGGAGGCCAGCGGATATTTTTATACCCGTCTCCAGAACCCGACCAACGACTACGTCGCGGCGAAACTTGCTGAACTCGAAGGCGGGACGGCCGGTATGCTGACGTCGTCGGGCCAGGCGGCAAATTTCTTTTCCGTATTCAATCTGGCCGGATGCGGAGACCATGTGATTTCCTCATCCCAGATCTACGGCGGTACTTTTAACCTGTTCAGCGTGACCATGAAGAAGATGGGAATTGACTTTACGTTCGTGGATCCCGATTGCAGCGAAGAAGAATTGGAAGCGGCATTTAAACCAAACACAAAGGCGGTCTTCGGGGAAACCATGGCGAATCCGTCGCTGGTGGTCCTGGATATCGAAAAGTTCGCGAAGGCGGCGCACGCGCACGGCGTTCCGCTGATCATCGACAACACTTTCGCGACGCCGGTCAACTGCCGGCCGATCGAGTGGGGCTGTGATATCGTTACCCATTCGACGACCAAATATCTGGACGGCCACGATGCGACAGTCGGCGGCGCGATCATTGACAGCGGCAGGTTCGACTGGATGGCGCACGCGGAAAAATTCCCCGGACTGTGCACGCCGGACGATTCCTACCACGGTATTGTTTATGCGGAAAAATTCGGCAAAGAAGGCGCGTTCATTACCAAGGCCACGGCACAGCTGATGCGTGATTTCGGATCGATCCAGTCGCCGATGAACGCCTACCTGTTAAATCTCGGGATCGAATCGCTGGCAGTCAGGATGCCGCGCCACGTTGAAAACGGGCGGAAGGTAGCAGAGTATTTGTCGGGGCATGAAAAAGTCGCCTGGGTGAATTCACCAGAACTGCCGGGAAACAAATACTACGATCTGGCCCGTAAATATATGCCTGACGGTACCTGCGGTGTCGTCAGCTTCGGGATAAAAGGCGGGCGCGCGGCGGCGGAGAAGTTCATGGCCGGACTTAAGGTTGCGATAATAGCGACCCATGTGGCGGACGCGCATACCTGCGTGCTGCATCCGGCTTCCTCCACCCACAGGCAGATGACGGACGAAGAACTCGCGGCAGCCGGCGTCGGTGCGGACCTGATCCGTTATTCCTGCGGACTGGAAGACGCGCGCGACCTGATCGAAGATATCGAACAGGCGCTTGCGAACGTCTGATTTATAACTGCGAAACCGTACCTTACCCGTTCCGGGAGAAACCGACTGCTCGGTTTCTCCCGCAGGTTTTTTTTTAAGACGACATGGAATGGAGACATTATGCATCTTTCTGAAAATGCCCATGAGATCATTAAACAGCAGAAGTTCCAGTCCTTTTTCCCGATTAAAAAGCGGATAACCTGTGCTGCGGTTTATGACGCGCTGCGGGGAAATTTACAGGAATTCGCGAAGGCGCCCAAAGAAGGATGGATGAAGTTTACCTACCGGTACGCGAAGCATCTGTCGTTTCCGGGCACGCCGATGACGGAAGAGGAACTGGAAAAATACGGCCGGGGAGCGAATCTCTTCCTGTCCGTCCTGCAGCTTTTGCTGGATGAAGAACGAAAAAGCCTTCCCTTTGACCAGTTCATGGATTTCGCGTTTCTTTCAGAAGAGGAGGCGGCCGGATTTGAATCCCGCGAGGAATACCGCCGTTTCCGCAAATACTTCCGGGAAGACTATGTCTATGAAATGCTGCGGCTGAACGAGGAGGTGACGGAATACCGTACGCTGGCGCATCTGGCCGGCGTCCACCATCTTTCCATGTTTATCGCGAGACATCTGTATGAAGCGGGGACACCGATCGACCTGACGATTATTTCCGCCGCGGCAGCAGCCCATGACCTCGGGAAGTTCGGATGCCGGGAAGGAGAAAACGTCCCGTTCCTGCATTATTACTACATCAACCAGTGGTTTAAACGCCACCGTATGCCGTTCATCGGACATATCGCGGCGAACCATTCCACCTGGGACCTGGAGCCGGAGAACCTGTCCGTCGAATCGTTGGTTCTGATTTACTCTGATTTCCGCGTCAAGGAATCCAAAAGCGCAGCAGACTCTGACGAAGGACCCGTTATCAGCCTCGACAAGGCGTTTGAGACGATCCGCGGGAAACTGTACAACCTGGATGAGCGAAAACTGTACCGGTACCGGAAGGTTTATACACGCCTGAAGGATTTCCAGGATTACATGGAAATGCTGGGAATTGACACCACCTTTGTCCGGCCGGGGCGGAAACCGGTAAAGTTTCCGGAAGTCACACTCCGCAGCAGCAGCGAAACGCTGCGTTCCCTGACACATCTGGGCGTCGAACACAATATTCTGGTTATGCACCGTATGACGGCGGAACGGCAGTTCGGAAACCTTCTGGAAGCGGCCAGGAGTGAGAAAAGTGTCAGGGATATGCGTATTTACCTGGACGTGTTTGACCGGTACAGCGCTTATACCAACAACCAGCAGAAAAAACAGACGCTCGATTTTCTCTACGAACTGCTGATGAGCAGTGCAGGAGATATCAGTACGGAAGCGGCGAGGCTTCTGGGGAAAATCCTTGCCCAGTTTCAGTTTGGATACCGGAAACGCATGCCGGAAGACATGCCGGATACGGAAGATATCAAAGTCAGGGATCTTGCGGGCGAATACTTCGGCCGGATCGCAAGGCCCGACTATAAGCTGACCCAGATCCAGAAGGAGCGGATTCAGTCGCATTTAAAACATGTGGTCCAGTCGGTGGTCAGGTATGCCGAACCGTCCGACCTGCCGCTTTTCCTCGATATATTCCAGGAAGAAGTCAGCCGGTGCAGCGGAAAAGACCCGGCGGAAATTTTCGCGATTCTGGACGCTGTCCAGTTTATTCCGTTCGACAGGCTGGACGCGGAACGGAATAAGGATATCGGCTGGTTTATTGCCGGTCATATTACTGCCGGCGGAGACGGAAACCGGTCGGACGAGCAGCAGGAAGCCGTCCTGATCGCCGCACTCAGGGCCGCACGGTTCTATACGGAAGCGCAGGCGGATCCGGATGTGGTACGGGAAATAGGGGAGAGAACCCTGAAACTGTCAACGGAAAAAGACAATACACTCGCGTTCCTGGTTCTCAGGATCCTGCAGAATCTGAACCTGGATGTTTCAGCCCAGAGAAGACAGTTGTACGGGCAGGACGTCGTATCGGATATTTTCCTTGACAACCTGAAATCCGCGACGCCGTGGATTGTCAAAAGCGTCAATATCAAACTGCTCAAAGATCAGCTGACTTACGGAATTATGGACCATAAGCTCCATATCGCGGCGCATCTTTCCAACCTGATCAAGGTCAGCGATCATGCCGCGGTCCGACATGACGCCGGTGAAGCGCTGGTCGAAATCCTGCGGTATCTGGGCATGGACGAACGCAACGAAGTTGTCGTCGAACTGGTCAGGGGCCTGGAAACCAGCGGACATGAATATGCGAAGTCGCTTGCCCAGTACCTCGGCGAAACGGCGCTGTGGCTGGAACCGAAGGAACTGGACGAGATTATCGACTATCTGGACGGACTGCAGGCCAGCCCGAATATCCAGGCCGTATCCAGCGCGCTGGATACGGTCGGTGCACTGTTATGTTATTACAGCGCTTACAGAGACCGTTTCAGTGAAGCGGAAGAAGACAGCACCGCGAGACAGCACCGCCTGCTCGGAATCCTGTTCCGCGGCCTGGCCAATTACCGGGAAGAGGTCAGTCGGGAAGCCATGCTGATGCTTGCGGTTGTATTCAGTTCGGACAGAATTCCGGTCGCGGAGAAGAGAGATCTTTTCGTCACCGGCGCCCGGAAATTCCTGTTCCTGATGGAAGACAGGGAACAGTCCGGCCTTTCGATCTATTACCGGTCGGCTGTCCTGTCTGCCGTCAACAGTTTTATGACGGAACAGGCGCTGGAAGGAAAACGTTTCAGGCTTCCCCAGTATGGAAAAATCGCGTTCTTCCCGGGCACTTTCGACCCGCTGACGCTGTCCCATAAGGGAATTGCCCGGATGATCCGGGACGCAGGCTATGAAGTCTATCTTTCCGTCGATGAGTTTTCATGGTCCAAAAAGGCGCAGCCGCATCTGGTCCGCAGCCGGATTGTCAGCATGTCCATGGCCAACGAATTCCATGTGCATATTTTCCCGAAAACAATCCCGGTCAATATCGCCAACCCGGACGATCTAAGGCGTCTGAAACGTCTTTTCCCCGGGAAAGAGATCTATCTGGTGGTCGGAAACGACGTGCTCGCAGGCGCTTCTTCTTACAAAGCCGTTCCGGTGCCGGACTCCGTCCACCACCTGAACCACATCACGTTCAGCCGGAAAAATAAAGCGTCGGATCCGGCCGTCCGCGAGATTAAAAAGGCCATTACCGGCCGGATCGTGGAAATGGAGCTCCCGGAAGAGCTCGAAGAGATCAGCTCCACCATGATCCGTGAAAACATCGATATGAACCGGGATATCAGCAGCATGATCGATCCGGTGGCACAGGAGTACATATACAACAGCGGCCTCTACCTGCGCGAGCCGGAATTCAAGCCGCTTGCCGCCGGCAAGGTCATCGCTTTTGAGGAAACGCAGAATCCGGAAGGAGCGCTGCTGCGCGAATGCAGGAGATTCGCGCCGATGCAGGATCCCGGACAGGACACCCTCCTGCTGCTGCGCAATCAGATGGAAAAAGGAAAACTCGTCGGCCTGATCCGGTACTGTTACCTGACGCCTGACGAACTGTTTGCGGTGTTGGGGGACGTGGAAGTCGCGGATACGGTCCGCCGCCATACCCTGGGGGAAATCCTGTTTATACGCGGCCTGTATGCCGGAAAAGACTCGGAAATCATGGATCCGGAGCAGCTGCTTTTATCGGAAGCCGTTGCCCAGGCGCTTGCGCGCGGCTGCAGTTACGCGATTTTCTATCCCGGAACGGAGACTCCTTCCGAAAAGGCCGTATCGGCATTTGAAAGACAGGGCTTTGTCCAGGCCAGGCGCCTGGACGGAGAGGCGCCGCTGTACCTGGTCGATATGCATGAACCGCTGGTAATCCTCAAGAATATGCGGACTTCGATCAAAGATCCTCTGGCTGACAGCTCCCATGTAATCAGGGTTCTGGAAAGATCCCATAAAGAACTGCAGCGGGCGCTCACCAGGCTTTATCCCGGTCAGCTGGTCCTTTCCGTATCAGCCGCGACGATTTATCCGCGCCTGGTGGAAAAAGTAACAGCCGTCAACGGCGTTCCGAACAAGGTGCTGACGCCCCGGCAGCTGGGACCTTATATGTGCGTCCCGTACGGGAAAATCCTGCGTGACAGGGTCATCCCGAATACTGTGACCAAGACGCTCCATACCGATAAAGTGTTTACGCCGGATCTGTCAGAAGGGAAGATCGAGAGTTTCCAGAATTATCCGTCCCTGTCCAACCAGATCAAGATCCTGAAGTCGTTCAGGCGGGAAGTGATCCTTGTGGACGACCTGCTTCACCGGGCGGGACGTTTTGAGGCCCTGGAGCCGCTGCTGAAGGAAGAAGGCGTCACTATCCGGAAAGTTATCGTCGGGATTGTCTCCGGCTACGGCCTGGATACGATGGCGTTAAAAGGTGTGGATATCGACAGTGTTTACCGGATCCCGAACCTTCGCGGATGGCTGGTGGAGTCCACTCTGTATCCGTTTATCGGCGGCGACACCGTCCGCCGGGAAAGCGTCAAAGTGGCGGGGCTTTCGCCTTCGATCAATATGATTTTCCCGTATACGAGACCGTTCCTGAAGGACACGTCTGAGGACGCGCTGTATGATTTTTCAGCCTGCTGTATCCGCAACGCGCGGGATATTTTCCTGGCCCTGGAAGAAGAGTACCGCGCTTATTTCGGGAAAAATCTTACGCTCGGCCGGCTTTCGGAGGCGGTTATCGCGCCGCTCTGCCCCGACCGCGGGGAGTGTGCCGGGTATGATCCGAACCTGGCGGCGAGCGTGTATCTGGAAAACGACCTGCAGATGCTCAGCAGGATCAGGGGGAAACATCAATGATGTATTACGCTGAAACAGACGGTAAAATTTGCTGCGCGTACCGGCCTGTCCCGGAGGGGAAACCGGTAAGCGAAACGGATAAGGAAAAGGTATCCTGTTTTCTTTACGAAAGGGACCCTTCCGCGTCCCGGGCATGTTTTCCTGTGACGGATATAAACCAGCTGCGCCAGGACAGGGAAGGCGCATACTGGCTGTCTTCCGCGGAACTGGAAAAGCGGGCTGTATACGATATACCGGACGCCGCCGTTCGTGCTGCGGCCGCCCGCGGGGAGCTGACGGCTGTAAACCGCTCTCATCCGCGGTGGCGGGAAATCATGTCCGGCATCCCCGTAAAGGGGGAACGGCCGGGAGATTCCGCCCTGCCGCTGCCGGTGCCGCTTTCCGGAAAAAAGAGACGGATTCATGTACTCGCGATCGGCGATGTCGGCAGCAATCTGATTACAGGCCTGCATCTTCTGGGGGGCGACGTGCTTTCCTCGATCGGGATCTGCGACCTGGACGAAAAAGTTCTGAAGCGCTGGGAATTTGAAGAAAACCAGATCGCTTACCCGTGGGATTACGACGCTTTGCCGCCGGTGGAGATTGTTGAGAAAAAAGACCTGTTTGACTGCGACGTATTTGTTTTTGTCGCTTCGGTCGGGATTCCTGCTGTCGGCTCCGGCGTGAAGGACGTCCGCATGGCCCAGTTTGAAAAAAACAGCAGGATCATCTCAGAATACGCGAAAATGGCGAGGAGTACAGGCTTCAGGGGCCTTTTCTGCGAAGTGTCCGATCCGGTCGATCCGCTGGCGATGGTTGCCTTTATGGAAAGCAACCGGAATGAAAGCGGCGTTTTCGACGGGAAAGGACTTTTCCCGGAACAGGTAAAAGGATTCGGCCTCGGTGTTATGAACGCCCGGGCGGCATATTTCGCGCGGCACGAGGACAGATTCGCTTCATTCCTGACGGAAGGCAGAAGCTTCGGCCCGCATGGGCAGGAGCTGGTAATTGCGAATTCCGTCGGGCATTACGATGATGATCTTTCCCGCGAACTGACGCAGAAAGTCGTTACGGCGAATATGCTGATGCGGGAATGGGGGTTCAAGCCTTTCGTCGCGCCCGCCTATTCTTCGGGGGCGCTGTCGATCCTGCTGACGCTCCGGGGCGCATGGAACTGCAGCTCTGTCTTTATGGGCGGGACGTTCATGGGTGTAAAAAACAGACTGACGGCGTACGGGCCCGAAGCGGAAATCCTGCCGCTTCCCGATCCGCTGTTTTCGCGGATCAGCGCCGCAGAAGAGACGCTTCGCGAACTGCGCGGAAAAACGTACCCGTCCGCAGAATACTGACAGGAAGATGCGATGGACAAAAAGAGCAGGGAAATTCTGTACGTTTTTGAACCGCGGGAAGCGGGTATGCCGGAAAATAAACGGCTTGCCGGTGCGGTTTCGTATGCGCTGAGAGGATATGACGTCAGACGG